>Ga0265798_10008526_pt1 | contig 13050 bp, 14 predicted proteins | sample P3T30metagenome_FD_192430 | JGI IMG/M metagenome (GOLD analysis project Ga0265798, IMG submission 192430) | Plant litter microbial communities from East Loma Ridge, Irvine, California - P3 T30 | ecosystem: Environmental > Terrestrial > Plant litter > Unclassified | place: USA: California...
CCGAGTTCAAGGACAAGAACGTGCTGCTGGTCGACGATTCGATCGTGCGCGGCACCACCAGCCGCGAGATCGTGCAGATGGCGCGCGAATCCGGCGCCCGCAAGGTGTTCTTCGCGTCGGCCGCGCCGCCGGTGCTGTACCCGAACGTGTACGGCATCGACATGCCGACCCGCGACGAATTGATCGCCCACGGCCGCACCGTCGAGGAAGTCTGCCGCGAGATCACCGCCGACCGCCTGGTCTACCAGGACCTCGACGCGCTCAAGAAGGCCATCGCCGACGTCAATCCGGCCCTGACCAATGTCGAAGCCTCGTGCTTCGACGGCGTGTACGTCACCGGCGACATCACCCCGGCCTACCTGGACAAGCTGGAAAACCACCGCCACCAGTCCTCGGGCAAATCGTCCGACGACATCGTGCGCACCCAGCTGAACCTGAATCCGGCCGTCGCCGCCGAATAAGGCCGCAGGCCGGCGCGCGAGCGGCGCGGCCGGCTGTTGTATCTCCCGGGCGCCGCTGGCGCCCGTTTTCATTTTATCGTCCGCAAGAAAACGACCATGAGCGATACCCGACCCCAAGGCTTCACCACCACCATCCTGCACAACGACCGCAAGAAGTCGATCGAGCAGAATTCCCTGCACAAGCCGATCCACACCTCGGTCGCCTTCGGCTATACCGATGCGCGCCAGCTGGCCGCGGTCTTCCAGGGCAGGGAGCCGGGCTTCCGCTACGGCCGCCAGGGCAATCCGACCGTGTCGGCGCTGGAAGACAAGATCAGCAAGATGGAAGACGGCGTCGCCACCCTGTGCTTCGCCACCGGCATGGCGGCGATCGGCGCGCTGGCCCAGGCGCTGCTGCGCGAGGGCGACCATGTGGTCTCGTCCTCCTTCCTGTTCGGTAATACCAACAGCCTGTGGAACACGGTCGCGGGGCAGGGCACCGAGGTCTCCTTCGTCGACGCCACCGATGTCGCCAATGTCGAAGCGGCGCTCAAGCTGAACACCCGCATGGTGTTCGTCGAGACCATCGCCAATCCGCGCACCCAGGTCGCCGACCTGGCGCGCATCGGCGAGCTGTGCCGCGCACGCGGCATCCTCTACGTGGTCGACAACACCATGACCACGCCCTATCTGTTCCGCCCCAAGTCGGTGGGGGCAGGGCTGGTGGTGAATTCGCTGACCAAGTCGATCGGCGGCCACGGCATGGCGCTGGGCGGCGCCCTGACGGATACCGGCCTGTTCGACTGGAGCGCCTTCCCGAACATCGCCGACAACTTCCGCAAGCAGGCGCCGAAGGCCCAGGGCATGGCCCAGCTGCGCGCCAAGTCGCTGCGCGATTTCGGCGCCTCGCTGGCGCCCGACGCCGCGCACCACATCGCGGTCGGCGCCGAGACCCTGGCGCTGCGCATGGAGCGCACCTCGGCGAACGCGCTGGCGCTGGCGCGCATGCTCGAGCTGGACGAGCGCGTGGCCGCCGTCCACTACCCGGGCCTGGCGTCGCATCCCCAGCACGCGCTGGCGAGCGAGCTGTTCCGCAGCTACGGCTCGCTGTTCTCGTTCGAGCTGAAGGAGGGCATCGATTGCTTCGATTACCTGAACCGCCTGCAGGTCGCGATCCCGGCCAGCAACCTGGGCGACACCCGCACCCTGGTGATCCCGGTGGCGCACACGATCTTCTTCGAGATGGGCGCGGAGCGGCGCGCCAGCATGGGCATCGCGGAATCGCTGATCCGGGTGTCGGTGGGCATCGAGGAGACTGCCGACCTGCTGGCCGATTTCGGCGACGCGCTGGCCGGCTGAGCGGCGCGCATCGTCGGTACGCTGTGTGAAGTCGTGTAAAAGGGCTGCTCCGGCGGCCCTTTTACATTGAGCCAAGGCAAGGCAGCGGTTATGATCGTGGCATCCTCATCCATCCGCAGACTGCCATGAAGACCCTTTTGTTTTGCGCCGCCCTGCTGTGCAGCGGCACCGTCCTGGCCGACGAACTCGCCGACGCGGACGCGCTCTTCGCCAAGAAAGCCTATCCCGAAGCGCTGCAGAAATACACCAAGCTGGCCAATGGCGGCAACGTCATGGCCCAGCAGCACCTGGGCGAGATGTATTTCTATGGCGAAGCCGGCGCCATCGACATGGGCAAGGCCGCCGAGTGGTTCGGCAAGGCTGCCGCCAAGGGCAACAAGGTAGCGATCGCCTCGCTCGACCTGATCAAGCAGCGCGAGACGCGCCGCGCCGACATCGACTACTGGATCGTCAAGTACGACGGTTCCGACCTGCGCACGGGCGACTACCGCTGCCCGGCGCCGCGCTTCCCGGCGATGTCGAAGGTCAATGAGGAAATCGACCGCTACAGCGCGCGCATGAAGACCTGGCAGGATTGCCACAACCGCTTTGCCACCTACCTGAACGGCCAGCTGCCGCTGACCAAGCGCATTCCCGAAGACGTGTCCAAGCTGCTGACCAAGGACGAAATGGAACGCGCCACCGCGCACCTGAAGGAAGTGGGCGAGCGCATCTCCGAGGACACCCAGGTCGGCGCCAAGCTGATCCTGGCCGACTTCACCGCCTGGCGCAACGCCACCGAGGCGTATGTGAACGAGCACAACGAGATGGTGAAGAATGCACCGCCGCCGGAGAAGTAGCACTAGCGGTTAGAGCCGCAGGGGTCAGAGCCGCCGGGGTCAGAGCCCGGTGTTGCCGCAGGGGTCAGAGCCCGGTGTTGCCGCAGGGGTCAGAGCCCGGTGTTGCTTTAAAAAGGGGCTCTGACCCCGAAGTCGGTAGCGGTCGATCAGCCGGTTTGGCAGCGTGCTGCAGAGATACTGCCAGCGTTACCACTGAACACCGGGGTCAGAGCCCTTTTAAAAGCAACACCGGGCTCTGACCCCTAGCCCCACTGAACACCGGGGTCAGAGCCCTTTTAAAAGCAACACCGGGCTCTGACCCCTAGCCCTAGCTTCAACCCAAACAAAAACGGCCCGCATCTGCGGGCCGTTTTTCAAGCAGCGGAAGGCATCAATGCCAGGACCGCATCAAGCCCACCGCCAGCCCCTCGATCGCGAACTCATCATGACGCGGATCCACCGTAATCACCGAAAAGTCCGGATTTTCCGGCAGCAGTTCGATGGTGGCGCCGGTCTTGCGGTAGCGCTTGACGGTGACTTCCTCGCCGATGCGGGCGACCACGATCTGGCCGTTCTTGGCGCTCTCGACTTTCTTGACGGCCAGGAAATCGCCGTCGCAGATGCCGGCGTCGCGCATCGACCAGCCCTTGACCTTCAGCAGGAAGTCGGGCTTGGCCGAGAACATGGCCGGGTCGACCGAGTAGGTCGCTTCGACGTGTTCCTGGGCCAGGATGGGCGAACCCGCGGCGACGCGGCCGACCAGCGGCAGCGACATCAGGCTGGGCGGAAGGAATGGCACGGCCAGGCCGGCAGGGACGGCCGCTGCGGCTTCCGGTGCGTTGTTGCCGATCAGGCGGATGCCGCGCGAGGTGCCCGGGGAAATCTCGATGGCGCCCTTGCGTGCCAGGGCTTGCAGATGTTCTTCGGCGGCATTGGCCGAACGGAAGCCGAGCTCCTGGGCGATTTCCGCGCGCGTCGGCGGGAAACCGGTATTGTCGATCGCTTCCTTGATCAGGTTGAGGATCTGTTCTTGCCGTGCGGTGAGCTTAAGCATGGGTCAGTAGTCGGTTGGTGCAAGGGTTGGTGCAAAAAGGGTCTCCGTCGCAGGGCCGCACAGGGGCGCGGCGGGGCGGCGGTATGAGAACAGACTGTATTTTTGTACAGTATAGCGCGGCGCGCAAGGGGAATCTCGCATTTTCTTGAGAATGCCCGCTCGGGCGCCGCCAGGGGCAGGGCGGGTGTGGCATGCAAGAAACCGATTGAGCCCTTGACGTATTTGCGGTTATAATGTTGGGCTTTCCCCTTCCCACACTCGTCTTGACGCCGAGGTGGGCATTTGTTTAAACGTCCTTAAGGAGTGTTTCATGCGTCATTATGAAATCGTGTTTATCGTCCACCCGGACCAGAGCGAACAAGTCCCGGCGATGATCGAACGCTACAAGACTACGGTCACCTCGCGCGGCGGCAACATCCACCGCGTCGAAGACTGGGGCCGTCGTCAAATGGCTTACCAGATCCAGAAGCTGCCGAAGGCACACTACATCTGCTTGAACATCGAGTGCGACAACGAGACCCTGGTCGAGCTGGAAACCGCATTCAAATTCAATGATGCCGTGCTGCGTCATCTGACCGTGAAGATGAAGAAAGCCGAAACCGCACCGTCGCCGATGATGAAATCGGTCCAGCGCGAAGACGCAGCCAAGAGCCATCGTGCCGAGCAGTCCGCTGCCCCGGCGCCTGCTGCCGCCGCTGCCTAAATAGCGCGGGAGCACGAACGGGTTTTGAACGAGCTGTCGCTGGTCGCAAGCATCCTGGAACGCGACGTACTGCGCTACACCCCGGCAGGCATTCCCATCGTCGGCGGACTGTTACAACACGGTTCGACACAGACGGAAGCACGGATTGCCAGGCAAGTCGACTTCGAGATTCCCGCGCTGGCCGCGGGCGAGATCTCCGGACGATTCGCCAACGCCGAACTGGGCGCGATGTACCGCTTCACCGGTTTCCTTGCCCGGAAGAGCCGCAACAGCAAAACCCTGGTGTTTCACATCATTGATTTCAGTGCCGCCTGATAGTGCGGGCACGTTTTTAGATACAGGAGCCTCAAATGGCATTCGGTAAAAAGTTCGACAAAAACAAAGCCAAAGAAAAACTGAAGCGCAAACAGCAGAACCCGCTGTTCAAGCGCAAGAAATTCTGCCGCTTCACCGCCGCTGGCGTTGAACAGGTCGATTACAAAGACGTCGACACCCTGAAGGATTTCGTCCAGGAAAACGGCAAGATCATGCCGGCTCGCCTGACCGGCACCAAGGCGCACTACCAGCGTCAAGTGGACACCGCGATCAAGCGTGCCCGTTACCTGGCCCTGCTGCCGTACACCGATCTGCACAACGCTTAATTGCGGCAAGCAGTAAGAGAACCTGGAGAATAATATGCAAGTCATCCTGCTGGAAAAAGTCGTCAACGTCGGCAACCTGGGCGACGTCGTCAAGGTCAAGGACGGTTACGCACGTAACTTCCTGATCCCGCAAAAAATGGCCCGTCGTGCCACTTCGTCGGCCGTGGCCGAATTCGAAGTCAAGCGCGCCGAACTGGAAAAAGCAGCTGCCGAGAAGCTGGGCGCCGCACAAGGCCAGGGCGAGAAGCTGAACGGCATGACCATCACCATCGCCCAGAAAGCCGGCGTGGACGGTCGCCTGTTCGGTTCCGTGACCAACTTCGACATCGCCGAAGCGCTGAGCAAGCAAGGCTTCGCCGTTGAAAAAGCACAAGTGCGTCTGCCGACCGGTCCGCTGAAGACCACCGGCGAGCACCCGGTTGCCGTCGCCCTGCACACCGACGTCGTCGTCGATGTCACGATCTCGGTCGTGGGCGAAGCTGCCTAAATCGTTCCTTCACTGGAATGTAGAAAAAGCCGGGTTCGCCCGGCTTTTTCTTTTTTACAACACGTCAAACCCCTGTAAAACTCACCAATGATTTCAGCGGCCGATGGGGAACAGGTATAATGCCGCCCATGAACTCCCCAGCAGACCCGCAGATCGAGTCGCTCCGCATCCCCCCGCATTCCATCGAAGCAGAACAGTCCGTCATTGGCGGCCTCTTGCGCGATAACGCGGCATGGGACCGGATTGCCGACTTCATGCACGCGGAAGATTTCTATCGCTACGACCACCGGATCATCTTCGAACAGATGGTCCGCCTGATCAACGCCGGCAAGCCCGCCGACGTGATCACGGTATATGAAGCGCTCGTCCAGCTCGGCAAGGCCGAGGATGTGGGCGGCCTGCAGTACCTGAATGCGATGGCGCAGAACACGCCATCCGCCGCCAACATCCGCCGTTATGCCGAGATCGTGCGCGATCGCGGCGTGCTGCGCCAGCTCATCACCGTCGCCGACGAAGTCTCGGGCAAGGCCTTCAATCCGCAGGGCGCCGAGGTCAAGCAGATCCTGGATGAAGCCGAATCGCGCATCTTCGCGATCGCCGAGCAGGGCGCCCGCGGCGCCCAGGGCTGGCTGCCGGTGCAGCCGCTGCTGACCCAGGTGGTCGAGCGTATCGACGAGCTGTACAGCCGCGATTCCCAAGGCGAAGTCACCGGCGTGCCGACCGGCTTCATCGACCTCGACCGGATGACTTCCGGCCTGCAGGCAGGCGACCTGGTCATCGTGGCCGGCCGTCCGTCGATGGGCAAGACCGCGTTCTCGGTCAACATCGGCGAGAACGTCGCCGTCGACGCCGGCCTGCCGGTCGCGATCTTCTCGATGGAGATGGGCGGCGTGCAGCTGGCCATGCGTATGCTCGGCTCCATCGGCCAGCTCGACCAGCACCGCCTGCGTACCGGCAAGCTGACCGACGAGGACTGGCCGCGCCTGACGCACGCCATCCAGAAGATGAACGACGCCCAGATCTTCATCGACGAGACGCCGGCGCTGAATCCGATCGAGATGCGCGCGCGCGCGCGCCGCCTTGCGCGCCAGTGCGGAAAACTGGGCCTGATCATCGTCGACTACCTGCAGCTGATGCAGGGCTCCAAGCCGGGCGACAACCGCGCTTCCGAGATTTCGGAAATTTCCCGAAGCCTGAAGGGCCTGGCCAAGGAGCTGGGCTGCCCGGTGATCGCGCTGTCGCAGCTTAACCGCTCGCTGGAACAACGCCCGAACAAACGTCCTGTGATGTCCGACTTGCGCGAATCGGGCGCTATCGAGCAGGATGCGGACGTCATCATCTTCCTGTATCGTGACGAGGTTTACAATCCGGATTCGCCCGATAAAGGTACCGCCGAAATCATCATCGGCAAGCAGCGTAACGGTCCGATCGGCGCGATACGCATGACCTGGATGGGCATGTATACCAAGTTCGGTAACTACAGCGGTAACCTCGCCGTCTACCAGGGCGACTAAACCGCTACGCAAAGAATGACGGTGCGGCTTCGCACCGGGGTCAGGGTCCTTTAAAAAGCAGAACCGGGCTCTGATCCCTCTTCCCCAAGAGATTTACAACGGAGAATTACATGTTTGGACGCCTCATGCCCACCGAGGGCAAGTTTTTCGATCTGTTCAACCAGCACGCCGCCTTGTGCGTGAAGGGTGCGCATGAAATGGTTGGCCTGATGACCAACTTCGACGACCTGGAAAATCGCACCCACGCCGTGGAAAGCATCGAAAAACAGGCGGACAAGATCACGTACGCCACCGTCGACCTGCTGCACAAGACCTTCATCACGCCGCTCGACCGCGACGACATCCACAAGCTGATCACGCGCATGGACGACATCCTCGACATGATGGAAGACGCCGCGCAGACCATCTCGCTGTACGACCTGCAGGCCGTGACTCCGGAAGCCAAGCGCCTGGCCGAGCTGTGCCTGGCCTGCTGCGAAAAGGTCCAGCAGGCCGTCGGCATGCTGCACAATATGGACAACGCCCAGAAGATCGTCGCAATCTGCGAAGAGATCGACCGCCTCGAATCGGATGCCGACCACGTGATGCGCGCCGCCATGTCCAAGCTGTTCCGCGACGAGCCGGACGTGCGCAACCTGATCAAGATGAAGGCGATCTACGAGATCCTCGAGACCGTCACCGACCGCTGCGAAGACGTTGCCAACATCATCGAAGGCATCATCGTCGAAAACGCCTGACGCGATCATAATAATAACAACGCACTCACGATGAACTCTCTTCACATCAGCATTTACGTGCTGGGCCTGCTCGTCTTCCTGGCGCTGGTCTTCGACTTCATGAACGGCTTCCACGATGCGGCGAATGCGATCGCCACCGTGGTCTCGACCGGGGTGCTGAAGCCCCAGACCGCCGTCGCGATGTCCGCACTGTTCAACTTCGTCGCCATCTTCACGGTCGGCCTGCACGTGGCGACCACGGTGGGCAAGGGCACGGTCGATCCGAACGTCGTCGACCATTACGTCGTATTCGGCGCCCTGGTCGGCGCGATCGTCTGGAACATCATCACCTGGTACTACGGCATCCCGTCCTCGTCCTCGCACGCCCTGATCGGCGGCCTGGTCGGCGCAGCGGTCGCCAAGTCGGGCACCGGCGCGCTGGTCGGCGGCGGCCTGCTCAAGACGGTCATGTGGATCATCCTGTCGCCGCTGCTGGGCTTCATCCTCGGTTCGCTGGTGATGCTGGCGGTGTCGTGGATCTTCGTCCGAACGCCGCCGCGCAAGGTCGACGTCTGGTTCCGCCGCCTGCAGCTGGTCTCCGCCGCTGCCTACAGCCTCGGCCACGGCGGCAACGACGCCCAGAAGACCATCGGCATCATCTGGATGCTGCTGATCGTCGCCGGCGTCTCGCAGCAGGGCGATGCGGCGCCGCCGCTGTGGGTGATCATTTCCTGCTACACGGCGATCAGCATGGGCACCCTGTTCGGCGGCTGGCGCATCGTGCGCACCATGGGCCAGAAGATCACCAAGCTCAAGCCGGTCGGCGGTTTCTGCGCCGAGGCGGGCGGCGCCATCACGCTGTTCACCGCCACCGCCATCGGCGTGCCGGTCTCGACCACCCACACCATCACCGGCGCGATCGTCGGCGTGGGCGCCTCGCAGAAAGCCTCGGCGGTGCGCTGGGGCGTGGCCGGCAATATCGTCTGGGCCTGGATCTTCACCATCCCGGCGTCGGCCTTCATGTCGGCGATCGCTTGGTGGATCGGCACCCATTTCCTGTAAGCGCCAGGCTTGCAGGGACAAGGCGGGGGATTCCCCGCTTTTTTTTCGCCTGTCCGCAGCGTCGCCCCGCGCCGCTCAGCGTGAGTTGATGCCGTTGATGTTGTTGCTGTTCATGGCGCGGTCGTTCTCGAGCGCCTGCTTGTCGACGTTGGCGACGTTGCCCGGATGGCTGCCGCTCTTGCGTGGAATGAGCGAGCCGAGCGTGGTGGTGCCGCGGTCGGCACTGTCCTGGCGGTCCGCATTGGCATCGTTGTTCGGGCTGGCGCAGCCGCACAGCAGGACGGCGCTGCCCAGCAGCGCCGCGACGAGGTGTTTCATGGATGACTCCTGGTGAAATGAAGCACATACGATAATCGAAACCACGGCCCGACATCCTCTCCAATTCTCTCGTTCCGAAAATTGATCCGAAGAGGGCAGCTCTCCCGTCTGGACGAAAAAAAGCCTGCGTCCCTTGCGGGGCGCAGGCTTTCTGCCGGATGGCGCTGAAACTTACAGTACTTCGCTCGCGTGATCCGCCAGGCGCGAACGTTCGCCGCGCGCCAGGGTCACGTGGCCGCCGTGGCCCCAGCCCTTGAAACGGTCGACCACGTAGGTCAGGCCGCTCGAGCCTTCGGTCAGGTAAGGCGTGTCGATCTGCGCGATGTTACCCAGGCACAGGATCTTGGTGCCGGGACCGGCGCGCGTGACCAGGGTCTTCATCTGCTTGGGCGTCAGGTTCTGCGCTTCGTCGATGATCAGGAACTTGTTGACGAAGGTACGGCCGCGCATGAAGTTGAGCGACTTGATCTTGATGCGCGAACGGATCAGGTCCTGGGTGGCGGCGCGGCCCCAGTCGCCGGCGTCGCCGTCGGACTTCATCAGCACTTCGAGGTTGTCGTCGAAGGCGCCCATCCAGGGCGACATCTTTTCTTCCTCGGTACCCGGCAGGAAGCCGATGTCCTCGCCCACCGGCACCGTGACGCGGGTGACGATGATCTCGTTGTACTGCTTGGTCTCGAGCACCTGCGCCAGGCCGGCCGCCAGCGCCAGCAGGGTCTTGCCGGTGCCGGCCTGGCCGAGCAGGCTGACGAAGTCGACTTCCGGATTCATGAGCAGGTTCAGCGCGAAGTTCTGCTCGCGGTTGCGCGCGGTGATGCCCCAGACATTGTTCTTGTTGCTGGAGTAGTCGCGCAGGGTCTGCAGCACGGCGGTCTTGCCGTTGATCTGGCGCACCTGGCCGTAGAAGGGCGCTTCGCCGTTCTTCGGTTCCATGAAGACGAACTGGTTGACCAGCAGCGTCGGCACCAGCGGGCCGGTCAGGCGGTAGAAGGTCGAGGAATAGCCGCCCTTGATCTCCTGCCACGATTCCATGCCCTTGCCGTGGCGGGTCCAGAAATCGTCCGGCAACTGCACGATGCCCGAGTACAGCAGGTCGGTATCCTCGAGCACATGGTCGTTGAAATAATCTTCGGCGGCCAGGCCCAGCGCACGCGCCTTGATGCGCATGTTGATGTCTTTCGACACCAGCACGATCGCGCGGCCTTCCGAATCGGCTTCCAGCGCGCGCACCACGCCCAGGATCTGGTTGTCGGCCTTGCCCGAAGGCAATCCTTCCGGCAGGGCGGCGGCGTTCAGGCGGGTCTGGAAGTGCAGGCGGCCCTTGGCGTCCTTGTTGCCCAGCTTGGCCAGCGGGATGCCGATCTCGATGGCGTCGTCGTCGGTGTTGGCGATCAGGGCGTCGAGGGTGCGCGAGACCTGGCGCGCATTGCGCGCGACTTCCGACATGCCCTTCTTGTGGTTGTCGAGCTCTTCCAGCGTCATCATCGGCAGGTAGACGTCGTGCTCCTCGAAGCGGAACAGCGAGCTCGGGTCATGCATCAGCACGTTGGTGTCGAGCACGAACATCTTGGCCACGCCGGAGCGGTCGGCCTTGCGGCTGGCCTGCGACTTGACGTTGACTTCGACCGGCTTGTGCTTGGCCGGATGCGGATCGTTCATGTCGTTTTCGCGCAGCTTGGCGGTAACGCCCTTGGCCTTGATGGCTTTCTCGGCGCGCGGCGGGGCCGGCAAGGTGGCTGGCGCGGCCGCTGGCGCCAGTTCGCGCGCAGGCGGTTCGGCCAGCAGCGCGGCCTTGGATTTGCGCGCCTTGCCGGGTTTGGAAGCGACGGCGGGGCCGCTGATCAGGTCTTCGACGGGGTCGTTCTCCGCCTTCGCGGCTGCGCGGACAGGCGATTGGCCGGGTTCGGCAGTGGGGTAGTCCTTGGCCAGCAGGATGGTTGCCGGCTTGGTTGGAATTTTTGGCAGTGGCATCAGGTTCTCAATCTAGAAAAAAGTCGGAATAACATGCCGCGCGGGCCCGAATGGGCCGCAGGCAGACAGATGCACTTGGAAAGCGCTGCAAGGCGCCGGCTGGCCACGTCCGTGGGAAAGGCCGGCAGCCAGATTGGAATGATGCGGTGAGGTAGTACAGTGACTCAAAATAGGCGTTAGCTCGGCGACAGTGATTAATCTGAACCAGCCTACTCTACTCTCAAGTGGTTGCAGAAGCGTAGCGAGCGGCCGCATGGATGGTCGGGAGGCGCAGCTGTACGCAAGTACAGCGCGCATCGCAGACCGCCCCTGCAACGCGCAGTAGCTTGTGCGACCGCTTAGGGCTGGGTCTTTAGAAATTCCAGCACTTCCAGGACGTGATCGTTGACTTTCACGCCACGCCATTCTTTCACCACTTTGCCGTCAGCGTCAATGACAAACGTACTGCGCTCGACCCCCCGCACTTTCTTGCCATACATGTTTTTCATCTTCATGACAGCGAACTGATTACAGACCAGTTCTTCGGGATCGGAAATCAGTTCGAACGGCAGGCCCAGCTTGGATTTGAAGCTCTCGTGCGAGCGCAGCGAATCGCGGCTGATGCCGAATACGGCGGCGCCCAGCGCGGTGAATTCCTCGTGGTGGTCGCGAAAGGCCATCGCTTCCGTGGTGCAGCCCGGCGTATTGTCCTTCGGGTAGAAATACAGCACCGTGTACCTGGCCGGACGGCCGTTCAGTTCGAAGGTCTGGCCGCTGGTCATGGCGGCGCTGAAATTGGCCAAGATGGTGTCGGTCGCGGGTACTGCGCTTGGGCTTTCGGCCACGGTATTCTCCTGGAGGAACCGGTGGGCGGGCCCACCGTCTAGTATGTCGTATCGAGCACGATCAGCTCACCTGACCGGCCTGGTAACTGGCCCCACTGCAAGCTGTGTTCGGGCAGTGGCAGCCTTATTATTTTCTCATGATAATCGGCCATCGAAGCAAGTTGGTAGCCCTGGGCTTTCCAACCTGACAACAGCCGCTCGAATATGGGGGCAAGTTTCTGTCCTTCAAGTTCTGCGTGCAGGGTGTATACGTGGTCGCGTCCGTCCGCGGTCAGCCCCAGCAGATGCTCGGCGATGTTGTCCTCGTCGATCACCTTGCCGCCGATCTCGCGCCCGAGCAGTTCGTCCAGCGTCGGCAGCGTGGTCGGCATCTGGATGCAGGACAGGCCCGGCATGCGGTAGGGGCCGGCCTGCGGGTCGTGCAGCGAGCCATCCTCGCGCAGCAGCGCGCGGCCGTCCGAGGCGTAGCGGTAGCCGGCCGCGTCGTGGCGGGCGAAGGCGTGGGCGTTCATCTGCCAGCCGGCCGCGCCGTGCGTGTGCGGCGCTGTGCCGAACACGGCGTGGTAGCGTTCCTCGCTCTTGCGCATCATGGCCCCGGTCCAGGCGGCGTCGCGCAGCCGCACCCGGTCCTGCCACAGCACGTGGTCCCAGGTATGGATGCCGCACTCGAAGCCGGCGTCGCGCGCCGCGCGCATTTCATGCGCCGCCTTCAGGCCGATGTCCGGGCCGGGCAGCAGCACGCCGTACATCAGCGTCTTGAGGCCGTAGTGTTCCAGCACCGAGGTGCGCGACACTTTCTGGAAGAAGCCGGGCCGCAGCGCGCGCCGCATGGCCCAGCCGGTGTGGTCCGGTCCGAGCGAAAACAGGAAGGTGGCGCCGGCTGCGTGCCGGCCCAGCATGCGCACCAGGTTCGGCACGCCTTCACGGGTGCCGCGGTAGGTATCGACGTCGATCTTCAGGACGAGCAGCGGTGCCAAGGACTGCCCCATCAATCCACCAGCGCCCGGGCCTGGTGCACCTGGCCGCGGTAGGCGTCGAAGATGTGGCGCAGGGCGTCGGCCATGTTCACGGTCGGGGCCCACTCCAGGTCCGCCTTGGTGTTGTCGATCTTCGGCACGCGGTTCTGCACGTCCTGGTAGCCGG
>Ga0265798_10008527_pt1 | contig 13050 bp, 9 predicted proteins | sample P3T30metagenome_FD_192430 | JGI IMG/M metagenome (GOLD analysis project Ga0265798, IMG submission 192430) | Plant litter microbial communities from East Loma Ridge, Irvine, California - P3 T30 | ecosystem: Environmental > Terrestrial > Plant litter > Unclassified | place: USA: California...
CTGGTGGGTGGCTTCGGGCTGCGAAATGGCCCATTAAGCGCTGTATCCTCTGCGTGATTGGGGTTCTTTTGAGAAATGCCGGAGAAATGCGCGCTGGGAGGCAGACTCGGATAGGCGTGTGCATACGTGCATTATTTCTTCAGCGGCACTTGCACTGAGAAACACTAACCGCCGGTCTAAGTGCAGGTGACAAGCAGGTATGATGTAACCTTAAGTCGCAAACGTGAGTTCCAAGGACGACTGTCAACCTGGCGGGTACACCGCGAAGTACCCCCACGGCCAACGTAGCAACACCAAAACAATCTCGATCCGAAGCGCAACCTTCCGCCAGAACAGGACAGCAATATCCCTTCCAACTCCCACGTGCTCTCGCCAGCGTCACCAATCCCTCACTGCGCATAAGCGCCCGCAACACCACCCCTCCATGCATCCACTACCCCTCCAACACCCATTCCATTCCCATCACCCTGCCGCAAGGAGTTGTGAAAATAGCCCTTTGTCCATACCAAACAACCCCTCCATCGTATAGGCTTACTATGCGTCACAGATCGTCCCTTATCAGGTACTATCTTTGCTATTCCTGTGCCGTGAACTGCATGCACTGCGCATGCGAACACCCTTCTAGCGCGCCGATTGTTTGTTTCTATTTCAGTCGTCACATGCGAGCGGGGTAAAGGACGAGGCTGCATTCCCGGCTTATGTGATGAATGTATTGTATTGAACTAACCGGATGGAGATCGATAGCGATGCAAGGGGGAGAGGTGTGGTTACACGACAGGCAGTGGGAAATAGTGTAGTCAGCACTATCTCTAGGTGTTAACGTAGGTGAATAGAGACAGGGCATCAAACAACAGATGTTCTGAATGGTTCGCAAATGCAATGCCTTCAATGTATTCCACAATGTGCTCACCATGCGAGAGCTAATCGAGTACCTATCACAGCGACCTCATCGCCCTTTGGACAGAACAGTTTGCCAGACTCAACCAACCGAAGTAAAGGCAAAGATTCTTCATTGAGCCAATGGCGCGGCAACATGAAGTGTTTCTTAACCATACCCGCGTTTTCCGCATTCTGCGTGTGCTTTGAGGGCGATACAGCCCCTGAAGTTGCTGGCTTGTCTTTTGCGTAAACAGATCCAATCTTCCAGGTACAGATCCAGAAATCTTGATCAAGGAAGACGAATCTATCTTTTGCTAGCACGCCGAGCGTGACTTCGACTAGCTTTGAGACTTCTTTTGGGATATAGCGGATAGCTGTTTTCGGGATTGATGGGATCGCCACTTCATTCCCTCCTAGCTTGGGGACTGAATCGAGTTCCGAAACTCTTAGCATCATGTGGGATTTAGAGCCTGACTTCAGCATTCTTTCCACGACTATGTGAGATCGATCTTGAGCTAGCCGTACATTTACGGTCTGGCAGCTTGACTGTGAAGTCGCGTTTGCTTCGTTTTGATCATCCTTTCTCATAGTTATGGCGTCTAATGGCTGACGAGTTATATTTGCGACATTTCCGTCATCGTAACGTATGAGTTCGGTTGCTTCTAGGGTGGTCCAGGAAAAGCGTCGAATACCAAAGTGGTTGAATACCAGTAAATATTGCGAGTCTCTCGGATCGTTGATCCAACGCTGGGCTGTGTCGCTACTTCCATGGTACTGACAGCTCAATTTCTTCTCTTCTAGTGACAAGACTTGTACGCCGTGCTGTCTCACTAGAAGAAGAAAAGTTCCATCGGGGCTGAATAGCACTTGTTGAGCAGTACCCAACTGCGATGACATGCTGAGATTAAGGATCGGTTGTACATTCCATCGCTTCGGATCGTCGGTGACGGCTGGTGGAAACACGTGCTTCACGCTGATATCCCCACCCAATTCCGCAATAGCAAGACGCTCACCACTGTCGTCCCAGGCCAACAAGTCTATCATCATATATCGAGGGGAACTTGACACATTTAACACCTTTGTGCCTTCTGCGTTGAAGAGATAAACTTCTCCAACCTCGTTCCCAGCACAGAAGTATTTGCTGTGTAAGGTAACGGCCAAAGCTGTGATTTGGTCTTCTTGTCCGACGATCTGGATGGAGTCGTTCAAGGTAGAGATATCGCTCTGCGTCTCCCATTGATCCTCGGACTGGTCACCCGTTTCTTGCAAGTCGGCGAGTGCCGCCGGCTCCCAGGCGGTGCACACAGCATCGCGTATCTCGTAAAATCGACGAGAGTCGGGACTGAAGGCGAGAGCTCTTGGGGTAGTGTCGCACCTCAGCTGATATAGTAGAGCAAAGCTTTGGAAGTTGAAAAGGCGAATCACTCCGTTGTTGTCGCATGTCGCAAATGATAGACCGTCTGAGCTACATTGGATCAAACTAGCAGTTGTGCGTAGTTCGTCGTTTGTCTGTTCGTATGGGTCCCATTTGAATACGCATCCATCGTTGTACTTTCCGAGGATGTTTCCATAGCGTGCATTCCAAGATACTGTGTCTACTCCCGGCCATATTGTCTCGTTGAAACCTCTTCCTTCAACGTGACGGGAGTTTCTGCCAATTACTTGGCATTCTTCGACTGACCATACGGATAGTGGGAACCCACGATAAGCAACTGCGATTTGGGTACCATCGGGATTGAAGACCATGGAGCAGGGTGAGTTGGCGTTACCAAGACCGGCGACATCGGATTCTTGTAAGGAACCCAATAGCTGCCATTCTGGATCTTGAGAGCCCAATGCCAGCATTTGAATCGTCTTGTTTTCGCACGCGGCCAATACTTTCGTTTTGTCTTCGCTGAATGTGACACCCAAGACTGTGGTTTCGCTGGGACTAGTGGTGGTGAGGATGAGACGGCCAGATGGGACTTCCCAGATGTTAATACGCAACACTCCACACGAGAGGTATCTTGTTCCGGTGGAGTCAAAACAGCATGCTGTGATGTACTCCCCTTGAACGAGGGTCAGCCTCCTTTCGAAGTTGACCGCACTCCAGATCAGCGTCACCCCGTGAGATTGGTGGTCTGTAGCGACAGCGGCGACATGACTTCGAGAGCATATCAATCTCGACAGCCGAAAGCTTCTTACTGACATATGCGCGACAGAGTCATCCCATCTCTCATTTGAGACACCCGAGACTGATATATAGCGAAAGGTCTTCTGCTTTGTAAACTGACAGTGAACCATCGAGCTTCGAGGGCAAAGCTCTGGGATGAAGTTGTGAATGGATGCGGGATCATACAATAGGGCAGAGCCAAACTTCCCAGCGATCTTGGTGAGGTCGATAGCCCAAAGTCGAAGTAGATCTCGCTGATCTTCGTCGAGACCAGCTTCGTATTTTGAGCTTCTTTTGCTGCTGATCAGCTCTGTCAGCGTCCGCGAAGCATACACAAGAACTTTAAGCTGCTGCAAAGACGCGAGAATACGAATCCAAGTAAGCACGTGAGATCTTCGTAGAAATTGTACCAGAGTTGACAAGGCTGCGGAGTCGATGCGCGTTGCAAGGCCTAGATGAAAGGACCAAGAAGTTGCCGCATAGTTGACAAAGTTGCGTTTGAGTTCTGCGTTGGTCTGGTTGAGTTTGCTGCGAACACCAGTGTCCATGAGAGAAGCCATACAGTGACGAAAAGACTCTAGGTGGGTCTGCTCAGCATCGATGTATAGATCCAGCTCAGGCGTGTGTGTGAGATAATCGCGCGCGGTCTGATGTATCATCGTAACATTTTCGCTCATATCCACAACGACAAAGAAGCCACAAGTGGCAGTGATGGTGCTGCGCAGGTCGAGTATCCTGTTGAAAGACGGGCGGAGCGCTTCTTCTAGCTCCTTTAGGGTGAGCGCTCGCCGAGAGAACATCGCCCATGTGAGTATCCGCCGTGCAAGTTGCTTGTCGGTTGAACCCATGTCTTTAGCTACCACAGAAGCCATGCGATGATACATAGCTTCCATACCAATAGGCATATTCCCAAGTGCTTCTCTGATGTCATCAGTGGTGTGACGTTTGAGTGCCTCTTTGATGGCCAGATGCACCCAGAGGAAATTGCCTTCCGCGCGTTGTAAGATCATGTCAGTGACTTCCTTTTTGAAGCCTTCGTCCCATCTCGGTAAAGCCATTCGGCTTTCAACGTAGGCTTGGACATCTTGCTGGGACTTGTGTGTTATTGGAAGGGTTTCGACTGGTATCGACTTTCCCAGCTGGTCGAACTCAGAACGCAACTCCGTGGTCTCACGGCTCACTACCAATAACTTGATTGGTATCACTGAGTTCTGCAGGCCGTTGAGCAGACCCAGTAGTAATTCAGGTGAGTCGGCTTCATCCAAAGCGTCTATAACCCAATACAGAGGTGCTGTTTGTCGTAATGTCAGGAGTGCGGTAACAAATAGTCGGTTCCAAACAGTTCTGGCATCAGTCTTCTCTAGACGTAGCCCGTCTTCTGATAGATCTCGCATGCGTCTCCGGTATTGAGGTATCTCTCCAGACAGCTGAAAAGCCATGGACCGAAGACAGCCGTTTATTGATCGCTTGGATTGATCGCCAAACCGGAAGAAGTAAAATTGACAAGTTTGCCCTCTCAGCTTGACCTGATCAATGATGAACGACGAAAGTACGGATTTCCCACTACCCGGCCGCGCGTGCAGCCAAAGAATCGAGCTCTGAGTAGTATCATCCATCCAAGTCTGGAATGACCTCTCCTGAAGTATCCAATCACAGGTACCTGGCATCCATTGGTCGTGAAAGAAGTTGAAATCATCGTAGGGAGGGTTCTGTATAGAGAGGAGAGCTTCAACGGCTTCTGATGCGTCTGAAGAAGCCGAAGAAGACCTTCTGAAGCTTATGCCGATAGCTCGCACACGGTCTACCAAGGTTTTCAGAACATCTCGCATACTAACGTAGTTTGCATCACTTGGGCTGTAGTACTTGCAGACGTCGTGGTGGTCGGCATTCATGGCTCTCGAAATTTCTCCCGGATATCCCAAGATAGCCGATTCCTTCTCCAGGATTCTAACCTTTTTGGGACCGACAGGAGTATCAAGAGTCTCATAGAAGGAGACTATGTGAAGCTTCGGAGCAAATTTGCGAAATTGCTCATTGATGTCCTCTAATGCCGGCGAGTTTTTCTGCAAGTCTGCAACATACTGCTTGGGGGAGAACCTGAGAAGAGAGGCTGAGAGCACGCGGTTGAGTAGCTCGGCCATGTTAGAGCCGCGGTGTGGGGTTGACAAGAAGATGATAGCGTTAATCGACTTGACAATTTCAGAGTACTCGTCATCGCTCTGACCCAGGATGTAAGCTTTTTTGACCACGAGACCTCCCATTGAGTGAACGATGAAGATGATTGGGACATCTCCTAGTCCCAGATCCTCCAAATCCCTGTTCTCGTCTTTTGTGAACTTCATCGCAAACAACAGCTCTTTCGCGAAATCTGTGATGTTGAGCACCGTACGTGACGAAGTTGACTTCCAGTCTGCATCGTATCCAAATGATAAAATCCGCGCAGAACCAATGGCGGGCTCGCTAGGAAGCCAGAGATGAGGCCAGAAATAGTTTGGGTCATGGTTTTTGGACCAGGTAGAATGGCTCGATCCGCCCAAGCCATGAATGAGGACAATATCCAACGAATGTCCTCCCTCGGGTTCGTGGATTACGGTAAGTCCCAAAGGGTTCATGCGCCTGTGTACAGATTGCGATTTGTCATGAGGCTCATTCGACACACTCATGGAGGCGAAATTCGATGTGACGCTTTGAAAGCTACCTGAACGACGCTCAATCGTTGATGAGCTTGGCGGTGGGCTCAGTTGGCTACTGAGGCGTCGCTCAGTATCGATCGGGGTTATAGTGCTAGCCTCGTTGCTGCTCTGGAGGCGTCCCCGTCCAATTAGATCAGGGGATACGTTCCTTCTGCCTTGATCAGGAAGGCCAGGGTGCCCATGTTTTACAATGCCCTTCTCAACGGGTGTGGGCTCCTGAGCGCCAGCGGTCGTGAACGGAGAAACTGAAGTCCCTTCGCGATCCAAATCTTGGTCAGGATGGGCAACTTCGGCGTTTGGAGCATACTTTGCAGCCGGCTTCACATTGGCGATCAGTTCAGCTTGAGCACGACCTTTGTACTTGCTGCTAAATCTCTTTCGTAGCTAAAGCAGATTGATCAGCCTCTGTCGCAACACCGTTACGATAACTTTGACTTACTCGATCCATAGTTGGAGCTTGTATGAGCCACACATCCGATCTGTGTTGTGTTCTGGAGGCTGGAGATGCGCACAACCAAGGCCTCGGTCAAGCAGGCTGAACAAGCGACGTAATCAAGCATGCTACGACGATCAATCAGCTAATGGTAGGCATGCAAGTCCCACTAAAGACAATGCAGTTACTGTGAGGGAGACTCCGGCCATCTGCCGGTTTCGTCGATCTGTTCGTAGTACGCTGGGCGGGAAGAATCCCACCAATTACCAACCGTGTGAGGACCCTGTCTTTATGTGTAGCACAAGTAAGGGAAGGAACAGCGAAGTGCATTCGTTATCATCTGATGATGCAATACGGGTCGATGACCCCGCCCCAGTGACCAATGATACAATGTTTGCTGCAAGACGGAGTTGGCCTCTATGCGGCACGGTCGGCTAAGCGATACACGAACTGTGCCCAATATATTATAGCGAATAGTATGTCTCGTTAGCCGCTCACCGGAAGTACCACTGTTACGGATAATTGCACCGAATAGACACGTGCGTATTGCCGATGATGGTAGCTGATTTGCTTGTATGACAAGAAGTTTTGCATTTAGTCTCAGGCAGATGATCGCAAGAGCTACACCTTACTTCTAAACGAACATGTCGAACTTAGTGCGGCCCGAGAAGAGAGACGTCTCGAGCGCTGGTATTGAGGGCGACTTTCCTCTAGATGTGGGTGTAGTCGAAGGTGAGTTCTTGTGGCACGAACATCCTGCTAAGAGCTCACACCCTTGTGTACAGCTCTACCAGAAGGTAGCCAGGTTCTATCAGCGAACAATTATGGCTCCTCCGCGTGGACAGTCACGGCTCGTCTGAACGTTTTGCTTCCAAATGGATTGGAGAAGAAGTTTTTCATCAAAATTGCGACTGGAGAACCTGGCCATGTGATGATGAGGGGAGAGTTCAACGCCATGAGCGCTCTTTACCGGACTTGCCCAGGGTTCATCCCGAAACCTCTGACATGGGGCAAATTCAAAGAAGCGCCAGAGACATACTTCTTCCTGTTGGACTTTGTAAACATGACAAATGACTTGCCGGATCCTGTCCAGTTTTGTGCCAAGCTCGCAGACCTCCACAGGTCGAGTGAATCACCGACTGGAATGTTTGGCTTCCACGTCCCGACCTGTCATGGCAGATTTGCCCAAGATGTGGCTTGGGATCCGAGTTGGCCGAACTTCTTCACCAAGCTGCTCCGAGCTGCTCTCGTGATCGAAAAGAAGGAATGCAGCCCATGGCCAGAGTTCGAGACAATTGCGGAGCGTACAATGTCTCATGTCATTCCGAGGCTTCTGGGGGCGCTCGAAGAGAATGGTCGTAAGCTCAAACCATCACTCATTCACGGAGTCCTATGGGAAGGTAACATTGGAACGGACCTTTCGAACGGCAACGTCTACGTCTTCGATTCTGGCGCATACTATGCCCACCATGAAATGGAGCTAGCTATGTGGCGATGCGAAAGGCACAAGATCAAATCTCGAGAATACAAGCGGCAGTACCTCCGCAACATGGCTGTGAGTGAGCCAGCGGAAGAGTTTGATGACCGCAATCGTTTGTATTGTGTAAAGGCGAACGTTATCCATTCCGCGCATCATCCTGGATCTATCGTCAGAGAAACGTGAGTCGCAGTTTTGACGGTTGAATGCAAGAAGTCCACTCACATGTTTGTAGGGCTTATAATGACATGTGCTATCTGGTTGATAAGTACGCGCCATACCCGCACGGAGAAGAGCCTTCACGGAGTAAAGTGCAGGGCGAAGTCCCTGCGACGATATGGCAGGGAGGGGACAGTCACGCCAGGTCAGCTCATGCCTTCAATATTGAAGCAACTCCCACTCTGTCGGCCTAGAGTTGAGATACATTTAGAGTCCCGCAATAGAACATCAGATCCATTGCAGTAACACAATTTCTAACACCGTTGTGACTGGCTTTGTCTCTTTTGTCTCCAACCTCGTCCGGAGTGCTGTAGTAGAAATGCCATGGGTACTGACAATAGAGTGACGCCTGTCAATAAGGTGAAAGTCCATCCAGTTCCCAGATTCGAAATCATGACATCCAGAGCTGCTAGAGCTGAGGCAGCAAGTAGGCAACGAAATAGGTTAGCAGCTGCACTGGCTGTTGCGGGTCGGATCGGATTGACGTCGACGAGTAGAGTACCGCACGCCTGAATTCGTCAGAATTCCATTCAATAAGATGTAGAACATAGCATAGCGAGAGTCAATACGTACGTTGAAAACGCCAGTGATCGAGGCACCGATGAAGAACTGGAGAACTAGAGGTAGCGCGAAATGCTAGTGGCAACTTAGTAACCCTATCCTCAAATGACAGGATGAAAACGAAGCCCTACCGTATGTCTGTCCAAAGCCCATCCGTATCCAATTGTTGTTACAGCTGCAGCACCCATATAGAAGTAGGTGGCACGCAGACGAGCCTTCTCTATAGGAAAGTTAAGAAGATCGTCGCCACGAGTCCGATCGATTGCGAAACCTGAGCGAGAAGCGACTCTGCGGTACTCCCAATTCATGACATACCCTGTTTTTTATCAGTCATTGGTTTGTGTGTACATCATGTATGGCCTACCGCAAGTGTAGGAAGCTAAAGCGCAGCCAATTCCAAACGGGATGTATATCAAGCCAGCGTATAGTTCCTCAAAGCCGTAGATCGTTATAAAAAGGGTAGAGAGTGATGCCTGAACACAGCAGTACGTCATGTAAAACAAGCCATTGATGAGCATGATCAATGCATTCTCTTTTTGCCAGAGTGCTTTGAAACAAGGCTTGAGACTGGGCATTCGCATTCGCTGAACGTTGGCCCCACCCTCAGAGCTTGTTGTTGATGGTTTGTTCGCATTGAGCTTTATATGCGCCAAATAGGATCTGTTCAGGAGGCGAGTAGGCATGATTGATCCGTTTCCGACGATGTTCCGAGCGGTTTCTGGTAGCGTAACGGCGAGGATACAGAAGTTGATGCTAGATAGTATCGCGAGCGTCCAAAATATCCAAGGCCACCCGGCATATTGCACCAATATGCCTCCCAAGACAGGACCGAGACTGGGTGCTACATTCGGCCTAGGGCAAATGGTTAGGGCAGTATCGCCATTACTCGTACGTGGTCATAGCATACCCTAATAGAACTGCTCCGATAAATCCGCCTCGTTCAGCAGGTGTGGCAATATCACTGACGACAGCGTAGCCAAATGAGATCGTACCTGAAGGGCGCATAGGTCAGCGAGTACGGTAACCCGAACACGTATCCGTGAACTCACCACTCGAGCCAGCACTTTGCAGCATTCTCAGTACAAGCAATGCTGGATAAGACCTTTGTATGGCCAAACCCACATTGGCAATTGTGTACGTTAGTATGGCAAATAGAAACAGTGGTCGACGACCCAGGGTGTCAGCCATGTCACCCAGTATGGAAGGCGCTATCCCAGATACAAGCATGTAGGTCGTGATTGATAGGTTGGCCATCGTAAGTGTGATATTCAGATCTTGTGCGAGATTGAACAATGCTGGGTAGTAAATGAAGCTGCTGAGAGGAGAGAAAAGTCCCGCATATGCGACAAGGAAGACAATCCAACGCTTTTCGGCGCGAGTGAAGATGGAATACAGTGGTGTGTCCGGTGATTGCTCCTGCTCCGGAGCGCGAGCGACGACTGCGGCCTTCTTGCTCATAACGGGGGTGTTTGGTACAGTAGCCATAGCGTTTGTGATGGTAGAAGGTTAAGACCACAGACAAAGAAGGTCGAGTGCTTGCCAATGCAGGCAGGGATAGACCGATTGGTGGCGACGTGCTGCAGATGGCTGGTCATCGTCTTGTCCAGTAACAAGCCGGTATTTGATGTGACCCATATACCCGGAGCTATCCCTAGTTTGACAAAATATTGAGTGGTCGTGTGGCCGCATTGCTGCTGTGGCACAGTTCAGCGGTGCTGGCTTCATCGGGCTTGCTCTGCAGGTCAACATAGAGAATGCGACACAACAAGAGCCTATCTGAGCCGTCCCCATCATCAGCAGTCTATATTCCGTGAGTTCAGTATACTCTATCATCCACGTGATATGCCATGGTGTCAAGATATCTAGGTATCAGTACTCTCAAGGTGTGTGCTTGAAGGAAGAGCTGTTGTCTCGGGCTGTGGCCACCCCAGCTACCCCACTCAGTGCACGCCCTAGCGCGCATCGCCGGCGTGCACCCTCGCAACTTCGCAATGGCCTTGGGAAGGGAGCATGCTTGCATTTATCGACAAACTGAATGCAAAATACCAGTGCTAGAGTGCCCGTTAGACTACAGGTTACTACCAAATAGAAAACACAACTTTTACTTTGCAGCGACGGTAGGAAATAACGATAAAACGATGTTCCTCGAAAATGCTACAGATAAAGAGGAAGACCTGGATCAATTTTGCTTATTAGGGTAGAGTGCACCCTATACTAGGTGCCTGAGTCAAATTTATTGGTTGCTTCTGCAGTAAATTTGGGATCCGGCAGCTTTGTGCCAGTGTATAAGCTGGTCACCATACTAAGTAGTGCGACCAGAAACAATCCGAAGTCAGAAGAAGCGACGCAAGAGCGTGTACTTGAGACATGAGGAATAGTAACATAGAACATGTCTTATTATAGATGTTCGTATCAGATTGTGTACGCTACGCGACGATCATATCAGGAAAGGAGCGGCATGTACGTATACGTTAATACCATTAGCTATACTCACATATAGCCAGTCGCTGCTAAGCGTGACTTTTCTTACTATCATCTATGAATCATGACTTTCATCCAACCCTCCTATCTATTAATCCCAGCAGTGCGTTATCTCATGTCGAACACACATAGCAATGAGGAGATGATACCTCCGAGTAAGACTGTGTAGCCACACCCCAGAGACACCATTGGCCCGTCTTTCTGACAGCACATTCACGAATCCAGTGATCATGCAGCGCTATCCCTCAATCTCTGCTGCTCCTCCTCAGTAAGCTGTCCAAACTCCTCCGCAAAGCCCTGCGTAGTCGCCGCGCGCTTGAAGAAATCAACCAGGAAACCCTGCGTCTCGTCGTCGCGCTGACGACCACCACCCGGCTCTTCCGCAGCAAAAGCCATGAGCTGCTCTTTGCTGAAGCCACTGCCGAGGTCCATGAAAGGGTTCGCCTCGTCTTCCCATTCACCGTCATCAGATTCTTCTTCGGCGAGCTCAGCAGCTGCTTGTGCGTCGAGGGGTGCGCCAGAGGCGGATTGGAGTTCGACGACGAGGACTTTGAGGATCTTGAGGGGTGCGGGTACTATGGTATACTTGTCAGGATCTGAATTCGTGTGTCAGTTTGTGGATGGGCGTAAGAGGAGTTTATCGCACTGGTTCGCGACAACGACACTACGGCCTACAACTTTGCTCCACAACATGACAATCACTGCGTTCAGTGGCAAAGACAGGGAGGTAGACGTGAAAAGAGAAGACTTACTAGCTTTCGCGCGACTCCTGGTCATGATGCGGCCATCGGTATTCGGTATCAAGTCACCCTGCACTTGCACCTGCGCAAGACGAGGGTCCTTCAAATCGTACAGTTTCGAAAGAGCGATGACACTGCGAACCAAAGTTAGCAATCATGCACAGTCAATGAGCAAACAAAAGAGGAGGAAGGGGGAGTTCAACTTATTCCGAACGATCTCCAGCCTTCCAACAGGCTTTCTCCGTTCGTAAGAGAACTGCTCGATTTCCGGAGAGGTTCGTACGTACTTTTGTCGGATCTCGTCGTAGCCGGCGAAGTTGATCGAGTTTTCGAGCCACTTGGCTAGCACAACCTGGAGGCCGTTTTGGCCCTCGATGTCCTGGCCAGCCAGGAAGTCTACCACCTCTGAGGCATGGTTCAAGCTTAGACGCGCGAATACGAGCGTCAGACTTTGGATGAACTGTGCTTGTGTTGCTTGGCCTAGGCGGACAGCGACACTTCGTAGGAGTTGCTCTAGGTAAGGTCCAAGTCGTTCGTGGCCGGCCTTCTCCACTACCTCTGCGGCAAGCGCACCGACTTCGCCAGCAGCATGGTCGCTGCATGAAGACAACAGACGTGAGACGATGATGAGAGTTACCTCAAGACCTGCTTTTCCGGTGTCATCGCGCCATTCGAAGAGCTGTTGGTGGTCGTGCGAGATGATGTTCTTTACGGCGGTCGTGGCAGACTTCAGCAGTTCCTCATCAGCAGAGCCCAACAGGACTCTTGTGAGCTTTGGCATAGTTGTAGCGACAAAGCCAGCGGGGAGCGGCTCTGGTCCATGCTCAGCCATGACAGCCAGAAGATCAGCAGCAAAGTTGCATAAAGCATTCTCCTCCGTTAAGCTTCCAACATCAAAGGCGCCCATAAGTGATGGAAGCACCCTTGCGCACAGTTGAACATATGCATCCCCGCCCATTCGCGCAATAGTCTCCGTCACTTCTTCAAAGGCCTCGGTGACTAGCATGGTGAGTTGGAAGTTGTTTGCTTGATGACTGGCGATCCGGAAAAGTGTGTCAAGACCGTTGTCTGTGATGCATATCCGCGTATCAATAAGTATAGCGTCTCGGAGTGTTTCGACGAGAGTGACCATAAGGTCTTCACTGTCGCTGAGCTCTGACATATCTTGTGCAGCCAGGTAGTTGCTGATGGCCATGATGATAGGTGCTTGCATGGGCTGTGTAGTCGCGGGTGGGAGCGCTTGGAGATAGTATTGCAGAGCGCGAATACATGACACTTGGACAACGTCAGACTCGTCAGATGGAATGGCCTGTAGAGATGCCTCGAGGAAGGATGTGCCGAGCTGTTGCAGAGCGTCTCCGGATGTCCTTGTCAAACTTCCAGCGACAAGGTAACCGCGTGCTCTCAGGAAGGCG
>Ga0265798_10008528_pt1 | contig 13050 bp, 14 predicted proteins | sample P3T30metagenome_FD_192430 | JGI IMG/M metagenome (GOLD analysis project Ga0265798, IMG submission 192430) | Plant litter microbial communities from East Loma Ridge, Irvine, California - P3 T30 | ecosystem: Environmental > Terrestrial > Plant litter > Unclassified | place: USA: California...
GCTTCTTCGCCGGCGGGAGGATTCTTCAGCAGCTCGACCAGGCCTGCGGTTTGTTCGGCGTTAAGCGGCTGGGGCACGATACCCTGGGCGGCACGCTCTTCGATGTGTTTGCGATAGGCTTCAAGCACAGTTATTACCCTCATCAGTGGTCCCGGAAGGGACGCTCATCCAGAGAACGCCTGCATCCATGCGCACGGTCTTTTCGGCCGTTCAGTCAGGAGGGCAGGTGTTCCATGCAGAAGCTGTTTTCAAAGTTTTACGCCGGTAGAAGGGAAATCTGATGAGGGCTGGCACCGGACGAGCGGTGCCAACACCCTTCTACTGTATCAACTGTGCTCGTGACGCTTTGAAAACAGCTTCCAATGGACATTGGCGCCTAAAAAGGCTGCATGATTCTACTTTATTTCGCGCAGGAAGTTAAGTTAAGCCCCACGATTTCTGGGGTGACCCCTGTTAGACAAAGGACTAACATGCGCCCGGTGTTCCACCGTCCAGCGTGCCGATCCACCATGTCCAACCATTCCATCAAGACGCCCTGCGTGGGCCTGTGCTCCACCGTCTACGGTGACCTGGTATGCCGGGGCTGCAAGCGCTATCACCATGAAGTCATCCATTGGAACGGCTATGACGAAGCGCAGAAACGCGCGGTATGGATTCGTCTGGAGCAATTGCTGGTGCAGGTAATGGTCGCCAAGGTGGAAGTGTTCGACCCGTCGAAACTGCGCCAACAACTGGAACAACGCAAGATCCGTTTCGTCGAGCGCCAGTCGGAGTACTGCTGGGCCTACCAGTTGATCGCCCGCGGCGCCCGCGTAATCAACAACCTGGAGGCTTACGGTCTGGTGCTGCTGCCCGAGTTCCGCGACTGGGATCTGCCGCAGCTGCGCGATGCCATCGATCGGGAGTTCTTCATTCTGTCCGAGGCGCATTACCAGCGTTATATCGCGCCGGCGTTCGTGCGCGAGCTGACCGAACAGCGCATTATCTGAAGTTGACCCTCCGCTGAGGCCTTCGCGGGCAGAGACCCGCTCCCACAGGGTCCGCACCAGTCTCTGTGGGAGCGGGTCTCTGCCCGCGAAGAGGCCCGCCCTGACACCCTCACAACCCCGGACACCCCCATGCTCATAGTCGCCGACGAAAACATCCCGCTGCTCGACGCATTCTTCGAAGGTTTCGGTGAAATCCGCCGCTACCCGGGCCGAGCGATCGACCGGACGGCTGTCGCCGATGCCGATGTCCTGCTGGTGCGCTCGGTAACCCAGGTCGATCGCACCCTGCTCGAAGGCAGCAATGTACGCTTCGTCGGCACCTGCACCATCGGCACCGACCACCTCGACCTCGATTACTTCGCCGCAGCCGGTATCCACTGGGCCAGCGCCCCGGGATGCAATGCCCGAGGCGTGGTCGACTACGTGCTCGGCAGCCTGCTCACCCTGAGCGAAATCGAAGGGCTGGCGTTGCCCCAACGCTGCTACGGCATCGTCGGCGGCGGCCAGGTGGGCGGGCGGCTGGTACAGGTACTGCGCGGCCTGGGCTGGGATGTGCGGGTGTGCGACCCATTGCGTGCGGCAAGGGAGGGCGGCGACTTCGTCAGCCTGGAACACATCGTCGAGCACTGCGACGTGATCAGCCTGCACACGCCCCTGACCCGCGACGGCGACCACCCCACCTGGCACCTGTTCGACAGCCCGCGCCTGCGCGCGCTCAAGCCGGGTACCTGGCTGATCAATGCCGCGCGCGGCCCGGTGATCGACAACGCTGCATTGCTTGAAGTGCTGCTCGAACGCGAAGACCTGCAGGCGGTGCTCGACGTCTGGGAGCACGAACCCGCAGTCGACCGTGCGCTGGCGGACTGCTGCGTGATCGGCACTCCGCACATCGCCGGCTACAGCCTCGACGGTCGCCGTCGTGGCACGGCGCAGATTCATCAGGCGTTGTGCGACTTTCTCGGTCGCAGCGTCGATGTCCACCTGTACGACCTGCTGCCCAGGCCCTGGCTCGGCGAAGTCAGCCTGAGTGCCGACAGCGATCCGGCCTGGGCGCTGGCCATGCTCTGTCGTGGTGTCTACGACCCGCGACGTGACGATGCCGATTTGCGTCGCAGCCTGGCCGTCGACAGCCCGCATGACCTTCCTCATGAAGCCGACGATGCCCGGCAGCGGCTGGCCTTCGACCAATTGCGCAAGCACTACCCGCCGCGTCGCGAAATCGAAGGGCTGCGCGTGCGCATCGACGGTCCTGCACCGGAGCTCGAACGCATCGTCGTAGCTCTGGGGGCGGTGCTGGTCCGGACCGACACCTGAGACTGGGTGCCAGAACGTCGAAACCCGGCATCAGGGCCGGGTCTCGTGGGCAGCAGGGCGGTTGGGTCGATCAGTCTTTGCCGACCGGCTTGACCACATGCCCTTCCAATTCGCGGCAGGCGTCCTGCACCATGTTTTCAGTGATGGGTACTTCACGCCCCTGTTCATCGATGATCGCGCCCCCAACGGGCTCCTGGGGTTTCACACGTAGCACGTCGATGCGTTTAGGCGTGTCGTCATGCGAGCTCATGGCCTGTCTCCTCTTCAGATGTGTGCGCCGTCTGTTTCGGGCTGCTTCCTAGCTGACTTTGTCCGTTTGCTGGAGTTCCACTGTAGTCGATCGGGCGTCTGGGTGTAGGCTTGCAGATCATCTGAAAACGGATCACCTCCCTTGCAGCTATTGTCTTCGGGTCAGCGTCGCGGTTTGCGCCTGGCCTGGCGCTTCATGCGCCCCTATCGCTGGCAGGCCATCGGCGCGCTGCTGGCACTGCTGGTAACCGCCGGCATCACCCTGTCCATGGGCCAAGGGATTCGCATGCTGGTCGACCAGGGCTTCATGACCCAGTCGGCACACCTGCTCAATCGTTCCATCGCCGTGTTCATGTTGCTGGTACTGGCCCTGGCCACGGGAACGTTCGCGCGCTTCTATCTGGTGTCCTGGATCGGCGAGCGCTGCGTCGCCGACATCCGCAAGCAGGTGTTCGACCATTTGGTCCACTTGCATCCGGCGTTCTACGAAAACAACCGCAGTTCGGAAATCCAGTCAAGGCTGACTACCGACACGGCGTTGCTGCAATCGGTCATCGGCTCGTCGCTGTCGATGTTCCTGCGCAACCTGCTGATGGTGGTCGGCGGGGTGGTGCTGTTGTTCGTCACCAACCCCAAGCTCACCAGTATCGTGGTAGTCGCCCTGCCGCTGGTACTGGCGCCGATCCTGATGTTCGGGCGGCAGGTACGGCGTCTGTCGCGGCAGAGCCAGGACCGCATTGCCAATGTCGGCAGCTACGTGGCCGAAACCCTGACCCAGATCAAGACCGTGCAGGCCTACAACCACCAGGCCGAAGACCAGAAACGCTTCGCCGTCACCGTGGAGCAGGCGTTCGACACGGCCCGGCAACGCATCGTCCAGCGTGCATGGCTGATTGCACTGGTGATCGTGCTGGTGCTGGGTGCCGTCGCGGTGATGCTCTGGGTCGGTGGCATGGACGTGATCGGCGGGCGCATTTCCGCAGGCGAACTGGCCGCGTTCGTGTTCTACAGCCTGATCGTGGGCAGTGCCTTCGGCACCTTGAGCGAAGTGGTCGGGGAGCTGCAGCGCGCCGCCGGTGCCGCGCAGCGCATTGCCGAGCTGCTGCAGGCGCGCAGCGATATCAAGCCGCCCAGCGTCGGTCTGCAGCAACTGCCGCCGCGGGTCACGGGGGCGCTGGCGCTCGACGAGGTGATATTTGCCTACCCTGCGCGCGAAGCGGCACCCGCCATTCGCGGCCTGAGCCTGCAGGTCAGGCCTGGCGAGACCCTGGCCCTGGTCGGGCCCTCGGGCGCAGGCAAGTCGACGCTGTTCGATCTGCTGCTGCGTTTCTACGACCCGCAGCAGGGCCGCATTCTCATCGATGGGATCGACCTGCGCCAGTTGGATCCGCAGGACGTGCGTCGGCAGTTCGCCACGGTGTCGCAGACCCCGGCGCTGTTCTTCGGCAGCGTCGAGGACAATATCCGCTATGGCCGGGCCGACGCCACGACCGAGCAGGTCGAGGACGCCGCGCGCATCGCCCATGCCCACGACTTCATCATGCAACTGCCGCAGGGCTACCAGACGCCGCTCGGCGATGCTGGCCTGGGGCTTTCGGGAGGCCAGCGTCAACGCCTGGCGATTGCCCGCGCCTTGCTGGTCGATGCCCCGATCCTGCTCCTGGACGAGGCCACCAGCGCCCTGGACGCGCAAAGCGAACACCTCATCCAGCAGGCCATGCCGACGCTGATGCAGGGTCGCACCACACTGGTCATCGCCCACCGCCTGGCCACGGTACAGAACGCCGACCGTATTGCAGTCATGGATGAGGGGTGTCTGGTGGCGCTGGGAACCCACGCCGAGCTGGTGGCCAGCAATGCGCTCTACGCGCGCCTGGCCCACTTGCAGTTCGGTCGCTAGCGCAAGCGGCCCCCAAGGCTGGGGGCCGCGATCATCAACGGTATTGGCAGAGGTAGGCGGTTTCCACTTCCACAGTCAGTTGGAATTTGCTGTTGGCAGGCACGTTGAACTTGCTGCCGGCAGTGAAGGTTGTCCATTCGCTGGCATCGGGCAGCTTGACCGTGAGGGCGCCGGAAACCACGTGCATGATTTCGCTCTGGGCTGTACCGAATTCATACTCGCCCGGTGCCATGACGCCGATGGTGGCAGGGCCGTCCGTTTCGGAAAAAGCAATGGACTTCACGGTGCCGTCGAAGTACTCGTTGACCTTGAACATGAGGCGGTTCCTTGCGGAGGATTGGAAAGGGCTGGCCAGTATGCCCAAGCCCTGGCAGGTCGTCATCCGCTTTACGGCGCGAGCACCATGGGCAGCAGCCGCGCCGTGTTGCGTGCGTCTTCGAGGGCGCGGTGCTGCTGGCCGCAGAACTGCAGTCCGGCCAGTTGCAGGGCACTGGTCAGGCCGAGCGGACGCGGCAGCTGGCGAGCCTTGGCAAAGCGCTGCTTGAGGTTGATGTGGGGCACTCGCGCCAGTGCGCTTTCCAGGTTGAGCCGCTGCCAGTCCTGCAGCAACTGCAGCCGGTCGTAGTCGCCCCAGCTGACCCAGCCCTGCAGTTGCCCGCGGTGGGGTGACAGCCACTGCTCGAAGCTTTTCCACACCTGGGTCAACACCGCCGCGGCGTCCACGTCCGCTTGCTCGATGTGGGTCAGCGTCCGGCAGAACGGGGTCAGGCTGGGGCGTCGCAACGGTTTGACGAATCGCTGGAAGTGATCCACCTCGCGTCCGTCGCGGTTGACCAGGCTTGCACCGATCTCGATGATTTCCATTTCAGTGACCGGCCAACCACCTTCATCGGTGGTGGCTTCCAGGTCAACGACCAGCCAATGCGGCATACCAGGCTCCCAGGCACATGCGCTTAGAGCCTAGAGCACAACCGCAGGCAAAGAGTTCCGATATCCCTGCAACCGCGCAATAGCGCAGTTCGATGCTGCCTGCCGCAGGCGGACGGGGGAGTGCCGGGCACCGGCACAGGGTTTAGCAGTTGTCAGCCCGACGTAAAACCCCTAGCGTACGTGCTTCGCGAAACGGCTGGTGGGGGTTTTCTGTCTTGAAGTACGGTTATGTTAAGGCGGCCCTGCCACGTCTGTTGCTGGCTGCACTGGTTCCATGGGTAGCGGCCCTGTGGGCATCGGGCACGCAAGCGGCCCAGGAAGTACGCATCGGCGCGGCGCATTTTCCGCCGTACGTCGTGCACCCCGAACAGGGTCGCAACGAAGGCCTGTTGCCCTCGCTCATCGAACAGCTCAACCAGGTGCAGACCACCTGGCACTTCGTTCTGGTGCCGACTTCGATCGCGCGACGCTATCAGGATTTCGAACGCGGTCGGGTCGACATGGCGATCTTCGAGAACCCGCTGTGGGGGTGGCAGCGCATCAAGCACAGTGCGGTCGATCTCGGGCTGGAGGATGCTGAGGTCTTCGTGGCGCTGAAGCAGGGCAATGACCAGGATTTCTTCGCCGATCTGAATGGCAAGCGCATGGCGCTGTTCTACGGTTATCACTACGCGTTCGCGGATTTCGACGCCAACCCGCAGTATCTACTGCGCAGGTTCAACGCCGTACTGACGTATTCCCACGAAAGCAACCTGATGATGGTGGTGCGCAAGCGGGCCGATATTGCGATGGTCACCCGGTCATTTCTGAGCGATTTCGTCGCACGCAACCCGGATATCGGCTCGCAGCTGCTGGTTTCGCAACGGTTGGACCAGATCTACCGACACTACGCGCTTATTCGCCCCGGTGCGCCGATCAGTGCCGAGGAGTTCACCACCCTGATGCAGCAGATGCACGCCAGCGGCAGATTGCTGCCTATCTTTGCGCCAGCCAAAGTGGCCGTGCTGGCGCAACCTGCTCGCCGTGTGGTGGTGCGCAACCCTGCAGCCAAGCCCTGAAAGGCCTAGCGATAGGATTGACGCCCCGAGACGCGAGAGACATACGCCCGGCTTTCGCGTTCGGCTTCCTCGCGGGTCGCGAAGGGGCCTTCCAGAGTCTTTTCCCGAGTGCTGAAAAAATAGAAACCGTTGACCGTGCTGAATCGTTCGGCACGAAAGTGCGTGGTTTCAACAAGGTCCTGCGCACGCTTGCCAAACATGATGTGCGTCCTGTGTAGAAATGGATCTTGGAGGTGGATCGGGCGAGTTCGCCGCCGGCATCATCGTTGGCAAACGATGATGCCGGCGGCGAGAGCTTAAAGCATTTCTTCGGGCCGCACCCACTGGTCGAACTCGGCTTCGCTCACGTAGCCCAGGGCCAGTGCCGATTCGCGCAGTGTCAAGCCTTCAGCGTAGGCCTTCTTGGCGATCTCGGCGGCCTTGTCGTAGCCGATGTGCGGGTTGAGCGCGGTGACCAGCATCAAGCCACGCTCGAGATGCTCGCCCATCTGCTGCGCATCCGGCACCAGACCGGCGACGCAGTGTTCCTGGAAATTGCGGCAGCCATCGGCCAGCAGCTTGATGGACTGCAGCAGGTTGTGAATGATCACCGGCTTGTACACGTTGAGTTGCAGGTGACCCTGGCTTGCGGCGATGCCGATGACCACGTCGTTGCCCATGACCTGGCAAGCGAGCATGGACAGCGCCTCGCACTGGGTCGGATTGACCTTGCCGGGCATGATGGAGCTACCCGGCTCATTGGCCGGCAGTTTGATCTCGGCCAGCCCTGCCCGAGGCCCCGAACCCAACAGGCGGAAATCGTTGGCCAGTTTCATCAAGGCCACGGCGAGGGTCTTGAGCGCGCCCGAGAGGCTGGTCAACGGCTCGTGGCCGGCCAATGCCGCGAACTTGTTCGGCGCGGTGACGAACGGCAGCCCGGACAGCGCCGCCAGCTCGGCTGCGATGGCTTCACCGAACCCCTTGGGTGCATTGAGCCCGGTACCCACCGCAGTGCCGCCCTGGGCCAGCTCACACACGGCGGGCAGGGCGTTGCGGATGGCCTTCTGGGCGTATTCGAGCTGCGCCACGTAGGCCGAGACTTCCTGGCCGAAGGTAATCGGCGTGGCGTCCATCATGTGCGTGCGGCCGGTCTTGACCAGCTGCGTGTGGCGTCCGGCCAGCTCGGCCAGGCCTTCGCCGAGCACCGCGATTGCTGGCAACAAGTCAGCCTGCACGGCTTGCACGGCGGCGATGTGCATGGCGGTGGGGAAGCAGTCGTTGGAGCTCTGCGAACGATTGACGTGATCGTTGGGATGCACTGGCGACTTGCCGCCGCGGCCCTTGCCGGCCAGTTCGTTGGCGCGCCCGGCGATCACCTCGTTGACGTTCATGTTGCTCTGGGTGCCGCTGCCAGTCTGCCAGACTACCAGGGGGAACTGGTCGTCATGCTCGCCTGCAAGCACTTCGTTGGCGGCCTGCTCGATCAGTCGGGCGATGTCGGCCGGCAGGTCACCGTTGCGATCGTTGACCCGCGCCGCGGCCTTCTTGACCAGCGCCAGGGCGTGCGAAACCGGCAGCGGCATGCGCTCCTCGCCAATGGCGAAGTTCACCAGCGAACGTTGGGTCTGGGCGCCCCAGTAGGCCTCTTCAGGAACTTCGACCTGTCCCAGGCTGTCTGTTTCGATACGACTCATGCGGTTCATGCTCCTTGTTGTCGATCTCGCGTCACACCCCGATGATGCACGGGCGGGTCTCGCTGCAGTTCATCGGCAGCCTTGCTGTTAGGGTACGTACCTGGCGTCAGGTTCCATGAAACTGCACCTGCGGTTCGCAGTCTGGGGTTGAGAGACGCACGAGCTTGAGCGCAAAATGATCGTTTCTGGGGTTTTACCTCGCCTGCTAGATAAGGAAACTCGATGACTCGTTTTCGCGCCATCTGCACCGCGGCAGTTCTCGTCTGTGCCAGTGGCCAGGTACTCGCCGACACCGCCAGCCACAACGCCAGCGCCGAAGCCTTCCTGATGATGGCTCATGCGGACAAACTGGGTACGCCGGTGTACATGCAAGTGCAGCAAATGTTCGCTCAGCGCTTCGAGCAGACCAAAGCCCCGGCCAGCAAGCAGGCAACCCTGGAAACCTACCAGGCCAAGGCCAATGCCGCGTTGGACCAGGCCATCGGCTGGCCCAAGCTCAAGCCAGACATGGTCAAGCTGTACACCACCAACTTCTCCGAGCAGGAGCTCAAGGACCTGGTCAAGTTCTACCAGTCGCCGTTGGGCAAGAAAGTCCTGGAAAAAATGCCCGCCGTGACCCAGCAGTCCGCCCAGCTCACCCAGCAGAAGCTGGAAAGCGCAGTGCCTGTGGTCAACAACCTGTTGGCTGACATGACCAAGGAACTGGACCCACAGGGCGCTGCCAAGGCTGCTGCCGGTCCGGCCAAGCCAGCGAAGCCGTAACGGAGTCGTTGCTGATGTCTATGAAGGACCGCATCGTATCCACCCTGCAGATGCTGCAACCCGCACATCTGCAGGTGCTGGACGAAAGCCACATGCACAGCCGAGGCACCGAGACCCATTACAAGGCGGTGCTGGTCAGTGACCGCTTTGCCGGGCTCAACAGTGTCAAGCGTCACCAGTTGGTGTACGGCACGCTCGGCGAACTGATGGGCGAGTTCCACGCGCTGGCGCTGCACACCTATACGCCCCAGGAATGGGAGCAGGCAGGGGCCGCACCGGCGTCGCCCACCTGCGCCGGCGGTGGGCACTAGGCAACGGAATTTGCTAGAATCTGCGACCCGCCAGCGGCATGCCGTTGGCGGGTTTTTTCATTTCTGTTCACAGACCTGTCGCCTGGCTCGTCCGGTGAACTGTCCCCCAAGAAAATCCGGTCCGGCCCTTGCGCGGTCGACCACCTGGAGCGTTTTACCCATGACCCAAGCGATCGTCGTGGCGGCACTGTACAAGTTCGTCACCCTGGAAGATTACGTCGAAATGCGTGAGCCGCTGCTGCAGGCCATGCTCGACAACGATATAAAAGGCACGCTGCTGATAGCCGCAGAAGGCATCAACGGCACCGTATCCGGTACCCGCGAAGGCATCGACGGCCTGTTGGCCTGGCTCAAGCTCGATCCGCGCATGGACGACATCGACCACAAGGAATCGTACTGCGACGAGCAGCCGTTCTATCGCACCAAGGTCAAGCTGAAGAAGGAAATCGTCACCCTCGGCGTCGCCGGTGTCGACCCCAACCGCACGGTTGGCACCTATGTCGAGCCGCAGGACTGGAATGCTTTGCTCGACGACCCGGAAGTCCTGCTGATCGACACTCGCAATGACTACGAAGTCGCCATCGGCACCTTCCACGGCGCGGTGGATCCCAAGACCGCGTCTTTCCGCGAATTTCCCGATTACATCAAGGCTCATTTCGACCCGGCGGTGCACAAGAAGGTCGCCATGTTCTGCACCGGCGGTATCCGCTGCGAAAAGGCGTCCAGCTACATGCTTGGCGAAGGCTTCGAAGAGGTCTATCACCTCAAGGGCGGCATTCTCAAGTACCTGGAGCAAGTGCCCCAGCAAGAGAGCAAGTGGGAAGGTGATTGCTTCGTCTTCGACAACCGCGTCACGGTGCGCCACGACCTCAGCGAGGGCGATTACGATCAGTGCCATGCCTGCCGCACACCGATCAGTGTCGAAGATCGTGCCAGCGAGCACTACGTGCCCGGCGTCAGTTGCCCGCACTGCTGGAACAGCCTGAGCGAAAAGACCCGCAAGAGCGCCATTGATCGTCAGAAGCAGATCGAACTGGCTCGCGCGCGCAATCTGCCGCACCCTATCGGCCACAACTATCGCAAAGCTGCCCAGGATTGAGCCCATGTCGCGCAACCGCCTGATCTACGTGATGGACCCGATGTGCTCCTGGTGCTGGGGTTTCGCGCCCGTGGCCCAGGCCCTGATCGATCAGGCCGAGGCGGCAGGGGTCAAGACCCATATCGTAGTGGGCGGGCTGCGCAGCGGCGGCGCGGCGCTGGAGCCGACCACCCGCAACTACATCATCGAGCACTGGCATGCGGTGCACGAGGCCAGCGGCCAGGCCTTCGAGTTCGAGGGCGCACTGCCGGCAGGCTTCGTCTACGACACCGAGCCGGCTTGCCGAGCGATCGTGGCGGTGCGCGAACTGGCCCCCGATCTGGCCTGGCCGTTGGTCAAGCTGATACAGCAGGCGTTCTACACCCTGCGCCTGGATGTGACCCAGCCGGCGCAGTTGGCTGCCCTGGCCGAACAGGCCGGTGTGCCGCGCATCGAGTTCGTCGAGGCGTTCGACAGCGATCGCAGGGTACAAACCACTCAGGCCGATTTCGCCTGGGCGCAGGGGCTGGGCATCGCCGGCTTTCCGACCTTGCTCGCCGAGCGCGATGGCCAGCTGGCTTTGCTGACCAATGGTTACCGACCGTTGGCCGATCTTGCGCCGCTGTTGGCGCGCTGGCTGGAACGTGCTGCCGATGCATGAGCGACCGGGCCCCGTCGGGGTGGCAGGGTCGCAAACCACGCCCGTGGCAGACCGCCTGAGTTGGGGCGAAATACGCCGATTGGCATTGCAGCACAAGCGTACGCTGTGGACCGCCAATGGCGTCGCCATACTCGCTACCTTGTGCAGCGTGCCGATACCCCTGCTGTTGCCGCTGCTGGTCGATGAGGTCTTGCTCGGGCATGCCGGCAGTGCCACGCGCTGGATGAGTCAGGTGTTGCCCGCCGCCTGGCAGATCCCCGTCGGCTTCATAGGGCTGATGCTGGTGATCAGTTTCACCCTGCGTTGTGGGTCATTGCTTTTCAACGTCGTGCAGGCGCGGCTGTTCGCCGGCCTGGCCAAGGACGTGGTCTATCGCCTGCGCCTGCGTCTCATCGAACGGCTCAAGCGCATCTCCCTCAGCGAATACGAAAGCCTGGGCAGTGGGACGGTCACTACCCATCTGGTCACCGACCTGGAAACCCTCGACAAATTCGTCGGCGAAACCCTGAGCCGCTTCCTGGTGGCGATGCTGACCCTGGCCGGCACCGCGGGCATCCTGATGTGGATGCACTGGAAGCTGGCGCTGCTCATCCTGCTGTTCAACCCCCTCGTGGTGTACGCCACGGTGGTGCTGGGCAAGCGCGTCAAACACTTGAAGAAGCTCGAGAACGACAGCACCGCGCGCTTCACCCAGGCGCTCGGCGAAACCCTGGACGCCATCCAGGAAGTCCGCGCCAGCAACCGTCAGGGTTATTTTCTGGGCCGCCTCGGCCTGCGCGCTCGCGAAGTGCGCGACTTTGCAGTCGCCTCGATGTGGAAGAGCGACGCGTCGGGCCGCGCCAGCGCGCTGCTGTTCCAGTTCGGCATCGATATCTTCCGCGCTGCAGCCATGCTCACGGTGCTGTTCTCCGACCTCAGCATTGGCCAGATGCTGGCAGTGTTCAGCTATCTCTGGTTCATGATCACCCCGGTCGAACAGCTGTTGAATCTGCAATACGCCTACTACGCTGCAGGTGGTGCGCTGAAGCGGATTAATGAATTGCTCGCTCGCGCCGATGAACCCAGGTATCCGGGCGGCAGCGATCCGTTCCGCGATCGCGAGACGGTGGGTATCGAGATCCGTGGCCTGACCTTCGCCTATGCCGAGGACAAGGTGCTGGACCGCCTGGACCTGAGCATCGCGCCCGGTGAAAAGGTCGCCATCGTCGGCGCCAGCGGGGGGGGCAAAAGCACGCTGGTGCAATTGCTGCTCGGGCTCTATACGCCGCAGGCCGGGGAGGTGCGCTTTGGTGGCACGCTGCAGCAGGCGATGGGTCTGGAGACCCTGCGCGATAATGTCGCGGTGGTATTGCAACATCCATCGCTGTTCAACGATACGATTCGTGCCAACCTGACCATGGGGCGCACTGCCAGCGATCAGGCCTGCTGGAATGCACTGCAGATCGCCCAGTTGGACAGCACCGTGCGGGAGATGCCCCACGGCCTGGACAGCATTGTCGGCCGGTCCGGCGTACGCCTTTCCGGGGGTCAGCGACAGCGTCTGGCGATTGCTCGAATGGTGCTGGCCGAGCCCAAGGTGGTCATTCTCGACGAAGCCACCTCTGCGCTCGATGCCGCCACCGAGTACAACCTGCACCAGGCCCTCGCGCGTTTCCTGCGAGGGCGCACTACCTTGATCATTGCCCACCGGCTCTCTGCGGTGAAGCAGGCCGACCGCGTGCTGGTGTTCGACGGCGGCCGGATCGCCGAAGATGGCGATCACCAGCAGCTTATCGCCGAGGGCGGGCTGTATGCGCGTCTGTACGGTTATCTGCAACAGGTCTGAGTCCGCGGCTGGCGGCGCGCCCAGCCATGAAAAAAAAGATTCGGCACCGACGAAAACTGTGCCGGTCCTTTCCGAAACTAGCCTAGAGTGTGCCAGTGGTGATTGAAGTTCTGACTTGGACGTTGCCTGGATCGCTGAAGCAAGGAACCTCATGAAGCACACACAGACTCTCGATACACCGAGATTGCTGGGGATTGTCTGGCCATTCATCGCCGTCGTGGGGTTGATGGCAATGCTGGGTTGCATCAGCCTCTACGCACTGTCCGCGGTGCGCAGCTATGTCGCGGGCGAAAGCTTCTG
>Ga0265798_10008530_pt1 | contig 13046 bp, 8 predicted proteins | sample P3T30metagenome_FD_192430 | JGI IMG/M metagenome (GOLD analysis project Ga0265798, IMG submission 192430) | Plant litter microbial communities from East Loma Ridge, Irvine, California - P3 T30 | ecosystem: Environmental > Terrestrial > Plant litter > Unclassified | place: USA: California...
AATGTTCCTGGTGTATCGACGAGGAAATCGTCCAGCTTGTTCTTGCCGGCCTCCAAGACTCCGACGGTCACGTCGGGATTCTCGGAAAGACGAGCGGCGACTGCCAAACCAGCTGTGCCACCACCAATGATTACGAAGTCAAAATCATGCTTGAGGAAATCATCGGCGCTCAGCGCCAGTGCTGGGAGGATATTACCATCAGCATGGCCGTTGACACCGTTAGTAGACATGCTGGAAAAATGTATTGGGCAATAAAGTAGCGATAAGCTCACTTGCCGAGAGGCGGCGAGTTGCCTCAACTTATAACGGAACCACCATGGACTATCTCCTCATCGGTCTGAGCGACTGTACCTGGCCTGGTCCCTCCACACGACGGCGTCAAAGCCATTGTCTTCACTGCCTATCCAGGATTACTGGGACCACTTGCATACTGCAGAGTATAGTAGTAAGCTTTGAGGTCTGCACGGAAGATGATCAAGGGTCCTGATCCTTCCGTTGATCTTCCGCCGACCGTCTCGGCCCCATTAATCGATCTCTAGTTCCTGCGCGGGAGAGGAGAAGTAGTGTTCCGACGTGTTCGTGGTGTCTCCGCATTGAGAAACTTGAGCCCGGTGAAATTCTGGACGTTGTTCCTGCATCTTTGCATACAAGTCGGTCCTCAGGTCCTCAGGTTCCAGGATGCCAGCTCCCGAGACCTTGGAATCGGTTTGCTGCAGAAGTTGCAGCGCTTAAGCGATGAGTTCTGTATATAGGTGGGCTGGCGGTGTCAGCGAGATATATATTACTACGCATTAACTAGTATGCAGGCCGATCCACTGCACCTACGACGACGCCAGCGTGTCACCTGAAAGCTGAGGAGCCGCATGAAAGCGAAGAGACCCGCCGCCAGCAAGAGTTACGATAGGTGCACCAGTCGCAACTCATACACATAGACCCATGGCCAAGGGTGGTCAGCGGCGTGCGCGGCTCGTCTTCACGCTTCCTGCATATTGTTGCTCCATTAATAACTCGCCTGCTTGTCTGCGTCGTCACAATCCTCTCGCTAGTAGTACCGAGACTCCACTCGCCAAAGCCGGAAGTTGCTCGGTCGCTCAGAGTATGTTTGAGGTGGCTTGGCTGGGTTGGCTGGGTTGTTTTGTAGTGAGCAGGAAGGATTCGTAGCGCCCATAGCGGTACAGCCATCTTAGGGGAAGGTCGCGATGGTGTCGAAAGATACGACTCCTGCAGGAGCGAGATGGTCTTTTCGACTCGAGTGTCTTCAGACTCAGCTGCTGCACGTCGGTCTTCGCCTAGATACTGCAAGGTGAGAAGCTTCATGCATCTTAGCGAGCTTAGGCAGATGTCCCTTGTGTGCTGGCCCTAGCAAGAGCCACTTGTAGGCGAAACCATTTGATAATTCGACATCTGCACAGACATCGAGCTGAGGATAACGCGGGTTAGGGTTGGGGTATATCCCGTTCATCATCTACATCGTTTGCAATGATATGAGACGATCTAGACATACATGGACCGTGAGAGAATGTGCCTGTGATTTTGACGATCATACTAGTATACATACCGGGCTGTCTTTCACTGTGTCGACGGGGTTTTGACTAAAGATGCCGATTTAGTTTGTTAATGTGAAGACGCCCAACCACTAAAGCCATGATCTTCCAACTTGCACAAGGTCTCAACACCACAAAGATAGCAAATCGTAGATACTGATGTTATCTCAGGCCAAGACCAGCCTTGCATTAACTTGTCGATTCTGACGGCTCCCTCTTGCTTCTGTTCACCATCAAGTCGTGACGTACACCCCAGCAACAGCACCATTCTGCAGCACCTCGAACATAACGCCAGGGAACTGGAACAACCTAACATTTCCCAACCATGCTTCACCTCCCCTTGCACTCCCATCATCAGCCTCGTCTCTGTCCTGATCAGGCAAGAAGAATCCACTGTCCATGGGATCATCCCAGCAGCGATTGATGACCCTGCCCATTGCTGTCTGCGGGTCCTTTGCTGCTTCCACGTATGTCTGGAGGAGGGTGGGCTTCAATTCAGACTCGAAGTTACATTCTGAGTGTAGAATAAGATCATCAGATGCAGAAGGGAGCTCAAGTGACCAGCGGAGGCGTCGATGGCGATTGAAGGCTGCGCTGCCGGGCACGTTGCCTTGTAATACTACGCGCTTGACTACTAAATCAGGGCTTGTGCTGAGGAGCGTGTTGGTGCCATGACTGCTCTCCAGCTCGCTGGGAGGACCGACTAGGATGTCCATGCCGTGGCCAAAGTAGCACCAGTAAGATGCCCGGTTGGCCCGTTCTGCAGGGTCTTCGTCGGCGTCCTCTGAGTCGAAGTCGGTATCGAAAGTATCGGTGTTTGTGGACGAATAGCTTGAAGGCTGCGAGCCAGGATGTATGCGGCTGCCGGATCGTGGCCTCGTGGCACTTGCCGTACGTTTGTGTGTGGACTGAACGGTCGCGCTTTCCTTGACGATAGGCTTGAATGTAGCATCTGGCGCCCCCAGTTCGGTGATCAGATCCTGGGGAGAGGTTTCATTCAAGTAAATCGTGAATGGTGGTGTGGGGTGCCGGCGCTCTAGGATGATTCGTTTGCCGGGCTCTACGATAGCAGACTCAATTTCCGCGGGGAGACTATCTCGCGGCCTGGCAGCGAGAGCTGCTAACCTTGGACCGACTGGCTCTCTCACAAACAAATCTCTCCTCGAGTCGGACCAGGTCTTGCCTTCGAAGATAGCCATCTGTGAGGCAGGTGCGGCAGCTTGGGAACCCAACAAGGAGACATGGTCTTTGTCAGGAGACCAAGCAGAGTGCTGCAGCGGGAAGTTGAAGGCCACACCAGGCCAGCTCAACACATATGTCCCTTCGCTCTTTCCAGGTGGTGGTGGCATGTACTCTCCAGGGTACGAAGCGCCAAACATCTGGTACACCCGTTTGAAAGCAGGGCCGGTGGTGGATGATGTGATCTCTTGCGAGCGAACGAGCTCACTGCCCTTGTAGACCAACGTGCTCTTCTTCAGGTCGGTGACTTCAATCAGCCGGAGACGCTGGTCCGCACCATCGAATCGGAGACGTAGGCCATTATGAGGCAGGGTGACGACGACCGGCGCGGTGAGCGGTTCTGACTGCGAAAAGTGGACGTCGATGCTGGTGAACAAATCCTTGTCGGCTGCGATGGTGGAGAGGATGTCCTGCAAGGCGGCTCCCAGGGCTATCTTGAAGTCAGTATGCAGTGGCCGGATAGACGTAGAAGGTTGCGCACTCATGAAACCCAGGCCATGGCCAGGCTGAATAGTCCAGGAGTCAGACGGCATCATTGCAAAGGTTGTTGTTCAAGTGTGAGAACGTTAGGTAACGGGTATCTTGCTAGGTGGTTTCGATGGTAGGTCGTAGTGATAGGTAATGGTCACGGGGGACGTAGTCGGATGCGCTCCACCCTCATGGTGTCAGCGATCATGTGGACATTGTCTTGAGTGGGAGACTGTTGTTTGCTGGTGGAGTTTTGTGATCGCTGTATCTTAGATGCAGGTTGAAAAGAGAAACACTCTGGTTGTAACCCTCTTTGTGAGCAGTTCAGGTATGACTGAGGTATGCAGCTGTTGCCATCATGGTCCAAGGTTGCGGCGTCCATGTCGGCATGAAGCTCTCCCCGCCCCTTATCTCACCTTATCGTCCGAGCAAGCCGAGTCCCGAAGCGCTAGCGCCCGAAGCAGATTGACTTGTTGATTTGTTTACTACCGGCAACGCTTGCATATTGCGGCCACACATGCAAGGCATCCCTGGATACTACGACGATATTACACCTTTGCATACCCTCTACCACCCAGCATGAGCGCTCAAAGCCAGCGCGTGCTCGCGGGGACGACCACCAAAAGAGTCCCCACCATGAGACCTCCCTCTGGCCGACCAGGTCCTTCGCGCGCGCAAACCGCAACACCAACATTCGGCGCAAGAGCTTCCTCGAGAGCTTCCTCAAGAGAGCGCACACCGAAGCGCATCGCACAGTCTGAGATGGGATTAGCAAGTCCCGGAGGCGAGGAAACAAACATCAATGTTGTTGTCAGATGCAGGGGGCGCAATGACCGCGAAGTACGCGAAAACAGTGGTGTTGTCGTCCAGACGAACGGTGTCAAAGGCACCCAGGTCGAGCTCTCAATGGGACCAAGCGCCGTGAGCAACAAGACTTATCAATTCGACAAAGTCTTTTCTTCGGCCGCAGACCAGAACATGGTCTTCGATGAGGTCGTTGCGCCCATCTTGGACGAGGTATGTAAAGACATGCCATTCGCTATGCCGTCGCGCCACTAACTTGCCCGAAGGTCCTTGACGGATTCAATTGCACCATCTTCGCATACGGACAGACCGGAACCGGCAAAACCTACACCATGTCCGGCGACATCACAGACATTCAGCCCACACCCGATGCGGCCGGTATCGTCCCTCGAGTACTTTTCTCTCTTTTCAACAAGCTTGGAGACGACGAAGGCGAACAGAGCGAGCACAGCGTCAAGTGCTCATTCATTGAGCTATACAATGAGGAACTTCGCGATCTCCTTTCCGCAGACGACGCAACAAAATTGAAAATCTACGACGAAGCGAACAAGAATGGTCGCACATCGACAATGGTGCAGGGTATGGAAGAGACGCATATTAAGAGCGCGTCGAATGGCATCAAGCTCCTTCGCGAGGGCAGTCACAAGCGACAGGTCGCAGCAACAAAGTGCAACGATCTTTCTTCACGATCGCACACCGTCTTCACAGTAACGGTATACATGAAGCGCACCTCGGATACAGGCGAAGACTATGTTTCAGCTGGCAAGCTCAACCTCGTGGATTTGGCTGGCTCGGAGAATATTCAACGATCTGGAGCGGAGAACAAGCGTGCTGCGGAAGCTGGACTAATCAACAAATCGCTATTGACTCTGGGTCGCGTCATCAACGCCCTTGTCGACAAAAGCAGCCACATCCCTTACCGTGAATCTAAGCTCACTCGATTGCTGCAAGACTCGCTTGGTGGCAAGACCAAGACGTGTATTATTGCAACTCTATCGCCTGCGAAGAGCAACCTGGAGGAGACCATCTCGACGCTGGATTACGCCTTCCGTGCGAAGAACATTAGGAACAAGCCGCAGGTAAACCAAACTGTGTCGAAAAAGACTCTTTTCAAGGAGTTCACCTCAGAAATTGAAAAGCTCAAGTCTGAGCTCGTTGCGACTCGCCAGAGAAACGGCGTGTATCTTACTGCCGAGCGATTCGAGGAGATCACGACCGAATCTGAGAGCCGCAGGATCTTGTCGGACGAACAACGCGACAAGATCGAAACCATGGAGACAAATCTGCGCAACAAGGTGCAAGAGCTGTTTGCGCTATCGACCAATTTCCAAACTGTGAAGAAGAGCAACGAGGCGACGAGAATGCTGCTGGAGGGAACGAAAAGCATCCTGGAAAAGACCGAAATAGTACTAGGACACACCAAGACGTCTCTGGAGGAAGAAACATATCTTCGTGAGGCTCACGAGGCCACTGAGGCAAAGCTTGCTGGGGTTGGTCAGGATTTACTAGGAACGCTCGGCACCACAACCGATCACATCGACCGTCTTCACTCGAAATTAAGGAGGAGATCTGACCTACAATCAACGAACAGGTCCAAGTGGGCGGAGTCGCGGACTCTGGTTTCTGGGACAACACTATCTGTTGAAGAAAGGATCGAGGCTTTGCGAAGTCAACAGGAGGACCTCCTGGCCGGTCTTTCCGGCCGCATGCAGTCTTTCGTCTCGGATGAGCTTGAGGAACTGCAGACATCCCAGGCTTTCCTGCAAGAAAAGGCAGATGCATTCCAGCAATCAGAAGCCGAAGTCAATGCGCAGACCGCCGGATCCAAGGAGGACCTGAACAAGGTCTTGGAAGAAATTCGGACTTTGCGCCAGGACGTCAAGGAGAAGGTTGGATCAGGGCTGAACGACCTGTCCGCTGCTGCGGGACGTATCAGTGCTGGTATCAGCACAGAGCTGGATGCATTCCACAGCCAACTGCAAGACTCGTACGTTACACTTGGACGTGAGTTCAAGACGATGTTTGAAGATCTCATTCGACGGATGCACGAGCAGCAAAGTGAGGCTCAACGCCTGCGTGAGCAAATTGCATCCGCCAACGAGGGTTTCGTGGAAGCCGCTCAAACTTCCCAGGACCAGCTTCAGCAAGCAGTTGAGGAGGAGCGTCAGACTGCGGCGACGGAGCGTGCAACTCTCCTCGCCACCATCACTGGCCTCATCAACGACTCTGCGGCTACTCAGGAGGCTCGCATTAGCGGTCACTTGGAGGCTGCCAACAAGAGAGTCAAGACGTCTGAGAATGACTACAGAGCCGCACAACAAGTATATGGTGATGGCATGGACGCCTGGAATGGAAGCTCACAATCACTCATCGAGCGCTCAGTGCAATCGAGAGAGAGCATCAAGGCCAGACTCAAGGGCGATTGGGCATCCGCCAACGACCACACAACTAAGATCGCGGAGACAACTAATGCTGTGCACGGCGAAACCGTTCGCATTGTTGACGACCAAATGTCGCAGATGGACAACCAGCTTGTGGCACTTGACGAGATCGTTGCTCGTGTCAAAGCGCAGAACGAGGAGCATCACAGAGCACACACTAACAGCCTTGCCCAGCTGGCAGGCAACGTTCAGGAGAGCTACCATAGTATTGGCAAGCACTTCGAGACATCATACGACCGCACCAAGGCTCTCGACGTGGACATGCAGGAGCGCACATCACAGTTGCAAGAAACGCTGCCTGGTTTGGAAGCAGACAGTGACATCCGCGAACCTCTGAGACTTATGCGTGACGAGCTCACCGCGGCCCAGATCGCCGAGTACCAAGCTACGGGTGAAACTCCAGCAAAGACGCATTACGCCTACCCGAACGTACTGCCACGCACAGAAGACCGCGAAAGCCTCCTAGACCGTATGCGCGGCGGCACTGGCCAAGTCAAGCGTCCTGCTTCGCCCGTCAAGTCGCCCAACAAGCGATCGCCTAGAAAGATGATGCGCCTCAGCCCGACCAAATCTGCCTCTAGCCCTACCAAACAGCACATTTTCGCAGACACCCCACCTGTTCTAAAGTTCCCTCAGCCGTCTTCGGCGCCGTCGACGCGTCCCCCGACAGCTAACGCCAACACCCCTACCCTGCGCGAGGTCGATGTCAACATCGCAAACGCAGGCGTCATTGCAAGCAGCGCGGACGAGACGGAAGATGGACTCAAGAGCAAGGTTTCTTTGTCCGAAATCCCTCCGCTCAAGAGACAGATGACGCATCCGATCCCATCGCAGGTCTTTGGTGGTGAGAGCAAGTTGCCTATGAAGCGGAGGACGGTCGCCGGTGTGGCGAGTGAGGGGAGGGAGAACATTGGTACAGGCGGTGGAAGGCGTCTGAGACCTCGTAGTGGCGACTGATTTGATATATACCTGCGAGTCGAAAATGCCTCGAAAATGCCTACGTTCTTTTGCATGCAGCCGGATGGGATGGAGATTCTTAGATGGCATGCCGGGGTTTCCTATGTCTTTCTCTGTACTAGTAATCATGCACGCTCGTTTGTGCTTCTTCACTTCGTCTGTGTTTATTTTCAATTCGGATGTTTGTTCGCGTCTTTCGTTTTATCAGCCTGTATTCCATCCAGTCTCGCGCCTCTCCTTGTCCCTCACGCGAGTCACACCGACCAAGGGACCTTCTTCACGAACGGCGCCAATGCTTGACCGACTTCCGTCCCGTGGACGCCAATGCTTTCATTGATAGGGATTCTGTGAAGGTGGGACGATAAGTCGTACGACATCTGCGAGGGCGCTGCACGGGTTACTTCAACGATATATCTTCCATGTCTCAGCAGGAGCACCTTCTTTCTTCCGTGTCCGTTCGTTGACAGGCAGATCAGGCAGATCAGGCAGGACAAGATAGTTGGAAGTGAAGTGGAACGACTGTGGACCCCTTTGACCTTTTCGTCGCAAGTGCCCCGCTTGTAGAGTCTAACTTAAATTACCCGCCCTCACGCCCGCCAGCGAATTCTGTCTTCAACTTGGCCTCGAGCCTGTTTCCTTTTGCTGCATACCCATATACTCACCACTCCCATTCCCACCCTTGCCATTGATTGCTCCGTCTCTACACACTCATAGGAGAGCATCTGGCATTCGCAGCTGAGTCGCTCCGCTCTTTTTTCTCTACACCACCACCACAAGGACGGTCCTCGACCGCGCCGACTTCTCCTATACCACCACAACCCACCACCACCCACCTATACCCCCAGGTCCCTCCACTCACCCGCCAACATGCCTTCAATCTCCTCTATTGCATACTACCTCACCCACCCCGGCGAGCTGCGCTCCATTGTGCAATGGACCGTCTGGCACGAGGCTGTCCATGAGCGCGACGAGTCCAAGGAGTCTGCCAACTTGAAAGAGTGCTTCCGTCTCCTCAAGCTCACCTCGCGCTCTTTCGCAGCAGTCATTCAGGAACTCCACCCCGAGCTTCTGGTGCCTGTCTGCCTGTTCTACTTGATTCTCAGAGGTCTCGACACAATCGAGGATGACATGACCATCCCCATATCGAAGAAGGAGCCCTTGCTGCGCCAGTTCGACCAGATCCTTGACGACCCGACCTGGACTTTCACCGAGAACGGTCCCAATGAGAAGGATCGCGAGCTTCTGGTCAAGTTTGACGTTGTCGGCAGGGAGTTTAGCGAGGTCAAGGAGGCGTACAAGGTCATCATCCGGGACATCACCAAGAGGATGGGCAACGGCATGGCGGATTACGCCAAGAATGCCGAGCACCTTGAGAAGGGTGTGAACACGATCAAAGACTACGAGCTGTACTGCCACTACGTCGCTGGTCTTGTCGGTGAGGGTCTTACCCGTTTGTTCGTCGAGGCTGGCCTGGCGAACCCTGTTCTGCTCAAGAGGCCTGAGTTGATGGAGAGCATGGGTCAGTTCCTCCAGCAGACGAACATCATCCGCGATATCAGAGAGGACCACGACGACAAGCGCTACTTCTGGCCTCGCCAGGTCTGGAGCAAGTACGTTAACTCTCTTCCCGAAATCTTCCTGCCCGAGAACAAGGAGAAGGCTCTTCAATGCCAAAGCGAGATGGTTCTCCTCGCCCTCCAACGCGCCGAAGACTGCCTCTTCTACATGGCCGGTGTCAAGGAGCAGTCCGTCTTCAACTTCGTCGCCATCCCCCAAAGCATGGCTATCGCTACTCTTGAACTCTGCTTCCAGAACTACAAGGTGTTCGAGCGCAACGTCAAGATCACAAAGGGCGACGCCTGCTCCCTCATGTGGCAAAGCACACAGAACTTGCAGCTTGTCTGCGAGGTCTTCCGCAAGTACGCCCGCAAGATTCACGCCAAGAACAAGCCCACCGACCCTTCTTTCATGGACATCAGCATTGCCTGTGGCAAGATCGAGCGCTTCATTGAGACCATCTTCCCGAGCCAGACGGCGAAGACACTCTCCGCTGAGAATGGCGCTCCTGTTGCCGCTGTTGAAGGCCAGGCAGCAGCACCCGTAGTACCTCTCACGGCCGAAGAACAGGCGGCCAAGAAGAAGGACGAGGCTGCCAACAAGATGGATATGCTCATTGTCTTTGGTGCTGTCGGTGCTTCGCTACTTCTGGTGTCTCTTGTTATGGTAAGTTACAATAACCTCTTGCGTGTCGACCCCGACTAACAACCTCACAGCTCAGCGTAGCGTGGTACTTTGGTGCTCGTTTCGATCTCGCCTTCAAGTCCCTCGCATCAGGCAACTTCAAGCCTGGCCCCGAAGTGTTGGCATCGGACAAGGCAAGCCGGGCGGCCGCCGCCGCCACGAGCGCCATCAAGAGCGCCCGAGACGAGCTGTAGTGCCCTGCAAGGCGCAGCCGGTCTGGTATGTTTACGAACGAATGTACAGCGTTTTAATGTCTTTTCATCCTGTCCGGTAACCTGGCAGGCAAACTTCTTCGACAGGTCCATTACCAGCGGCCCTGTTGCAACTGACTGACTTTCCCGCCTCACCTTTTCACTTTCCAAGCAGCCTGCCTCATCAACTGTTGCCTTGTCCCAGCAATCGCTGTTCCATCAGCCCCCAAGAAAACCCTACTACCCAGCCATGGCCCGCCTTGCCCTTCTACCCTTTGCAAGCAGCGGACCATGAGCGGGAGAAACCTTTTAGCACTCATGTCAAATTGCAACTACTGCCAAAATCCATTCCAATGGCTTCTTGTTGTGCCGAAGAGATGCTTATATCAATATCGCCTTCCGTTTTGGACTACGTTCAAACTCCACCCACGCCTCTGCATTTTTTTTAATGAAGAAGGCGGATTGGGCGGGAGGCGGACATATATAAATTACTTGTATACACTTATTTGAGTCTGACCATCCTCTTGTCTACATTCTTTCACGTTCATCATTAACTGCCGTCGAGTTTGTGGTCCTCTTCGTGGATGCTCTCGAGAGTCTATAGAGGCCGCACTTGCATTGCGTGCCTACCAAAAACGCAGACGAGCGAATAGCACCGTACATAAAAGCAAGCTGCTCTTCTGCAACCTGCCTAGGGCGGCAAAGGCAAAAGGCAAAGCCTCATGCAGACGCAGATGCACACTGCACATGCACATGCACCCCTCACGAAAGGATGCAAGCCCACAACAACGAGGCTGAGCTGCGCCCCCAAAAAGACGCCCTCGAGACGCCTTTTTCCGCCCTGCTGCAGGACAGACAACCAACTTCCAACCACTCATAGGCTTGGGCACACTCATAGCTCTTATCAGGTGATGGGGCGTTGATGTGGGAGAATGTGGTGTACTTGCTTGCGTGCTTGCATGTGTCTTGCAAGACTCCCCAAACGAAAACCAACGCCATGCCAATGTAGGTACTGTAGATGAACGTATCCAGATTGCCCAGAAGCCTCGAAACGATGATCCAGGTTTTGTTTTCGAGAAAGACCACAAATCCGTCCTCGCCCTGCGTTAAAAGACCACCGGAATACAAATGTGCTGTTATCAAGGCAACGCCCACAGAAGAAGACTGCCTTCGAAAAACCAAACAAGGCAAACGCCTAAATCGCGCTGTGATAGGCTCGAGCGGCGACTGTGTGCCACGATCCGGTACCTGTATACTCGTGCGCATCCATGCACCTGCAAGCCTTCCCATTCGTCGCTCACCTTCTAGCCGCCGGCCTTCGTTGGTGAGGCTCTCATCACAGCATGATCAGGCTGACAGCACAGGATCGGGAGTACATGCTAACATTCGTCGGGATGGAATAGGACTAGATGGATGGTTTGGATCGAGATAACAGAGCAGGGATGGAGTAGTAGGGAAGGAGGAGGAGGAGGAAAAGCTTCCTATTCTCCGCCTTACCTGGTTGATCGGGCGTGGTGCATTCATGATCGTGAGCCACTTGTTGTTGTAGAGGTGAACAAGGGTGTGCACTGGTCGATGGAGGGGAGGTAGAGGATAGCTGTTTGCAAGTGGCTATATAGAACGGGAGCTCCGTTTCTATGTGTTTGTCCGTTTCATTTTGTGAACATAGCAAACCGCTTCGACTTGACAATTCTGCACGTTGCTATCTACTACCACCTTCTCACTCGACACCACGCATCTCGACGTAGCTCGATTGACTCTTTTCGCTTCTGCGAATCGGAACAAGTGACAAACGCTCACCCACACGCGTACTCCGTCTTCTCGGGTCTCTGATCCTTCTGACCAGTCGTTGATCGCCACAAGAGGGCAGCTCTCCCAAGAAATCCCTCAACCACCCCAAACAACCAACAATGGCTCTAATCCCCTACACCCACCCCACCACAGCACCCTCCTCGCGATCCACCTTCTCAGCCTCCTCCTCCTCAAAACCCACTCCCAGCTTCCACAGCCGCCCAAGCTCCTACACGATCCGCCCCCCACCGACAAGCACCCACTCTCGTGACAGAAGACCCATCCGCACTTTCTCCTCTTCCAGCAACAGCAGCAACAACAGCAGCAACAGCAACAGCAGTAGTGCCGCAACTTCCATATCCTCTTACACTAGTATTTCTACCCGAACTTTCGGAACTTATTCGCGACCAGGCTATGCACCCGGTCAAGCTCCGCACGATTACTTCTACAATGAGGAGGTGAGGGAGGAGTGGGATTGTGCTCCTGTGGATGGGAAGGGAAGGAGAGTAAGGAGGGGATCGAGAGTTAGTGGGCGGGGCAGTGCTGGAAGTGGCGGCAGCGGTGTGTGGTCGGGATCTGGCGGCGATGTGCCTTTTTCTGGTTCTTCTTTCTTTGAGAGGGGCGGTGGTGGGGATGTTGGGTTTGAGGGGAGGAGGGACTCGGGTTCTTCTGCGTCTGCCAGATCTGGATCCGGGTCGGGGTCGCGGTCTTTGAGGTACGTTGATGATGGGAGGGGGCGGGACGAGGAGTGGGAAAATGACACTGTTTCGCCTGCGGATTCGATCTCGCAGGTTTCGGCGCCGTCGTCGACGAGGAGGTCGGGAGTTGAAAGAGGCTTCTATCCGCAGTCGCGATCGGGGAGGCCTTGTGGATTAGAAGACGGGATGCTGGGGTTGAGAGCGGGTTCAAGCCATGGTAGTAGGATTAGTGGGAGTGGTATCGGGATGGCGAACGGTAGATTGGTGAGGGTTGAGGCTCCGGGCTGGGCATGACTGTGAAGCAAGATGATCTTAAAGAGCATGGAGTGGATGCTGCATAGTTATTTTCCGATCGACTTTCCACCCTTAAGGGCGGCGTGGGCAACGGGTTTAGTGTATCAAACCGATGTATAATTCCAAACCTCCCCTCTCCTTGGCCCAGTAGGTCGCAATCATTACATGTAGTAATCTCTCGCATCGCGGAATTCCTTGCCCCCAGCAGGATCGGCTCTCGTGCCGCTTCTTCTTGATGCATGCGATGCAGGTTCTCCGTAGTCGCGAGTTGGGACGATCCGAGGTGGCCTATTGTAGCAGCTCTTCGGCGTCTTCCGACTCGCGTGTGATGGTCGTTTTGTAGATCCACGAATAGTGTGTAACAACTCGACATGGGCT
>Ga0265798_10008531_pt1 | contig 13046 bp, 8 predicted proteins | sample P3T30metagenome_FD_192430 | JGI IMG/M metagenome (GOLD analysis project Ga0265798, IMG submission 192430) | Plant litter microbial communities from East Loma Ridge, Irvine, California - P3 T30 | ecosystem: Environmental > Terrestrial > Plant litter > Unclassified | place: USA: California...
ACGGAATTATCGATGCATTAAAAGAAAAGGCTAGTGTGACAGTAGAAGAATTGAAGATGAACGATCACGTCAACGGGCATGGGAATGTATTAGCAAACTCTTAGATGTCGACACCGTGTATCATATAAAAGAATGTCGGATCACATATCTGATCTGGATTTACTCAACCATAATGACTAGTATCGAATTCGCGATAATTTGATGTAAAGCGTTGGCTCGTAAAATGGTCCTGACTGTGAGACCCGAGACGCGCTAGCTTCCGAATTGGTATCCGGTACCTCGGTTCCTTCACCACTTCGAAACCACCATCTTTGAACCCAGAGACTAACTCTATCATCAGTTACCAACATGATAAACCTGCAATCGCAAGCCTGCGAAAGATGCTGGAAGCGGAAACAGAAGGTTGGTGGTCGCTCAATCTTTGCGCATAGATGACAGCACGTCAAGTCTGCTCGATACCTGTTTCCCCCCATAATTTGCGATGAACTCAGCGCACAAGATCATTGCAATTCCATCAAACCCTCAAAAGACTAACTTAGTACCTAGTGCTCTCGAGATACACCAACGTGTCATCAATGTCACGTCGCCGCATCGCAATGCGTGCAACGTCGCCTTGGCTCCGTAATCGACGCTTCGGATCCATCTTCCATATCATACATTGAGTCTTTGAAGTCGAGAATTGCCGCTCTGGAGTCAAGGAGCAGCCGGCATTCTAACATGCAACACGAAGTCACCGACGATCAAGAGTCACCGAATCAGCCTTGGAATAGCAATTTGTCCACCTCTGGCACTCCCCGCGGGCCAAATACTGGGACGATAGACTCACCGGTAGTCGAGCCCGGGTCGAGCAACGACTTACACCATACAATGCACGAAGCCAATTACTTGAGTCTTAGTGCAATGGCAGAGCCTACAGACCGACAGCCATTTTCGAACCAGGGACTTTCGTTCTCGACGTTATTTCTTGCCGCGGCGAGTCTAGGCAACACCAATCCGAGCAGCCCTATCGGAACCAACACATCACTTTCTGGGCCTATGGCAGACTTTCGTAACGAGTTATTCTCCCAGGGCAGTACACTGGATGGTGCTCAGGCGGCTGAAGCGTTCAAACGGTTTATTAAAGTAGCTCCCACAACCTTTCCCGTCATGACGCGCAGCGAGCTCGAAGACTTGTACAGTATCGTCGTAACTGCGGAGCGAGATACAAACATTGGCATGGTTATGGATGAGTCGCCAGAGAAGATCCTACTTGTCAGAGTAGGCATTGCACTAGGATTCCTGCTATCGCCAAATCACAGCTTCGCGGTAGTCTTGATATCTGAGCTAACAACAACGGCCTCGCAACTCATGCCACGCATACTCAGTCAGTCCAACGACTTGGCAGTCGTGCAGTGTCTCACAGCCCTTGCCATATGTTCACTCCACACAACATATTGCGGATCATCCTGGCATCTACTTGGACTGACTATGACACGCTGCATCTCTGCGGGTATGCACACGTCTCGCGTCTCGGATGTGAGTTCGGATAGCGAGAGTAAGAGGCAAAAAGGAAGAGCGTTCTGGACGTTGTACATCTTAGACACTCACCTCAGTACGGCTATGGACCGGCCATTTTGTCTCAACGATGGCAATATCATGATGTCGCCACCAGCTTCACCAAAGCCTGCAGGTACAGATGCGGAAGTGATCGCCCTGCGATATTTGATCCAACATGCGCAGCTCTTGCGCTCAATTCGAAGTCATACCGGTGAAGAGCTGCTTTGCCATTTCGTCAATCTATGCCACTGGAGAGAGACATTGCCGAGAGCACTATCAGCAGGTGGTCTGCTCAAAGACCAATTGCATGCCCGTGGTCTCGTAGAACTGCTCAAGTGTCCGAGCTTCGCACAGGACCCAGGGCGAGACATAATGTTGGGCCGCATCGAGGAACACTTCGCCGGGTATGCGACATCCATCGAACATCAGCTCACCAGTCAGGAGCTAGCGCCAGGAGCTCTCGATGGATATCTAATATTCTTCATCGGAGTATTCACCGCGTCGCAGCCGCCTACCCAGGAGCGACAAAGATGCGTGCTCCAATGCCTGAGCAGTCTGACTATACTCTCGATGCACTACACTGCCTTCAAGGGCTTTCGGAACATACTTGTCGCAATGCAGTCTCGACCAACCTCAACAGAAAGTCTCAAGAGCCTATTGAGCGCGTCTGAGATCGCGGTGTCGTGCCATGTGCGACGACTCATCTTCGGCAGTGTATGAGCGGGCAAAGCCAACAACAGCCGAAAAACGCCGACATCCCATTGAGAGTCTCAATACTTACATCAATTGCGCTGCTAGATCTAGTTCCGATTTACAGTAATCATGAGGCGCGGTATTCTAGTCCGACAGAGCAGAGCGGCCCCGGAAAAGACATGGGTGAGGGGTCGAATTGCTCGGGCAGTCGGACACCCCCCGAAGCTAGCGCTGCGGCCCTTTCGGTGGTCGCCCGACGAGCTCTGTTGCTCCGCACATGACCCAATCCGCTGGTGTACTGACACGGCATTGGCTTCTGCATCAGATTCAGATGTGGAGTCTACTTCTAATGCCCGGCGCGTGGGTAGTGCGGCTATCCACATACATCTAGGTATACATCACTTTGGGTGTGGCTGCCATATACTATCAAGACGCGCAGTGCGACATTACTTTGGACTTCAAACTCTCCTCACAAACCTATCCGAGTCGCTTGCTTCACGCAATCGTTGTCATCATGGCTCCCGCACTTATCGAATCAGAGACATTTGCCCCCTCTTCGTCACCGTCAAATGGAGTAGACAAGGCTACTGTTTACCTGCTCGATACACTGCATCCCAAAGCCATAGAACGCGCACAGTCATTGTTCAACGCTATCCTCCCTTCAGACCCCAAGCATTCGGAATGGAGGGGAAAGGCCGAATATCTGGTCATTCGCGGATCATACCTTACCGCAGAAGACGTGGAAGCATGCAAGAATCTCAAAGCCATCGGCAAACAGGGCGTTGGAATCGACAAGATCGATGGCGAGGCCTGCAGAGCGCGCGGTATCAAGATCTTCAACACGCCAGGAGTCAATGCGCAGGCTGTCGCGGAGACGGTGCTTACGCTCACGATGTCTGTGGCTCGCGAGGTTGGTCGCATAACAGCGCTGCAAAGTGCCGGGTTTAGTGTGCCGAAAGAGACCTGCTCGGGTTTGATCATCAACAAGAAGACGATCGGAATCGTGGGTATGGGTAACATTGGCCGAAAGGTCGCGCAAATCTTCCAAGGCGGATTAGGGTGTTGCATCGTAGCGTACGATCCACTGCTGCCAAACGATGTTTGGGAAGATATTGCGCATACCCGAGCAGAGACTCTTGAGGAGGTTCTTCGAGCTTCAGATGTGGTAACACTACACGTTCCTCTAATACCACAGACCCGGGGTCTCATATCGTATGAACAGTTCAAGATCATGAAGCCCACTTCGATCTTGATCAACGCGGCCAGAGGCGGGATTGTGGATGAGGCTGATCTCGAACGCGCCTTGAGGGAAGGCCTGATCTGGGGTGCGGGTCTTGACTGCCACGAGCATGAGCCTCCGACCAAAAAGATCTATGGTAGTTTGTGGGAAACGGGACGGGTCGTGAGCACTCCGCACGTAGGTGCTGCAACGGCCGAGACGCAAATGGAGACTGCGATGGCGGCAGTGGATCGGTTGTATGACTACATCCAGACTGTACAGGCACTCTAGCTAGAGTGCTGCTCACCGAAGCGTGTCCGGTTCTGTTTCTAGCTCTTTCATTTGTTTAATTGTAGGAGAAAGAATCCCAATAGTCTACGTTAGTGTTCAACGAGCCCCATGCGTACTCGCCCAACCCGTATTCAAGTTGGTTCATAAGGTCATCAGTCAGACCCATGCCAAAGTCTTGCGAACCTTGGTTATTTGGAAGGTCAGGAAAGTCTCCAAGCATCAAGTGATCCAGATTTACCCGTTCTTGCTGCTCGCCAACCGATTGAGAGTGATCTGCAGTGATGGTGTCTACGCTCAAATGCAGCGAACCCGCATTGAGGAGGTGATTGGGATAGACTTGCGTATCATGGGCTGGAAGCAGTTGATGAATTGGCTGGGTTGGGTTTACGGGGACATTTTCTGACACCTGTAATGCAGATGCAAACCGATCTTTGACGAACTCTGCTAGTATGACGGTGAAGACAGTGGCGAAAGAACCTGCGTCTGGCATTTTGTCTTTGAAGTAGTTCAACAACGCACTGCAAGTGTTCAGTGTTGGCAGAGCTTCGGTATGAGTGACAGAGAGCTCGTCATTGTCGGTCAAGACCCCCAGGATAATGCAATAGATGACAGTAAGACCTGCAGTAAAGATCATCTGAAAGTAGCTGCGTGTCCAAGTGATAGCATTCTTGCTTCGAAGGTCTGCATACAGTTGTATTGTATGTATCGCTGATTGATAGCACGCTTTCAGTATCTCCTTTACGATGGACGTTCCGGAAAACTGCCGCGCTGGTAGGTTGTGCATGGCGCCACGGGCAAGCAGGAGGCGGTCCTTCTCGTACATGAAGTCATGCCATTCAGAACGCTCGTACAGACATTTGGGGTCTACGAAGACTGGTACTGACGATCGCAATGCACGGAGATCTTTGTCGAATTGCGAGAATGATGAGTATATGTGGCCTATCGAGTGGAATCCGGGCGTGCGAGTGTTGTTTCCACTATGGTGTGAGGCGGGCTTTCGACCAGCGTAAAAGGCAGTGTGCACCCGAGAGCTTAGCCGTCGCAGCTTAATGCAAAACAAGTTGACTGATAGCTCGCTTGGGTGAACGTTCGTGGCGTTGGGAACTTCTTCGAGTACATTAGCACCTGATGTTTCGATTGTTTCGTCGTCAGCATCTATTGGTAATGGCATGCTTATTTTCGACTCGAGAAGAGCGAAAGGACGACCTAATATGCCTGAGCTGTAGCGGTCGTGGACGTAGCACTCCCAGAATATCCTACGTTGGTGTTGTTCTTTCAGTAGGCTCAAGCCGTCATGTGCCTTCGAATGAAGACCCCATTCAATGCACTGCCGCATACACAAGCGGGATATTTCCCATATCGATGCTCCAATGTGATGGTACATGCCGAATCTCGCTATCAGCAATAAGTTCTGGATAGCTTCCGCATCTTTGATCAATGGTATGCCTGCAAGATAGTGTTCAGCCGCAAGGTAATAGCCGTACGGATGCTCGGCACTCCGACCATCACCTTGGCAAGCGCGATGCCGGGTCGTATCGCCAATCGCGAATACCATGAAGAGACGAAAGTAGTCCTGGGCCGAGGGTCTCTCTAATGTTGGCGAGACAGTATAAACCCTGTGAAAAGCGTCCAGCGTCTCGCTACGTAGGAGAAACGTATGATGGACATGAAAACGGGTGAAGTAGTTATCGAACAACAGTCGTGCTTGCGCAGGTGGTGGTAGCGCTCGAGCGACAGGTCGATACTTAGCAATGCGAGGCCGCTTCGCTAGTTGCTCGAGGATTTGTGCGCGATGGTGTTGCCATTTGGTGTCAGAGAGGATGTTCTGTAAGAAGCCCAACCCGCTGCCATCGCCAACAAATCCGCTCTGAGTCCCCGAGCTCGTCGCCGTCTCGGGACCTATTGGTGTCTGATTGGCGGCGTCAGATCTCTCGGTGGAGGCTGGCGTCACGACACCCGTGTCGTCAAGATCGCCCAGCCTACGCTGCAGATTGAGTTCCTTCTCTTCCAGCTGCCGGATGTAGTCACGTGCATACTGCTCACCAGTAATGGGATCGACGATAATGCAGGCGACGTTCCCCTTCCGACAGCTCGTGCATTTGGGTGCTTGCCTATCGCATTTGACTTTACGCAATTTGCACTTCTGGCATGCTGGCAGCTGGTATTCGCGCTCTTCCATCGAGATACATAGTCGTGGATGCTGGCTTGCCGGTCACAGAATGTTTGTCGGAGGTTAGTGAAAATGGGGAGGCTGGGGCAGTCCCGAGTCTAGGGTGCTGGAAAGTTGGCGGTTGCGGCATGGGGAGGTAGCCGAAAACATGCGGGGGTCGCCACGCCACGCCTCCACAGACCATCGCATGGAAGGCGCGACTTGTCGGCAACCCTCAATGCCTGTTCCTAGACTATCTCATAGTTACGATTGTTTCTTGCGCGCGTCTCCTAAACGTTAACATAACGCGACATGCTCATCATTGCGTACGGGGGAAAATGGGTATTTCAGCCACCTATCCTACCATGCAACAGCTCGCCCTACAAGTAACGCGTTGATGTCTGAAGGATCCAGGCATTACATCACGCGAAATGTTGATCTTGTAGTCCGTCACCAAACATGACGTCTCGCCCTCCCTTGCTAAGTAGTAACACTCTAGGACGTATCCATGCTTCATCGACGCTGTGTCGTAACCTTTTAGAACAGTCCGTTGGAAGCGCCCCCTGATATCGCGCCTCTTGGTTCTGGGAATACACACGCAATCGACTGCGGGTTGCTGGATTCCGGACGATCCGCGAGTACTTTAAACTTTCAAGATTAAGCCGTGCTCGGCCCTTCATCGGCATCTGTGCATGCGAAGGTACAAAGTACGTGAGCCGCCATTATCGTTACTTGTTTGCATACTACCAGACTTTATCAATACCTATTTTCGAACTTAACAGCCGATCCCTGTTCATACATCCAACACCATGGCCATGATCGTAGACATGGTGAAGAACAAGTGGGGTGCTCCGCCCAAAGAGTCCACCGAATCGTTCGCGGGACGCAACGTCCTGGTTACGGGCGCCACCTCTGGGCTGGGATACGCGGCAGCGGCCAAGTTCGCGGAGCTAGGCGCCTCAAAGGTCATCATCACAGCAAGAGACGAGGCCAAGGGCGAGTTGACCAAGAGCAAACTCGAAGCAGACGTCGGCAAAGCAGGCCAATTCGAAGTCTGGCAGCTCAACATGGACTCGTACGATAGTATCGTCAAGTTTTCGCAGCGGGCCTTCAGCGAACTGGACCACCTGGATGTGGCCATTTTGAATATTGGCATCTTCAATACTTCTTACAAGCAGTCGGAGTATGGCTGGGAGCAAGATCTACAAGTGAACACGCTTTCGACCATACTGCTCGGCATTCTTCTCTTGCCAAAGTTGAAAGAGTCGCAAAAGCAATCGGGGAAGATACCCGTACTGCAATTCGTCAATTCAGGCATGCACAAGGTCGTGGAGATCTCTGCCGACGTTCGGAACAAGCCCGCTATTCTACCCGAGTTCAATGGAGAGAAAGCCTTCAGCGGCGGTCAGAAGCAGTACGGTTATTCGAAGCTCCTCCAGCGATACGCCGCCGTTCAACTCGCGAAGAAGATTCCGTCCAGCGAAGTCATCATTACAGCAGTCTGTCCCGGAGCAGTCGTAACGAATATCGACCGCGACGTCAAGTTTCCTGGTGTCAAGATTGTCAGGGCGATCGCGCATGCTTTGGCGTTTAGGACGGCAGATCTAGGCGCGAATATATACATTACTGGCGCCTCGCAGAACCAAGAGCAACATGGAAGGTTCTATGCGACCGATAAGATCGAGCCCGATGCGCCGAGTATTGTAGGAGAGGAGAATGAGAAGCTTGCGCTTAGGGTGTTGAATGAGATTGTAGAGGAGCTGGCAAAGCATGTGCCGGAGGTCAAAGAGCACCTACCATAATATCCCCGAAGTAGTTTTTCAATCGTAGTGTTGAGTGTTTCCTACCGCGCAAACAGTTTCGAAAGCGTCCGGCTCAATGTGTTCGTTCAATATTGTCTTCGCTTGCGACATCATGTTTTCCCACTACTACTCTTACAGGCTTGATAGTCAATCGGGGAACCTAAATAATGTTTCATCCAAGAGATAACCGCAAGTGAAAGCTGTATTGTAGGCGAATGTAACAACGTGCAACACGTGAGGTTGAAGAAGAGAGGTAACGTTGCGAGCTGTAGTACCCTACCTTAGATTGCTACTATAAGCGTATGTTATGTCTAGTAGAACGTCTAAGCTCTATAGAGGCTAGGCGCTAAGCGCTAAAGCTTACTTCTAAGTTGATAGAGGTGAACAGAGAGTAAGATTAGAAATGCACGGATTGATATTGCGCGCACGTGCTTTAACACCTTGTCGTTATTCTATGATATATACTATCCTGCATAGCGACTTTCACGCTTCATGTCATGTAACAACTATCTTAGCAAGAATGCAAATAGAGGGCGTGTTAGAGGTTTAGCTCGAATAATGCCACCTGAAAGCCGAGAGACCACTGCTGTACATAGAAAGCGATTAGCCGAAAGGTACTAAGAAGAAAGAGGTTCTACTTATCTAGAATTATGCTGTTGTAAGATCAAGTCAAAGGACCCTCTTTGTGCCACTGCTAGACAATTCTTAATTCTTCCCGCGTCCACTTAACCATTGATTCGAGCTCTTCCGGTGACATGTATTCATCTGCATCACATGGCAGAAATCTTCCGTCCACACCAAATTCCCAGTCGTAGTCGATAACGTTGTACTGGCTGTTCACTACCTCACAAGATCCAACACGTTTGAACTCATGTTGTCCGGTCTCCTCTAAGAGCAAGAATAACGCCACATCACAACCACCATATTCGGTACTCCTCCTGTACCAGCCGATATAAATGGCGACGACTGGTCCAGGTTCGCATGCCTGAGCATTGTCCAAGTATAGAGTCGCATCAAAAAGGCCTGAGAATGTCCACCAGCGAGAATTTTCCATCTCTTTCATCCGTATATGGCCACGTAGTGTATAGGCGACAACGTCTATCCTGTATAACCAATGTCAGTGGCCATGTAGATTGCATGATCGCGTTGACCTACCAAGGATGAAATAGGGTGTAGTCATCCGCCTGAGCTGTGAAAGCCAACATGCTCATACGTTCCCCGGATCTGTGCATAACGTTGGCACGAAAATCCGCGTCACTGGCCTCGCTGAAAACTTCCGGACGGCCGGGAAAGACCATTTGATCCTTGCCGTCCTTGAGATGCCTACCTTTGACGGAAGCCCAACTCCAAGACGGAAAACCGGACTTCCCCATGGCTCCGGCTTGATTGGATTGTGTGTCATTCGTTTCTCCTTCAAGTCTCCATCCAAGGTTAACGCCGAAGCGCAACGAAGTCTTATCTTCATCACTAATCTCAAGGGGCCGCCACTGCCCCGAGGTACCATCATCACCATCAACTGCAGGATCTTGCAACCAGATCGGGATACCGTAAAAGTGCGAATGCCTACGCGACATGTACAATCCAGGTGTGTACAGAAGACCATAGTCATAGCCGTCCGACGTTCGGCCAGATAACTCGCGGAATATTCCGGCGAAGGCGTTGATGTTGTCGGTTTCGTACCGCAGTGACCGAGGATAGTATTCCTCTAACCGAGCATATATGTCATGTATGGTAAAGGCCTCGTTCTGGATCGGAAGGATCTCCTTGCCCCTCGAAATCAATGTCGCCAGCTTTGTCGATGCAAAGCTCTTATCTAGCTGCTCCATGGTCAAACCCTTTCGACATTGGAAATAGACCTGACGATCGGTGAAAATAAGGCGGCGACGGGAGAGCAGCATTTCTTGATAGGTCCAGCCCCGCGTATTCCACAGCGAAGACTCCACGTCCTCCCTTGGATTCTCCATTACCACAAAGGCGTGACTTCCGATACCAAAAGAGGTCGCCGCTTTTCGTGGACGACTTACGCCTGGTAGCCCGTAGTCTGAGCCGCTGCCCGCAGCAGCTATGATCGTAACAAAAGCCCCTCGATAAATTGAGTCCATATTACGAATAGCGTCATGCTTTTCTTCAGGATTGTTCTGATCAATGCAGTACCTATCAACCCACAAGTATCGCAGACCGAGTTGGAGGGTGACAAAAATGGCGTCGGAAACTGTCTGTGGGATGTTTGCCGACGTTATGTTATGGGAAGTGGCGTCATCGGCAATTGCATCGCCCCAAACGTAGCTCAAACAGATGTATTGACTGTTGGGAGCTGTGCAAAGTACACGAGTCTTGCAGTCGATAAGTCTTGTTGGTGTGAACTGGCGGCGGAAAGAGCTTTCACAAGTCTCCGAATGCTCAGAAAAACACAGCCTAATGCATTCGTTCAACTTGTCGTAGTCAATAGAGTCAGAACTCACTGCTCGGGCACACGGTAGATAGATAGCCTCATCAGACTTCAGATTGACGAATCGCGCGTGGGTCGGAAGCAAGTACCTCCGTGGAGCCTTGTTGAGAAGCCAGGGTCCAAAGGCGAAACACGATGCCTCATAATCAGTGAGAACAGGATGCGGAATAGACCAAATGTATAGTCTGAAAAATTCAGATAGGCTGCCGATGTCCATGTCGCGAAAAGTGGTGCGTAGAGCTCTTACGAGTAGGTTGCATCGGGAACAACTTCCTTCCTTCACGGAAGAAGCTAGGTCTGGCTCATCATGTCTGGAGCCGCTGAAGATGATAACGTAGCGAGATATGAAGTGCTTGATGGCAGACTCTGTCAATCCGGAACGCAGAATCATACGCGGAAGATCTAAGTCTTTGCAACGAGCGCAAGTACGCTTGATTTGAGACATGGGGTGGCGTTGATCAACGTGCGCCCTCGAAGCTGTACCATAAAAGCAGTTTCGATCCAAGGGTACAACACAAGAGCTGATAGAGTCGTCGACGCAGAGATGTGTACGGTGAGAGTTCGATGACAAGAGCATCATAGTGGGTGAATGGTTCACACGTGTAGAGCTGGAGCACTAACGCACGCTTTGACCACCAGCTCCACCAAAAAAGTTCAGCGGCAGGCGCGAACTTCAGCGCAACCATCCGCGCATTCACCCACCACCAGCCTCTGCCAGACATTTAGAGCATGGCGCCGCCTTCCCACTCGCCCGACACGTCAATCTCTTCGCACACCCTCTCTATCGGCTCCGCGCAACCGCCGCCCATGGAACTTCCACCAACCGCGGCGACTTCGCCCACAAGTCTCCTCACCAAACCGCTAGCCTTCCTCCAGCCCACCGCCCAGCTCAATGCGACATTCCTTGCCGCGGCGAAACGATATCTCGATCCAGTAGCCGCCGGCGTAAGCGCGTCACAATCACAGCGACAACAAGATCTGCGCAAGAAGCGGAAGCGGGGCGGCGGCTACGACGATGATATCAGTGTATTACACTTGAAGAAGGTGCATTTGGACGGATTCGGCGTGAACCAGGTGTTCGAACAGACACGTAAGATCGTCGAGGCGACGACAGATGAGATTGAACTTTCTTTGCCCGATCAGGAAGACGGCGTTGTAGCTATCCGTGATGGCGAGGAAGACGACGATGAGGGCATTGAGGAGGCCGAGGAGGAATACCACACCGAATCAGACATTGGCGAAGAGGGCGTGGACTGGGAATACGATGGTGTCGACGAAGACGAGGATGAAGACGCGCTTGATGACGAGCCAAACGAAGAGGACATCGACATGGAAGACGGAGCCGACGGCATGTTCTCCGACGATGCGTCAGATGATGCGCCCGCCGAAACCTACCAACCCGATCCCAACGGTCTCAACGACGGATTCTTCTCCATAGACGACTTCAACAAGCAAACCGACTTCCTAGAGCAGCAGGACCAGAGGGGAGAGGGTGTGGACAGCGACGATGACGAAGTAAACTGGGAGGCAGACCCCATGGAAGATGGCCCATCAAAAGGCAAAGCCAATGGTATCGCAGGAGATGCATCCGACGATGAGTCTGACGAGGGCGGACCAACCTTCGGCAACGTTGATCTAAATGCACCGGAAGGCGACAGTGGCGATGAGGACGACCTCGAGGACGGTGACCTGGACGGTCTCGACACCGGTATGAACGCCAACAACGTCATGTACAAGGACTTCTTCGCGCCTCCCGCGCAAAAGGCGAGCAAGAATAAGAACGGTAAGAAGCGCGGACGACCCAACCCCCACAACTTCCCTGAGAAGCAGTCACAACCGGCAGAGGAAGTCGAGGAGGACGTGGAAGGCACCATGGCCAGGGTACACCGAGATCTCTTCGAAGATGACGACGACATGGAAAGCGAGGACGACCTCTCCGACGTAGACCCCTCAGATCCGAAGTCGAGACGCTCAACACACGAGCGGAGACAGGCCAAGATCGCAGAAGAGATCAGGAAACTGGAAGCAGCCAACGTTGCGAAACGAGAGTGGCAGCTATCTGGCGAAGCACGCGCAGCGGATCGACCAGTAAACTCGCTTCTGGAAGAGAACCTCGAGTTCGAACGCGCCGGCAAACCCGTCCCAATCGTCACACAAGAAACCTCCGAAGACATCGAAGCCCTCATCAAGCGCCGCATCCTAGCCGGCGAGTTCGACGAGATCCACCGCCGTCGACCCGACGACCTCGCCACCGGCCCCCGACGAGGTCGCTTCGAGCTCGACGACACAAAATCCGGCAAAGGCCTCGCCGAAATCTACGAAGAAGAGCATCTACGAGAGACAGACCCCAACTTCGTCGAAGCCAAAGACGAGAAGCTGAAGAAGGAGCACGACGAAATCACCGCATTGTGGAAGAGCATATCCGCCAAACTCGACTCCCTCAGCTCCTCGCACTTCAAGCCCAAGCCCGCAGCACCCAACCTAGAAATCCGCACCGACGCGCCCGCCATCGAAATGGAAGATGCGCGGCCCACCGCCGGCGGCGAAGTCGCCAGCGCAAGTATGCTCGCGCCGCAAGAAATCTACAAGCCGGGCGAGGACAAGAGCAAGAGCGAGATCGTCACCAAGAGCGGCATGCCAGTTGCCCACGACGAGATGTCACGGGAAGAGAAGATGTCGAGAAGGAGACGTGCTAAGGAGAGGGCGAAGAAGGCTGGGCTTAATAAGCCAGTGCAGAAGAAGACGGAGGGCAAGGAGAAGAAGAGGGGAGAGAAGAAGCAACTTGTGTCGGATCTTAAGAAGGGTGGTGTGCAGATTATTGGACGGAAGGGTGTTATTACTGATGTGGAGGGTAAGGAAGTCAAGGAGGCTGCGAAGAGAGGCGCAGGCAGCTTTAAGCTGTGAGGA
>Ga0265798_10008533_pt1 | contig 13044 bp, 9 predicted proteins | sample P3T30metagenome_FD_192430 | JGI IMG/M metagenome (GOLD analysis project Ga0265798, IMG submission 192430) | Plant litter microbial communities from East Loma Ridge, Irvine, California - P3 T30 | ecosystem: Environmental > Terrestrial > Plant litter > Unclassified | place: USA: California...
GTGCCCGAGCCCGAGCCGCCGGCCGCGCCGCCCGGGGCGGGGTCGGCCGGCGCCGGGGCGACGGGCGCCTCGACCACCGAGACGACGGCCTGCCGGGCGGTGCCGGTCTGCACGCCGGTCACGGTGACCGTGCCGTCGCCGAGGGTCTCGGACGCGGTGACCGTGAAGGTCGCGACGCCGTCGATGACGTCGACCGTGCCGAGGTCGAGGTCGCCGTACGTGCCGGACGCCTGGCGGTCGCCGTCGAGGCCGGAGACCGTGACGTCGAAGGTCGCGCCCGGCGCCACCTCGGCGGGCGCCGAGATCGTCGCGTCGGCGCTCAGCGAGGGCAGGTCGCGGTCGAGCTGCAGCGCGTTCGCGATGGTGAAGAAGTTGTCGGTCTGGTCGATCAGGCCGACGACGTTCGCGGCGCCGGGGCCGTAGCCCGCGACGCGCAGCTGCGTGCCGGTGTGCTGCTGCGACCCGCCGGCGGCCGCCGTGCCGTAGGCGATCTTCAGGGTGCTGCCGTCGACCGTGGTCAGCGCGGTGCTGAGCGTGGCCGGGGGAGTCGAGTCGACGATCTGGCTCGTGTGGGCGTGGTCCGCGGTGACGATGACGAGGGTCTCGCCGTCGGCCTCGGCGAAGTCGAGCGCTGAGCGGACGGCCTCGTCGAGGTCGAGGACCTCGCCGATCTGGCCGCACGCGTCGGCGCTGTGGTCGCGCTTGTCGATCGAGGCGCCCTCCACCTGCAGGAAGAAGCCGTCGTCGCCGTCGAGCAGGTCGATCGACTTCTCGGTGAGGGACGCGAGCGAGAGGTCGGTGCTCAGGCGGGCCGGGTTCGGCTGGCAGGTCTGCGGTGCCAGGTCCGCGCCTCCCACGGTCGCCGTCGTGGGCGCGAAGCGCGTCGGGAAGTTGCCGTCCGCGAAGGTGCCGAGCACGGGCGCGGTCTGGTCCGCGGCGGTGACGGCGTCGAGGCCGGCCTGGTCGGTGACGCGCTGGTAGCCGCGGTCGGAGGCCTGGGCGTCGAGGCTCTCGCCCTGCCACTGGCCGGCACGCGCCGTCTGGCGGAACGACGCGGCCCCGCCGCCGAGCGTGAGGTCGGCGCGGGTGCCGATGATCTGCTCGCTGATCGAGCCGAGGCCGCCCTGGTCGAGGGCGTCGGCGCCGCACTGGGTCACGGTGTCGGGGCCGTAACAGCTGCGCGCGGCGACGTGGGCGGCCTGGACGGCCGGGGTCGCGTCCTGCAGCTCGGCGGTCGAGACGTTGCCCGTCTTGAGGCCGTTGGCCTTGGCGATCTCGACGAGGGTGTCCTGCGGGGTGCCCGCGATGTCGACGGAGATCGCGTTGTCGTAGGTCTTGGTGCCGGTGGCCCAGGCCGAGCCGGTCGCCGCGGAGTCGGGCACGTAGTCGGGCTTGCCGTCCTTGCCGAGGGAGTAGGTCGTGTACTGGCCCGTCAGCGGCAGGGCGTCGATGCCCGGCAGGGTCCCGCCCGCGCCGTACGCGTAGTCGCGGGCCGAGGTGATCTCGCTGTCGCCCATGCCGTCGCCGATCAGCAGGATGACGTTCTTCGCCGGTCCGGCCTTCACCGACTCGAGCAGGGCGGCGGTGCTGTCGTCGGCGCTGCGGGCGGCCCCGCCGTTCGTGGCGACGTCGGCCGGCGTCGCCGCGAGGGCGACGGCCGGGCTCAGGACGAGGGCGAAGGAGGCGAGGGTCGCCGCCGCCCCCGTGGCCAGTGCCGCGCGGCGGCGGCGGGTGCTCGTGGGTGTCACGTGTCTGCTCCAGTGATCGGGGGGAGGGCGGACGTGCAGTCGCTGCACGTCCGCGCACAGCTGACCGCCCGCCCGTGTCGTCCGGGTGAACGGGGGCGGTGCGGCAGATGAACACCCCCGGACGGGGGACGGCGCCGAGCCAGGACTCGGCGCGCTCACATGAGGGCGCCGGCTACGGCGCGACGTACAGCCAGAGCAGCACGACGGCCACCGGCTGCAGCGCCATCCCGCCGACGAGCAGCGTGCGGCGCAGGGCCGGCCGCTCGGACACCGCGGGCGCCCCGAGCAGCGGGCTCAGCGGCAGCAGCAGCCGGAACAGGCTCTGCTGCGGCAGGAACACCGCCACGAGGTACAGCGCGAAGCTCGCGGTGAAGGCCACGGTCTCGTGCCCGAGCCGCAGCGTCGACCGGCGGGTGAACCAGATCGCGGCGAGCACGAGCAGCGCGAGCACGAGGGCGATTCCGGCCAGGCCGAGCCAGCGTCCGGCGAGCAGGAACCACGGCGTCAGCGGCACGAAGTCGGGGCGCCCCACGTAGTCGACCCACCAGGCCATCTCGGTCTGCAGGTAGGCGTCGGGGCGGCCGGTGGCGAGGTGGGCGACCACGGGCCAGGCGAGCCCTGCGGCCGCGATCGCGAGCCCGGCGACCACGATCTGCCCGAGCTCGCGCCGGGGCAGCACGTGCCACGGAGCGATCCAGGCCGCCCCCGGGGTCCGCAGCGTCCCCGCGGTCCGCGCCGCCGCCTCCGGACCCTCCGTCGGTGTCCGCAGCGTGCCCGCGTTCCGCACCGCCGCCTCCGGCCGCTCCGTCCGCCAGCGCACGACGAGGTGCACGGCCAGGGCCAGGGCGAGCGCGAGCGCGCCCGGCCGGGTGAAGGCGGCGACGACGCCGCAGGCCAGCACGAGCCCGTAGCGCCGCTGCCGCATCGCGAGCACGCCCCCGAAGAGCGCGAGCAGCATGAGCCCCTCGGCGTAGCCCACCGAGAACAGGAACCCGAGCGGGCCGAAGCAGAGCAGCAGCACGGCCCAGATCGCGCCGCGGTGGCCGACGGCGGAGTCGACCAGGCGGTAGAGCACGAGCACGGCCCCGGCGCCGGCGGCGGTCGACAGCAGCAGGGCGGCGGCCCCGAACGACATGCCCGTGGCGACCATGAGCAGGTGGCACAGCGTCGGGAACGCGGGCAGGAACGCCCACTCGTTGGGCAGCACGTGGCCCGCGGAGTCCGTGGGCAGCACCGTGGGGTAGCCGTGCAGCGCGATGGTGCGGTAGCGGTCGGCGTCCCACGAGACGGTGAAGTCGAGCAGCGAGAGCTCGGCGCCGGGCGTGCGGAACTCGAAGCCCGTCAGGTGGCCGACCTCCCACACGACGGCGAGCAGCACGAGCGAGAAGGCCCGCGAGGCGAGGTAGACGGCGAGCACCGTCGACCACCGGGCGGGCAGCCACGCCGCGAGGTCGGGCGACCGTCGCCGACGGACCGCCGGGCGCAGCGAGGAGGCGGTGGTCGCCCCGTCGCTCACGGGCCGACCTCGGAGACGGTCATCCGCACGACGTTACCCCCGGCGGGCCTGCCGGGTCGCCACCGGGCCGTCCGGCAGGGCACGATGTCCAGATGACCCTGCCCTCCCTCGCCGCGCTCGGCATCGACCCGGTCACGGCCGCGGTCTACGAGTTCGTGCTGACCTGCGGCGACACCGTCGACGTCGCCGCCATCGCCGCCGCCCGCGAGCTGGACGACGCCGTCGTCGTCACGGCCCTGGAGCAGCTCCGCAACATCGGCCTCGTGCACCGCACGGCCGAGGGCCACGGTCGTCACGCCCCGGGCTACGGCGCCGTCGACCCGCGCGTCGCCGTCTCGGCGCTCGTCGCCGCCCACGACGAGCAGCTGTCCGACGCGCGCACCGCGGTCGCCGGCCTCGGCGCCCTCTTCGACGACGGCCGCCGCGTCGCCGACCCCTCGGGCACGACGACCGTCCTCACGGGCCACGCGGCCGTCGGCGACTGGTACTCGCGGCTGCAGCACCGCGCCCGCGACGAGTTCCTCGCGTTCGACCGCCCGCCCTACGTGGTCGCGACGAACGAGTCCGTCGAGCGCGGCGCCCTCAACCGCGGCGTGCACTGGCGGGCGATCTACACCGTGGCCAGCTTCACGGTCGACGGCAGCCTGCAGGGGGTGCACCGCCTCGGGGCGGACGGCGAGGAGGCGCGGGTCACCCACGACCTGCCGGTCAAGCTGGCCGTCGCCGACCGCCAGGTCGCGCTCGTCTCGGTCGGGCCGCTCGACGACGCGTCGGCCGAGCCCGAGGCGCTGCTCACCGAGTCGCCCGCCCTGATCGCGGCGCTCTGCGACCTCTTCGAGTCGCGCTGGCGCACCGCGGTGCCCGTGCCGGCGCTCGCCGAGCCGGGGGCCGCCGCGGGCGCCGTCGACTGGGCCGAGGTCGCGGCCCGTCTCGCGGCGGCGACGCAGGGCTCCGGCGGCACCGGCGCCGCCGACGCGGCCCTCCTCGCCTCCGCGGGCCTCGGCTCGGCCGACGGCGTCCCCGTCCCCGCGAGCGGCCTCCGCGCCCCGACCGTCGACGAGCGCGACCTGCTGGCCCTCGTGGCGGCGGGCGCGACCGACGACGTCATCGCCCGCCAGCTCGGCATCTCGCCCCGCACCCTCCGCCGCCGGCTGCACGACCTGTTCGACGAGCTGGGCGCGAGCAACAGGTTCCACGCGGGGGTCGAGGCGGCGCGACGCGGCTGGGTCTGAGCTCCCGGCCGGGCGCGACCCGCGCCTCCTCAGGTCGTACCCCGCCGGAGGTGCGGGTCGGCACGGCGGGCCTGTCCAGTGGGCATCGTGGGGGACCGCGTGTACCCCGTTCGGGTGCCACCGTGTAAATCATCTGGCCGAACCCGGCCAGTGGCCGCGACCGGCCATGCCCCCCGGTTGAGGGGCGTCGGATTCTCAGGTAACTCTTACGGATCGACCGTGCCCGACCGGGTGCGGCATCCGGAAGGCACCCTGTGATCACAACGTCCGGCCGACGGCGGCCGAAGGCTCCACTCTCCGCCCTGCTCATCTCGGGACTCGTCGCCGCGGGCGTCGTCGCGCTGCCGGCCACCTCGGCCCTCGCCGCCGACGGCCCGGCCGTGGTCGGCGACTCGCAGTTCTCGAGCGGGTCGTACATCGTCACCCTGCGCGAGCCCGCGGCCGCGACCTACGAGGGCGGCAAGGCGGGCTTCGCCCGCACCGCGGCCCCCGAGGGCGCGCGCCTCGACGCGCAGGCCGCGCCGGTGCAGGAGTGGTCCGAGCACCTCGAGCAGACCCAGGCCGACGTCGCCCAGGCCGTCGGCGCCACCGTCGACGCGCACTTCTCGGTGACGACGAACGCGTTCGCCGCCGACCTGAGCGCCGACCAGGCGCGGGCGCTGGCCGCCGACCCCTCGGTCGCGGCGGTGTCGAAGAACGAGCTGCTGAAGCTGCAGGCGACGCCCTCGACCGAGTTCCTCGGGCTCGGCGACGCCGAGGGCGACGGCGGCGTCTGGGACGAGATCGGCGGGCGCGACGCGGCCGGCGACGGCGTGGTCGTGGGCATCATCGACTCGGGCATCGCGGCGGGCAACGCCTCGTTCGCGGGCGACGCGCTCGGCGAGCAGGACAGCGCCGAGCCGCACCTCGACGGCGACTCGATCGTCTACGACAAGGGCGACGGCGGCACCTTCACCGGCGTGTGCCAGACGGGCGTGCAGTTCACCGCCTCCGACTGCAACACGAAGCTCATCGGCGCCCGGTACTTCGTCGACGGCTTCGGCGTCGGCAACATCGGCACCGAGGAGCAGGGCGAGTACCTCTCGCCCCGCGACGGCAACGGCCACGGCTCGCACACGGCCTCGACCGCGGCGGGCAACGCCGACGTCGAGGTGACCATCGGCGACCGCGACTTCGGCACCATCTCGGGCGTCGCCCCGGCCGCCAAGATCGCGGCGTACAAGGTCTGCTGGGATGGTCCCGACCGCGTCGGCACGGACGACGACGGCTGCGCGACGCTCGACCTCGTCGCGGCCATCGAGGCCGCGGTGACCGACGGCGTCGACGTCATCAACTACTCGATCGGCGGCGGCGGCGCGACGAGCACCTTCTCGGCCACCGACCAGGCGTTCCTCGGCGCGGCCTCGGCCGGCGTCTTCGTGGCCGCCTCGGCCGGCAACGACGGCCCCACGCCGACCACGGCCGACAACGCCGCGCCGTGGATCACCACGGTCGCCGCGAGCACGGTGCCGAGCTACGCGGCCACCGCGCTGACCGGCGACGGCCAGTCGTACCTCGGCGGCAGCATCACGGTGCCCACCGGCACCGAGGGCGTCAGCGGACCCCTCGTCGACGCGGCGACCCTCGCGGTCGACGGCGCCTCGGCGGAGGACGCGGCGCTCTGCCGCCCCGACTCGCTCGACGCGGACGCGGCCACGGCCGCCGGCGCGATCGTGCTCTGCGACCGCGGCGTCTACGACCGGGTCGCGAAGAGCGCCGAGGTCGACCGCATCGGCGGCGTCGGCATGCTGCTCGTGAACCCGACCCCCAGCTCGGTCGACCTCGACGAGCACAGCGTGCCGACGGTCCACGTCGACGCGGCCGCGCACGACGCCCTGCACGCCTACGCGGCCACCGAGGGCGCGACGGTCACCCTGGTCGACGGCAACCCGGCCGGCCTGCCCGAGCCCGCCACCCCGCAGATCGCCGGCTTCTCGTCGCGCGGCCCGGTGACGGCCGACGGCGGCAACCTGCTCAAGCCCGACATCTCGGCGCCCGGCGTCGCGATCCTCGCCGACGGCGCCAACGCCGCGGGCGAGCCCGGCAGCTACGAGTTCCTCTCGGGCACGTCGATGTCGTCCCCGCACGTCGCGGGCCTCGCGGCGCTGTACCTCTCGCGCACGGTGCACCCCGACTGGACCCCGGCCGAGGTGAAGTCGGCGATGATGACCACCGCCTACGACCTCGTCGGCGCCGACGGCGCCCCCACGCAGGACGTCTTCGCCCAGGGCGCCGGCCACGTCGACCCCACCGCGTTCCTCGACCCCGGCCTGCTGTACCGCAGCGGGTCGGCCGACTGGCAGGCGTACGTCGACTCGATCGACACGGTCGAGGGCACCGACTCGTCGCTCAACCTGCCGTCGATCAGCGTCGGCTCGCTCGCGGGCACGACGACGGTCACCCGGTCGGTCACGGCGACGGGCCCCGGCACCTGGACGGCCGAGCCGGTCGAGATGGCCGGCGTCACCGCCGCGGTCTCGCCGTCGACGCTGACCTTCGGGGAGGCGGGCGAGACCCAGGACTACACGGTCACCTTCACCCGCACCACCGCCGCGCTCGACGCGTTCGCCACCGGGTACCTCACCTGGACCGACGGCACCCGTGACGCCCGGAGCCCCCTCGCGGTGCGCCCCGTGCAGCTCGACGTCGCCGCCGAGTTCGCCGGCACCGGCGTGACGGGCGAGGCCACGGTCGACGTGACCGCCGGCGACGCCCTGTCGCTGCCGCTCGGCGCCGAGGGCCTGGCCCTCGGCCAGGTCGCGACGGGCTCCGGCACGGCCGGCGCCGACGCGGCCCAGGTGCCGCTGACGGTCGCCGAGGGCACGACGCACGCCCGCTTCGTGCTCGACTCCGCCGAGGACACGGCCGACCTCGACCTGCTGCTCTACACGGCCGACGCGTCGGGCCAGCCCGACGAGCTGGTCGACGCGGCGGCCACGGGCTCGGCCGACGAGCAGCTCGACGTCGAGGCCCCGGAGGCAGGCGAGTACGTGCTGCTCGTCGACTTCTACTCGGGCGCCGGCGACCTCGGCTACACGCTGACGTCGTACCTGCTCGACCCGGCCGCGGCCCAGGGCGGCCTCGCCCTCGACCCGGCCGTGCTCGAGGCCGGCCTCGGCGAGACCACGACGGTCACCGCCTCCTGGTCCGGCCTCGCGTACGAGAGCAGCTACCTCGGCCGCGTCGTCTACGGCGACACGGGCACGGCGAGCTACCTCACGGTGACCACCGGCGAGGAGCCCGAGACGCCGACCGACCCGGGCCCCGGCCCGGGGGAGCCCGGCGGCCCCGGCCACGGCGGACCGGGCCACGGCGGGTTCGACCTGCCCGGCCTGATCGGCTGGATCTGGAACGCCATCGGCGACCTGTTCCACCACTGGTTCCCCGGCCTGCCCTGGCGCTGAGCCCGGGCCACGGGCTGACGGCGTGAGCTGACGGCGCAGGAGGCGGTCCGCACGTTCCCTCGGGAGGGTGCGGACCGCCTCCTCGTCCGTCGCCCGCGCCGCGGCGCGTCGTCCGCTGAGCGAAGGGTCCACCTGTCGGGAACACGGAGGGACTAGGTTCGACACTCGTGACTGGACAGATCGGCAACACCATGCGCGTGGTGAGCTACAACCTGCGCGAGCACACGGCCAAGGGCGAGATCCGGGCCCTGGCAGAGGACCACGACGCCGACGTGCTCTGCCTGCAGGAGGCCGACACGAAGGACATCCCCGACGAGTTCGGCGAGTTCTCGCTGGCGGCGGCGACCCGCAACAACCGGCTGGGCCTCGCGGCCTACTACCGCCGGTAGCGGTTCGAGCTGCTCGGCACCAACGTCTACGCGCTGAAGAAGAGCATGCACGACCGGGTCATGTCGCCGGCGCACGAGCGCCTGCTGGCCATGCACCTGCACGACCGCGTCTCGGGGCAGGACGTGCTGATCGGCTCGTTCCACGCCGCGCCGCTGACGGCGACGAACGCCCTGCGCAAGAAGCAGGTCGAGTCGGCCCACCAGCTCATGCGCGCGCTCGCCCCCGGCGCGCCGATGCTCATGGTCGGCGACTTCAACTACCCGTGGTTCCACGGCGGGCTGAAGAAGCGCATCGAGCGCGACGGCTTCGTGCTGACCCGCAGCAGCACGCCGACCTACCTCGGCTACAAGTACGTCAAGGGGCACTTCGACTTCGCGACGAGCTACGACCTCACCATCGAGGACGTCGTCACGCTGCCGGCCGGCGTCAGCGACCACCGGCCGATCCTCGTGCGGGCGACGGGGCTCGTCACGGCCTAGCCGGCTCCCTGCCCCGGGCGCGACGACGAGAGGCCCCGCTGCGCGTGCAGCGGGGCCTCTCGTCGTGGTGCGTCATGGTGCGGTGCGTCGTGGTGTGGCGCGATGCGGTGCCGGCCGGAGCCGTGGCGCGACCGGACCCGAGGAGGCGGGACGCGCCTCCTCGAGGCCTGCCTACGCGGCCAGCGCGAGCGCGTGGGCGCCGACGGCGTACGCCTGCACGATGGTGCGGCTCGGCTCGCGGCGCCAGCTGCGGCCGGGGATGACCCAGCCCTGGGCGCCCTCGACGGTGACGACGGCGCCGACGTGGACGTCGTCGGTGACGACGTCGCTCCAGGCGCGGACGACGAACTCGGCGCCGGACGCGTCGACGACGACGAACTCGGCGAGGCGGGCGGTGGACAGGACGGGCGCGGTGGTGACGGTGCCCGTGAGGGTGGTGATGTTCTCGTTCATGCGTGTTCTCTTCTTCGATGTGTGCTGTGTTGCTCAGCGTCGTGGCACGCAGCGCGGGGCGTGCGTGGACCGCCGTTCTCGGCGGTGGGGCGGACGGATGTCCTCAGGCTCAGGGAGCCTGGTCGGGCCTCGTCTCGGGCAGCGACCGGTGAGCAGCCGAGCGGATGGGGCCCGGACCGGTGGTGCACTCGAGACTGCAGACGAGGTCTGCAGGCTGTTCGACTCGGCCTGCGTGTGGACGACGGGCCGTGAGTCGGGAACGATCTGAGAGGATCGTTGCCAAGCGACCTGCAACGGTAACACGCCGAGGCCGGGAGCACCAGGCCCGGTCGGCGACCTGGCTGGGAACGCCCGTGGAGGCGGTGGTTCGATGGGCTGATGACCACGATCCCCACCATCACCCTGAACAACGGCGTCGAGATCCCCCAGCTCGGCTTCGGCGTCTACCAGGTCGAGCCCGACCAGACGAAGGACGCGACGCTCACGGCCCTCGAGGTCGGCTACCGCCACATCGACACCGCCCAGATGTACGGCAACGAGGCGGGCGTCGGCGAGGCCATCCGCGCCTCCGACCTCGACCGCTCCGACGTCTTCGTGACCTCGAAGCTCAACAACGGGTTCCACCGCCGCGACGACGCGCTCAAGGCCTTCGACGGCACCCTCGAGGCGCTGCAGAGCGACTACGTCGACCTGTTCCTCATCCACTGGCCGCTGCCGACCACCGACGTCGACTACCTCGAGACCTGGAAGGCCCTGGAGGAGATCCACGCCTCCGGCCGCGCCAAGGCCATCGGCGTCTCGAACTTCCAGCAGGCGCACCTGCAGCGCCTCCTCGACGAGGGCGACGTCGTGCCCGCCGTCAACCAGATCGAGGTGCACCCCTACCTCGCCAACGACTCGCTTCGCCTCTTCGGCGTCGAGCACGGCATCCACACCGAGGCCTGGTCGCCCATCGCCCAGGGCAAGGTGCTCGACGACCCGACCCTCGTCGAGATCGCCGAGCGCGTCGGCCGCTCGACCGCCCAGGTCACGCTCCGCTGGCACGTGCAGCGCGGCGACATCGTGTTCCCGAAGTCGGTGACCCGCTCGCGCGTCGAGGAGAACTTCGCGCTCTTCGATTTCGAGCTCACCGAGTCGGACGTCGCGGCGATCACCGACCTCGACAAGAACGAGCGCACCGGCCCCGACCCCGACACGTTCGACTACATCCCCAGCTGACGCCTCCCGGCCGACGCGTCCCGCCCTCGGGCCGGTGCTCGTCGGCCGGGCCCCGGCTGTGCCGACGGGCCGGTCTCCCCGCAGGGGGAGACCGGCCCGTCCTAGTAGGGTCGTCGTCTGCACGGGACGCCACCCGAGGCGTCCCCGCGCTACCAGGAGCGAGTGAACAGGGTGCGAACAGTCGTCGGCGTGCTGCGCCTCGTCGTCGCCGCCCTGGGCGCCGCGGCGCTCGCGTCGTACTTCGTCTACGTGCTCGGCTTCTCGACCTTCTCGACGCTCAACTACTTCGCGTACTTCACGCAGCAGAGCAACATCGCGAACGTCGTCGTGCTCGCCGTCTCGGGCGTGCTGGCGCTGCGGGGCCGGCCCGAGGGGCGGGCGTTCGCCGCCGTGCACGCGCTCGTCACGACGTACGTGGTCGTGTCGGGCATCGTCTACGGCGTCATCCTCGTCGAGTCTCTCAGCAACGACTTCGCGATCGGGGTGCCCTGGTCGACCCAGGTGCTGCACTTCTGGATCCCCGGGTTCCTCGTCGTCGACTGGGTCCTCGCCCCGGGCCGCACCCGGGTCAGCTGGTCGATCCTGTCGGTCGTCCTCGTCTTCCCGGTCGTCTGGGGCGTCGCGACGATCGTCCGCGGGGCGGACGTCGGCTGGTACCCGTACTTCTTCCTCGACCCGGCGCAGGTGCGCTGGCCCGACGAGTTCGTCATGTACAACGCCATCGCGCTCGGCGTCATCGTCGGGGTGATGAGCGGGCTGATCGCGCTCAGCCACCTGCGGCCCGGCCCGCGGCCGAGCGTGCTGCTGCGGCGGGGGGCCGGCGGGGTGGTCGAGGCAGGCGGGGCCCTCGACGTCGGCGCGGGCGCCGCGGCGTCGGCGGGCACGGGGGCTCAGGCCGGCGGGGCCCAGGCTGCCGGGGCTCAGGCTGCCGGTGACTCCGCGCCGCCGGTGGCGGGCTCGTCGGTGGACGACGGGTCGCCGGGCGCGGGCGACGACTCGGGCACCAGGTCGAGGTAGGGCGCCAGGCCCGCGAGGGCGTCGGCGAGGGCCTCGTCGTCGCTCAGCTCGAGGCTCGCCACGGCGTCGTCGCCGCCGGCCAGCGCCACCATCACGGGCTCGCCGGTGGTGGGGAACAGGTTCACGAAGACGCGCCAGGTCGACGAGCCGTCCACGACCGTCAGCACCGACGCCTCCGTGCTCCACACGCGCTCGTCGAAGCGCAGCCACAGCACCTCCTGCTGGGCCACGCCGAGGGTCTCGACGGCGGCCGTGTGGGCGGTCGGCAGCTCGGGCGAGAACTCGGTCGTGCCCTCCTTGAGCACGCCGAGCGGCAGGGTGACGACCACGCGGTCGACCGACAGGCTCTCGCCGGTGGCGAGGCGCAGGCCGACGCCGCGGTCGCCGTACTGGACGCGGGCGACCGTGCTGCCGGGCAGCACGTCGAGGCCGTCGAGCTGGGCCTCGACGAACGCCGACAGGTCGCCGGTGACGAAGGGGGTGCCCAGCGGGAACAGCCCGTCGGGGTCGGCGGCGGCCTGCGCGGCGACGTCGCCGGAGTCCTGCCGCTCGGCCAGGTCGTCGGCCGACGCGCCCCAGCGCACCGGCAGGGCCTCGTCGAGCACGAACAGCAGGCGGTCGGCGTCCGAGACCCCTGCGGAGTCCGGCTCGAGCGACTGCCGCTCGGGGCCGACGCCGGCGCCCGCGACGGCCTGGCCGACCGTGACCGCGGCCGCCTGGTCGTCGGCCCAGGCGGCGGCCGCCGAGAGCGAGCGGGCGGACACGTCGCCGAGCGACGTCGCCTGCCCCGCGGTCGACCGCACCTCGAGCGCGTCGCCGAGGGGCACCGTCGCGACCCGGTCGAGGGCCAGCGCGGCCCGGAGGGCGACGGCGGCCTCGCCGTCGAGGGAGGCGGCGCCCATCTGCACGGGGAACGGCCAGTCGTCGCCGGTGTGCGTCGCCACCCGGCCGCCGACCCGGTCGCGGGCCTCGACCACGACGACGTCGTAGCCGCGGCCGGCGAGGCTGCGGGCCGCCGTGGCGCCCGCCATGCCCGCGCCGACGACGGCGATGCGGTCGCCCGGCTCGGCGACGGCGGCGACCGCGTCGGCCACGTCGAACCCGCTGACCCGGGCGCCGCCGAGGGTGCCGGGGGCCGTGCGCGCGGTCGCCTCGCCGGCGAAGAAGACCCGGTCGTCGACGGGGCGTCGCAGGGCCTCGCGGTCGGCGGCGCTCGACGAGGTCGTGAGGTAACTGCCCGAGCCGCGCGCGAAGGGGTCGTCGGCCCAGCTGCTGCGACGGAACGCCGAGGGAGCAGGCCCGGCGGTCGGCGTGGCCGTCGCCGTGGGGGAGGGCGTCGGGGTCGGCCCCGGCGTGCTCGGCGCGGGCGTCGGGGCGTCGGTCGTGCACGCCGCGAGGAGCGCCACGGCCGCCGCCGAGGCCGACCCCGTCAGGAACGCGCGACGACTGATGACCATGGTGCCTCCATCATCGCAGGGCGGGCCCGTGCGGGGCGACGGGCGCGCGACGCGTCGCGGGCCGGTCGTGCCGGGGTCGTGCCGGGGTCGC
>Ga0265798_10008534_pt1 | contig 13044 bp, 14 predicted proteins | sample P3T30metagenome_FD_192430 | JGI IMG/M metagenome (GOLD analysis project Ga0265798, IMG submission 192430) | Plant litter microbial communities from East Loma Ridge, Irvine, California - P3 T30 | ecosystem: Environmental > Terrestrial > Plant litter > Unclassified | place: USA: California...
CTTCTACCTTCACGACCACTTAGATACGAATACGATACCTACCAACAACGAGTAGAAAAAAGTACTTCACTCGGTAATCAGGATTGCTCGAGCACTTAAAGGACCTTTACGAATTGAACTTGACGTTCGATATAAGACGACGGATTGAGATATTAGATATCTTGCTATAAGATCGCTTGATCGCCTGACGGTAAGTACCATTCGACATCAAGATCAACTCTCTACATTGTATATAGCTAGCGGAATCACTTTTCATCCTCACTCCGTACGAGCAGGTGAGGACTAGAGCTGACCGGTAGCACACGTTCCAAACGACTACGAGTATCTACGCTCGACTCTCTATCTTCACCTTTGAAACCTACACATAATGGCCGCCACGAGAAATATCAAATGTATGTAAACCCCTCCCGCCGAAAGGTCAAGCTTACCATTTTCTTCTCTTCCACTTTGGACTGGACAACCTATTCATCCACTTATCATCTTGCTTCTTGACTCCTCGACAAATCATCTCGTTGCTCTGCTATCGCTATCGAATTCCCCCCAAAACAGGTGTCGTAGTAGGAGATGGTGCTGTTGGAAAGGTAAGGCCCTTATCCTTTTTCCCCCGTCCACAACTGAAATGCGCAACTCGACTCTCACTAACAACCAGACCTGCCTCTTGATCTCATACACTACAAATGCGTTCCCAGGGGAATACGTTCCTACCGTATTCGATAACTATTCAAGTCAAGTCATGGTTGATGGATTGACTGTCTCTTTAGGATTATGGGATACGGCAGGTCAAGAGGATTACGAGTGAGTCCCAGTCTCGATACACCCAGATAGCGTAGTCAGGACAAACGCTAATCTTTCCAGCCGACTTCGACCCCTTTCGTACCCCCAAACAGACGTCTTCCTACTTTGTTTCTCCCTGACCTCTCCGGCAAGTTTCGAGAATATCAAGTCAAAGGTATGTTATATCGTCCTCTGGACAATGGTAATTGGATGGAGCTGATAGTATAGTGGTGGCCTGAAATCCAACATCATTGTAAGCTCTTTCCTGTTTCCCCGGTCCATGTGTACCGCCGAGCCGAAACTGATCCCAGCTCCCGGTACACCGATCCTACTTATCGGGACCAAGCTCGATCTAAGGGACGATCCTCATACGATCGAGAAATTGAGGCAAAAGAAACAGCAGCCCGTTCAATATGCTATGGGATCTGCCATGTCGAACGAGATTAAAGCCGCCAAGGTAAGTCAAGCTTCGTCTTCTGACATGAGTCGCTCTCGGTCTCGTTCGTGCCTCCTCTGTTACATCATATTTGTGACCGGGACTCTCTGGTTATGTGAGAGTGAGATGGACAGGAACTGACGAGCAGTACTTGGAATGTTCTGCCCTTACGCAGAAAGGTCTCAAGACTGTATTTGACGAAGCTATCCGAACTGTCTGTGAGTATTTCGGCTTCTTCTCTCCCTTCCCTTGTCTTGCTCCTCATGGCGAATCTCCTATCCGATGATTGTTCCTCCTCGCCCGTGTTCGACCGCAGCTAATGATAAGTGAATCCAAACAGACGTGCTGGAAAAGCCAAGAAATCATCCAACTGCATCTTGATGTAATTGCCCCAATTTATACCATCATCCAACCCATTACGGTCTACTTTCACTCTCATTTCCATCTTCCCATAGCTCTAGTCATGTGTATAGTATATACCTCGTTCCTCTGCTTCTGCCTGATTGCGTATTGTTTCTGGCTATGATTAATGATGATATGATATACCTGCCATTATATCTGGGGCTCCTTGTCACGTTATCTATAGATTGATTGATTACCCTGAACTGATTACCATATCCCGATGCCCGGGTAGTAAGTAGAGTAAGTAGTCTAGAGAGTGTCTTATCATACACCATCACCTATATCCTATTGTAACACCCACCGTTGTATACTATTGTACAACCTATCACATATCTGTATCATCATCCTCTGTTGGAGTAAAGGACCGAACCATCACAAGAAGCAATCATAACTTATCGGCCCTTCCTTTCCCTGTCCCTTCTCCCGTTCTATCCGCGAATTGAACACGCTCTTACCCGATACTTGATTTATCACTTCATACATCAAGAGACACCTTTGTACTGCTATAGCCTTAACGTGAGTCATCTATGGCTCAGCTGCTACAGGCTTGTACATCACTGCATACCCCCATGATCTCAATCTGGACTTGGTGCTTGGTTACGGTTGCCACCTGGTTCGGCCATCAGGGGCCGGAGGTATCCCATCATCCCGTCGCCTAGTCATCAGTATAGTGTTGCCTCGTCATCAGTCTAGTGTTGGAGATAGTTGCTCATATCAGTGATACCTGCCTACCCGACGTCATCATGTCAACACATACAGTAAGCTCCTTCCTTCTCCTTATCAAAGAATGGGCTCAGGCTGATATCAGACTCGTACCACCACCCCACCTCCTTCTACAACCTCTCGAACATCCACACCAGCATACCACTCATCAATTGGCGATAGCACACATGCTTCCGAAAGCCTAGATGAATCATGGTACCCAGTAAACCCCATATCCCCAATCAATTCAGAAGGATCAGATGACGATACACTCTCGTCATCCATTTACTCGATTGGTTCCGATACAGCCGCTAGTCTCACCAGCACCGAGTCTGAGTCCGATGTTCAGGTAGAGGAGGGGATTGGAGGGGAATATATCGATGCTGAAGCATCTACTATCGGTCTTGGATCACAAATTACGTTGTCTGATACTTCGAATCAATTACCACTTATTTTCCCTCATTACGATGATCTCGAGAATTCTTTCGCTTCCAATACAAGTGATGGGACTACACCTAGTGCTTCTGTTCAACTCCAGACCTCGGCCCCGGTGGTACTCAGAGCTCAGAGGTCGTCTTCGTACCGATTATCCCTCGACAAGAGTGGGGCTAGTGATGGAAATCCAGGACTAAAGGGCATGTCAATGGATGGAGGACCTTATCAGCCTTCACCTAGTACTCCCGTGAGCGCCGATAAACCGGTACAAGTCGAGGAGAAAGAGGCAGTCACTGCTCAAGAGATCAGGGAGGGAGTAAAGAACGATCGATTAAGGCGTGCATTGGTTTCTGCCAATTTGGCCAACGCTCGAGCCGGTCAGAAATGGTAAGCTCGATATCCCCGTAATGTGGTTGAGAACAAGCTTACGGGTAGGTCCTTGAAAATGTCAATCTTCACCCTCGCTTCTCTCCTTGGCTTAGTCATGGCGACGGTGCGATACTCGTTCGCTCCCGCCTCCAGCTCCGCCCCCGCCTCCGCTTCAGCGCCTGAGTCCGTCCCTACTCCTGCTGTCCAGGTCAAGCCGTTCTCGATACTCGATTATCTACCATCCTCTTCACTCATGGAAGCTCCGAGTTCTATTTTGCCGGATGTGAGGTTGATCAAGAATGCCCTTACACTTTCGTCCAAAGCTCTTCCTCCTACCATCAGCAACGTTCCATCCTCAAACCCTAAATCGAAAGAGGCGGGAGATTACGCCGTAGCATTATCTGATTCCGACTATGGTCTAATGACTTTCCTTCAGAATTCAGGATCGACATGGAGGAAAGCTAAAGAGATGGTCTCTCCCTCATCTCACATCATCACTCCTGTTGCAGAGGGACCGAAAGGTTATGGTTATGGCGAAATAATCCTATCCGACCTAAAGGCAGCCTGGTCCAAGACTGTATCCAGCTATTCTCACGCTGAATTTATCCATTACATACGAGACCAAATCATCGCTACGATTCAACTCGAGATTCAACAAGCTATCATCCTCGCCAATTACCTAATGGAAGTAGGCAAGAATGCATCTCGAGCAGCGACGCCTTATATCCATCTTGGCTACAACAGGACAAGGACAATGTACGATCAATTGAAATCCTACTCGGCGTTACGTATGCCGACAACGGACATAGCTGTTGAGGCAGCTAGAACCGGGCTCGACTCCGTCGCTTCGAAAGCAGCCATGACATCGCAAAAGGGCCGGGAAGCGATCCAACAAGCTCGAGCAGGACTCGATTATCTCGTCTCGGAAGCAAGAAGGCGGGCTGGAGCTAGCTCAAGCCACATTCCGGATCAAGACCAAGTTGAAGTTGGACTTGATCGGAAATCAGGAGGAAAGTTTTCAAGTCTAAAGAACAAGATTAGAAATCATAGGGGTAAAGCTGTTCAGAACCCCCGAACGGCGGTTAGTATCGGTCACCCCAACGCAAAGGAGAAAGGGGAGAGGAAGATGAGTATGAAGGAAAAGTTTATGCTGGCTTTACATAATGTAAGTCCTCTTTCTCCCGATCTGATTTATTGATGGTGTACTGTACTCAACAAATCAGGCCGCTATGCCTTTGGTTGTATGATGATTTATTGTGATTGTGTTACTGAGATACCGTATGTCGAGCTCCAAGGCTGGTACAGTATCTAGCTAGCTAGCCAGCTGGACGACTGCTCGATAGGAGATTTGTTGTTGATTTTATTGGAAATAAGTGAGCCTACGAGCTAATGTATATTATGTCTAGGCATGGTCCAGGTAGGTTTCAGATGTTTACTGATAGCGGCACTTACCTGCAGCTCACGAATCTACCATCCTTCAGGCGCTTTTTTCCCAGAAAGCAGTTCCTTTGTCCCTGGTCCGACTTCCTACTCCACAACTCATCTCACTCGGTCTACTTCACCTACTTTAATTGTTATCTGATCTTCACAGCTACACCAGAGGAGCAAGATGAGATACGAATATGAACCCATCACTACTTTCTTCTCTCCTACACGCTGGTCACAAGATGTAAGCCCTGGTTAACTAGCATCTAGTACGAGTACAACACTGACACATGGGTAGATCAAGAGTACATTCGGTCTAGTACCGGAGCACGATTGGGAGTCTTTCAAGGATTCGATTCAAGGTGAGTTGGTCGACGTTCAGTCATGTGTCATCAGATGGGAGCTGATTTTTCAGAGCTATCAGCCAGGTGCCCTGCTGGTGAGAATATCAAAGTCTTATACCTAAGTCGACATGGTCATGGTAAGTCATCTTTACCCTTTGCCAAGTACATACAGGCATCAACGGTACAGGAGAACATAATATCATTCATGAGCAATACAATACATGGGAACAAGTCAGTCGAACTCCCACTTCCGATCCAAGAATCACTCATACTCATCAAACGAAGTCGACTGATACTGATAAAAAGGCCAAGAAAGTACATACACCCCACGATGCAAGTCTAGCTGCGTCAGGTATCACTGAAGCTTTGGAGGTAGCTACTGCATTACGAAGGGAAGTAGGTAAAGGAATGCCAATCCCAGAGAGATGGTTTGTAAGTTCTTTGAAAAGGACTGGGGAGACTTGTGGACTTGAGTGGGGGTGGCTCGTGGATCCTGGAGAGGATCAAGATGGAACCGGTTCTGAGGCCGGTATTAGTATTGGGAAGCGAGGGGGGTGGGAGATAGGGCAAGATAGGGGATGTGGTATCCCGGCGACTGTGATTGAGGTATGTCTGATCTTTAACATGACTAGACGCGATTCGACTCGAATTCGCATGGAGCACTGTCAGGGGGAACTGACGAAGCAGGATTTCCGAGAGTCGGTCTCTGGGGGACAACATAATTCCCGCTCGAACCTCACCCACCTCCGAACTCTCTTTCCCACATTCACATTCCCGCCCGGAATGACCGAGACGGACGAAATGTGGGTCCCGGAGACATGGGAGAAAGAAGCGGAAGATAAGATGATAACTAGGTTAGAGAGGGGTTTGGGCAAGGTTATGGATTTGACTAAGGGATGTACTTGTGAGTTCCTTTCCTTCTACTTTTTCGTTCCCACCGCCTGGTCTTGGTTCACTTTCCTCTGCTGGTTCAAGCCGAATACGAGGAGAAAGAGCTAATTGGCAGATATAAGTATTACATCGCATAAAACTGCGACTGAGCGATTGAGATTGTTCTTGGGGTTGGAGGAAAGGATCATGGAATTGTGCGAAATGAATGTCCTCGTTCTTAAGATCAGGGAGAAGACGGAAGGGAAAGAGACTCTTTCAATGTGAGCTGGGTAATCTCAGTAGTGATATGCGAGATCATGTATAAAGGCGTAAATCGACGATGACCTCCTTTGTTGGATGCCTCCCTTGTCTTGTGGCTTCATGAGCCCTAATCAATCTGTCTGGACAACCATCGCTCTACTTATTCCTCACTCTTGTTGAACCGAGAACAGTTCGAAAATACGATTGACAAAATCTAACATGGTCTTTACACTCCTTCATCAATATACTATACCTTTCCCGCAAGCTTCTGTTGAATCTATCGTGAGGACATCATAGGTACCATGAGATGAACTGATGGAAAGGTTTGTGTCGATTATATCGGTGAAGGAGACCAAACCACCTGGGCATCTGTGAAAGAGACTGTTCAGCGTGAGTACCTTGTCTCTTCTTCCAGGACACGACCGACGCTGATCAACAGGCGAGCGATCAAGTTGCTCTCCCGGAGAAAGCGTCAAGATCCTGTATTTACTTCGCCACGGACATGGTAAGCATTTTCAATCTGATTCTGGAAGCCCGGAGAATCAACCTGACGATAGGGGAACATAACGATATTCCAAAGAAGCCAATGCCTCACTGGTCCAGAATGGTAATTCACCTTCCATACCTCATCGTGCTCTCAACTGAGGCGAATCATTGATCTGGCCAAACCATGCTAACGATATAGAAAGGTCTACATAACCCAAACACAGTGGACCCACCACTATCTCAAATAGGGGAAGAACAGATGAACCATCTTTCCCTCAAACTAAGATCCGAATTGGGGATGCTACTGCCAAAGAGGATTTTCTCAAGTATAACCAGAAGGACTTGTCAATCCGCTATTGAAGTCTGGAGACCGATCTGCGGTCAAGTACCTATAATCGCTTGCCAAGTTAGTTTTCTTTCCCCCCAGCCTCAGCCTCAGTCCTCTGGTCGCTGATATCAAGGAATTAAGAGATACATTATGCGGACTCGGATTCTCAAGACGAGGTCCTCTCAGCGTGATCAAAAGATTATTTCCTGGAATCACCATTCCCGCCAACACAACGGAGAATGACGATCTATGGTTGAAGATGAACGGTCTCGAGACTCCGGCCCAGCTCAATAAGAGGGTCAAGGCGGCTTTCGAGGATATCTGGGAGATATCGGGTAGTGACGATTGTGCGTCCATTCCATCGAATTTAAGCAGCTGAAGAGTGACTGATTTCTAGGTATCGCTATTGTTGCTCATAAGGATATCTTCAACTCTCTCTACGATTTATTGGGAGAGGAGGAACAGGAATTCCAAACTGCTGAAATGAGGGTTGTGATCATCAAGCATTCGAGCGGATAATGATGCCTGAATCATGCATGCATGTATACTCTTACATATGAAATCGTAACTGGTCGTATCGTAAACATGACAATCTACCCTCGCCTACTAAACATCCTTTCGAACTTCACTTTTATCCAACATCTTGGATTTTGAAACTTTTTCAAACATGTACATTACCTTCCCACCTCCTCCAGCCCCAGCGATCACTCCCAGATCATATTTCCTCCTAGTCTCCAATCCACCAATATCAACGCCTCTCTTCTTCTTCAACACCTTCTTGACCTTGGTGCCTCTGGGACTGGCACTACTTCCACTATCAGGAGCCGATTGGTTCCTTACGTCAATCTCTACCTCATCTTCAATCCCGGATTCGATACCATCCATCTCATCCTCGTTCTCGTCTTCGGATCCTTTTGGTTTGGCGAATTTAGTTGATTCCCATTCGGAATATATCAGGCCATGGAGTAGCGTATCGGACATGGTATCAAATGAAGATCGATTATGGGGATCGAGATGTTTCCATTTTTTCAACGCAGATAATTTATCGCGTTTGGCCTGGTCAGACTATATATCAGCTTCATCGCCATCGCCGAACGGTTGATATACCTTCTTGACCATCTTGGCAGTCTGAGATTAGCACACTTCGTCTGACCAAATAAAAGACATACAGGAGCAGGATCGTATTGCGATGCAACGACAAATCCCTTTGCTTCTTCATCACTATCATCCCCTTCATCTATGTTCACGTCTTTCTCCCTCAGGGCGCCCTCACCAAGCCCATTACAATCGCACCCAAGTAGATCATCTGACCGTCAGCCGGACCTCTATGGCAACGACAATACTTACGGGTTTGACAACCATCAGTCTTGATTGAAAGTGTAAACAGATCTCGTAACTCGGCGTCGGAGAAAGCTATGATCAGCTGATGAGATGAAGGGGGGCCTTACAGTTACTACTCTTTTCGCCTGCTTGCTTATCCAACATCTGATCAGATAAGCCTGTCTTTGTGACTTGTCGTTGGTAGATCTTCTCATCGATGGTGCAGGCCGTGAGAAGCCTGTAGATGAAGACTGGTCGTTTCTGGCCGTCCCTGCAGATCAGCTTCGTCATTGCATTACATTGGGGAGGGGAAGACCGACCTATGGATTCGAGCCATAGCTTGTAGATCGGTAGAAGGGTTCCTGATTGTTAGCCAGTCATTTGAGTCATATCATCGGCATTACCAGTCGCTGTCGAACAAGATCAACCGCGATGCACTGATCTGTCAGCTCCTCCCTTGTGCCAATTGAAAATAGGACAAACCCGATCAAATTCAATCCGGTCCCACCCGCTTTCGCACTAAGTAGGAAAACGAAAGAGTCCTCTCTCCTCCCCTTGTTGAATTGATCGACCAGATCCTGCCTCGTCTTTTGAGCTGTAGACCCATCGAGTCGAAGATATGGGTATTTCATTGTTCCCAGCATGTCCTGGATGATATCGAGGGTACTTGTCCAATTGGAAACTACCACGACTTTCTCGCTGGTATGTCTATGGACTTCCGAGAGCATGTTATACAGGAGCTGCATTTTTCCTGAACGTGAGCTCGGACCAAGTGTGATCTCGGTCTCAGGAAGCTGACCTGATGTTGAAACATCGTAATCTTTGGTATTCGGTGGCATGACTGCTAACGCTTGTTCGAGGACCGTCTTGACTTCGTTGTCGTCGTCGTACTGTATATCTTCCTTTGCCGCTTTTTTCTTCAGTAGCTAAGAGTCAACAAGGCCACAAGGGTGGACGTACCAAAGGCGAATTACAGATCTTTCGTAACGTATCGACTGATCATCAGCTGAGCTCCAATAGACGTTGATAGCTTACTGAACCCAAGTGGCTGGGCTCGGGATTGGAGGAAAGCGGTGAGCATCCCAGGAGCGAGTAGCGTTTGGAAAATCTTCAACTGCAATTTTGACGGCGCTACAAATACCACATATTCGTCTATCTGTCAGCTCTCGCTTCATCGCAAGTAGACATACTTTTAGGTGGTAGGTAATTATCCAATACCTCTGCAGTTCGACGAATGACGAATGAAGAAGCGACTCTTGTGAGCTATCATCAGCTCCATACTTTCTGGGTCAATGTACCTCTTGAGATTGTTCTTGACCAAGTGCAACGTCTCTCTTTGATGCTCCCGGTGCTCTGCCCTTCAAGATGGGCTTCTCGAACTGCTTATTGAATTTGCTATATGATCCGAAAATGCCGGGATTGACAAAATTTGCCTGAACATCAGCTATGCTCAAGTGGTTGATATTGTAGCTGACCATCGCCCAGTATTCTCCTAGATCATTCTGAACGGGTGTTCCTGATAAGACTGCTATCAGCTGAAGTGTCGAGCAAGTGACCCACGGATCCGTCGGACGGTGCGGAGTTCTTCAAACATCTTGGTAGTCTTGTTATCTTTCGATTTGAGACGTTGTCCTTCATCGCAAATGATAAGATCAATCGAGGGGACACATGATGCGAGCTGTTTCCTGACATATCAGCGTTTTGTGTGAGATAGAGTTGGGCGACTGACACCACTTTGCGTAACTGTTTCACATTAGCAATGGTAGTAGGCGAAGCAAGGGTAACTTACTCGCTCGTATCCAATGATCAAGACGTGTTTGTTTTTGTTGTTGATCTGCAAAGGTCAGATGAGTATATGAGGAGATGAGAAGGGCTACTTACAAAAGCGGAGATCTCCCCGTCACGACCGTCCGCGCCAACAACATTTACTCGTCTGTCCACCCTGCATGTCAGCCTGGACGCAATTGCTATTGCGACGCGGAAGTTGTACGTACCACTTTCTGAACTCCTTCTCCCAATTCTTGACCAGAGTAACGGGACAGACGATCAGTATCTTGTGTGCGCTATGATATCAGCGGAGAACATCGTGCCGAGAGAGACGACATACCAAGCAGTGTCCTTTTTGAAAGGCGATTGCCCTGGTCCGGTCAGCTCTTCGGATCCGACCCTTAGCTCGTTGGACTCACTGAGCATGGTGTAGATGAGAGCGATAGCAGATAAGGTCTTCCCTAAACCCATCTCATCTGCCAGTATACAGCCCTCACCCTCGGCTTCAGTCATGCCCATCACACATGAGTACATGAACTGCCGTCAGACATCGCTTCTGAGTCATCCCAGACGACTGACCTTGACACCCTCCTTCTGATGAGTTCGCATAAGACCAGACAGATCTGGATCAATGACAACATCCACCAGCGATGTTCCCCTGGCGATCAGCGGATATATTGCAAGTCACTCACTGCTTTCTTGCCCATTCTTCTGGTGGTCTTGGCATCACCACTGCGCCGTCCGCACGAGGGTCATGTACAGCTCCTCCCCAACTACCACGGTCCTTATTAGGTTTTTCCCCTATATGTATCTTCCCAGGGTCTGGGTTTTGTGTCACCACAGGATTTTGGTATGCGAATCTGGAAATAGCCATGTCGCCCGTTCGTAATGGTTTAACGACCGCCAGCGGTGTTGCAGGTCCGGGACTAACATCCATGTCTACATCCACTACCTCTCGTTGATAAGCGCTGACATCTCTTGGCTTGGCGACTACAGTAGGAGTCTTGAAGCCTTTGGCGAATCCGCGAGAAGGACCTGGACGTGCAGTGTTTTGTGACATGAATGATGGTGCGGCTGCGATGCCTTGCTTGTTGAGTAATGTTGTTGCTGCGCGAAACCTAGGGGGTCAGTGCTGGACAGGGCGTGACTTACTCTTCTTGAGTCACCTCACGGTCTACCTCAGTGTCGAAGGATCCGATTCGAAATGTCTGACCAGATTGTGGCTGTCCTCCTCCCAGCAGACTACCTACTCCCATGCTATCTGTCAGCTTTGCTTAATGGGGTGACATACACTTTGCCATCTTCTCCTATCATGAAGATTTTTTGGGAGACGACTCTGAGCCAGGCATCGCCATCCCATGTTTCTGGACGTCAGTATAGTGCGGTCTTCATAAGTGGTATACCTACTGTGCTAGTCATATCAGCTTCCTCTTCGCGATCATGGCTTAAAAGAGACATACCTTCTTTTGCTGTGGTTTCCTCCTGCTACATCAGCGTATGCTCAAGATTGTCCGGTAGGAACCCACCATTGTACACAATAAAACGTAGCCGGCTTGTCATCACTAGTCACCGAGTACTCCTTCCTCCCGCCGTATCCAGTGTTGACCTGTACGCTAGGTGTATTTCTGGCTATCGGTGGGTTGGGCCGAAGTGCGGCAGCAGAAGCAGCAGGAGCTGGTCTACCAGAGGTGGACCCCGAAGCCCAGGATGGCATCTTCTTTTCCCCATTTCCAATCGCCCTCGGTATCGGTAGGGGTTGCACCACCTCGTCTTCATCGTCGGATTCCTCCGAGCATGAATTGGGTATGGATTCTCGAGGTGGAAGTGCATCGTCATCATCGTCATCCTCGAACAGCTGCGTGAGGGTCTTTTGGCGCTTTGATACCGGCTCGTCGTCGCTATCCATGCTGTGCGAGGAAAAGGTATATGTACAGTACAAGTGAGGGAAGAGAAATCAGAAACCAGTCGCGTAACTTTCCTCGACATGAGCAGCAGTCGCGTGGTACTGTTAAATTATTGTTAAACTAGCCGCGGACCGTTCCTCCATTTCCGATCGATCTGTTCATATGACGATCGAACCAAAGCGTGTCTCGGCCTTCGGCTCAAACTGCCCGTTTCGCACACGTTAGGATTACCTCCAATTTACTCTACACTTTCATACACTTCATACAACTCATACAATACTTTAGGATGGCGCCCAAAGAAGCCAGCTCTTCATCCAGGCCGGTCGGCAGCTCGACACCAGTCTCCAAGACCTATGCGTCTTCTCTGCTCAGCCTGGCCGACTCGGTAACCGGCACGTTTACCTCGACTCTCACCTCTCTGTCATATCCACCCGTGGTCTCGGCGGCTCGTATGGCAATCTTGTCAATGATGAACCAGTCTATCAAATATGGAAAATTACGAATCCTGACCGATCAAGGAGTGTACACATTCCCTCCTGATGCCAAAGACACCGAGGACGCAGCCGAGATTAGGGTGATTAGGGATACCTTTTGGCTCAGGCTGGTCACGCTGGGTGATCTAGGATTTGCAGAGGCATACATGAGTGGGGATTGTGAAGTGTCCGATCTTGTCAAGGTCTTCCAGGTATGTCCACTGAGCGTGACTCGGTTGACAACCAGATCTTCATTCGTTCACGACCATCATTAGATTCCAACGACATCACTGGTGTACGAACGATACCATCCCGAATCTTCTCGGTCGTCACTGGGTTGACCAACTCCAGATTCGCCAACACTATCTCCAACTCTCTTTCCAACATCAAAGCGCATTACGACTTGTCGAACGGCATGTTTAGCGCTTTCCTCAGTAAAGACATGACCTACTCTTGCGGTATCTTCAAGGACCTTGATGGTGATCTCCTTCGACTGGAGGAGGTAGGGGAGACGAATGGCGCTCTGGGCCTCATGAAGTTTGGCAAGAGCTCCAAGGGTTCAAAGAAGGCAATCAAGTCGAACGGAAACCACGGCAAGGAGGAGGAGGCAGAGACCGAGGAGGAGGTCGACGAGCTGGAAGAGGCACAATTGAGAAAGATCAGGTACGTCCTCTCCGTTAATGGCTCAGCATTGCGTTGCTCATGTTCAGGCATATCATCAAGAAGGCGGATATCAAACCAGGCCACC
>Ga0265798_10008536_pt1 | contig 13041 bp, 14 predicted proteins | sample P3T30metagenome_FD_192430 | JGI IMG/M metagenome (GOLD analysis project Ga0265798, IMG submission 192430) | Plant litter microbial communities from East Loma Ridge, Irvine, California - P3 T30 | ecosystem: Environmental > Terrestrial > Plant litter > Unclassified | place: USA: California...
TGCCTACGAGGAATGAGCCACCCATGATCGAGTTCCACCACGTCCGCAAGCAGTACCCGGACGGCACGCTCGCGATCGAGGACTTCAGCCTCGTCGTCCCCTCGCAGACCACGACGGTCCTCGTCGGCTCCTCGGGCTGCGGCAAGACGACCCTCATGCGCATGATCAACCGGATGGTCGACCCGACGTCCGGCCGCATCGAGATCGACGGCCAGGACATCGCCGGCCAGGACGCCGTGAAGCTCCGCCGCAGCATCGGCTACGTGATGCAGAACTCCGGCCTCCTCCCGCACCGCAAGGTCGTCGACAACATCGCGACCGTGCCCCGCCTCACGGGCGTCGACAAGCGCACGGCCCGCGAGGGCGCGCTGAAGCTCATGGACACCGTGGGCCTCGACCGGTCGATGGCCGACCGCTACCCGTCGCAGCTCTCCGGCGGCCAGCAGCAGCGCGTGGGCGTCGCCCGCGGCCTCGCCGTCGACCCGAACATCCTGCTCATGGACGAGCCGTTCGGCGCCGTCGACCCGCTCGTGCGCGACGACCTGCAGCAGGAGCTCATCCGCCTGCGCACCGCGCTCGACAAGACCGTCGTCTTCGTCACGCACGACATCGACGAGGCGTTCCTGCTCGGCGACCAGGTCGTCATCCTCGAGAAGGGCGGCCGCATCGCCCAGCAGGGCACGCCGCAGGAGATCCTCTCGAACCCGGCGAACGACTTCGTCCGCGACTTCGTGGGCGCCGACCGGGGCAAGCGCGCGCTCCACCTCGAGGACACCGGGACGGGCCGCGTGCTCGTCGACCGCGACGGCCGGCTCGTGGGCGTGCTCGACGACGAGGACCGCGACGACACCCGATCGACGCCCGCTCCGACCGAGGCGGGGGCCGCGCACGCCCCCGGTGCTCCGGCGCAGGGTGGGGGACCCGCGTGACCTGGGTCCTCGCGAACATCCAGACGGTGCTCGACCTGGCCGTCACGCACATCGCCCTCGCGGCGCCGCCCATCCTCATCGGCCTGCTGCTGTCGCTGCCCTTCGGCTGGCTCGCGAACAGGTACCGGCCGATCCGCGGACCGCTCCTCACGATCGGCGGGATCCTCTACACGATCCCGTCGCTGCCGCTGCTCATCGCGCTCCCGGTCATCATCGGGACGTCGATCATCGCGCCCGAGAACGTCGTCGTCGCCCTCACCATCTACGCGTTCGCCCTGCTGGTGCGCATCACCACGGACGCGCTCGCCTCCGTGCCCGAGGACGTCAAGCAGTCCGCGACGGCCATGGGGTACGCCGGCTGGGCGCGGTTCTGGCGCGTGGAGCTGCCGCTCGCGGGACCCGTGCTCGTGGCCGGGCTCCGGGTCATCTCCGTGAGCACCGTGAGCATGGTCACCGTCGGCGCGCTCACCGGGGTCGAGAGCCTCGGCACGATGATCCTCAGCGGGTACCGCCGCTCCTTCTACACGGAGATCTTCACGGGGGTGGTGGGCATCCTGCTCATCGCGCTCGCGTTCGACCTCCTCATCCTGCTCGCCGGCCGGCTGCTCATGCCGTGGGCCCGGGCCACCTCCGTGCCGTCGCGTCGCCGACGACGCCGCATGTCCGTCGTCGCCGAGGGGATGCCGTCGTGAACTTCTTCGCCGAGGCGCTCGCCTCGATCCTCGACCCCGCGCGCTGGGGCGGATCCACCGGCATCGGGGTGCGCCTCCTCGAGCACCTCCAGTACACGGGGCTCTCGATCCTGCTCGCCGCGGTCATCGCCGTGCCCGCGGGCCTCTACATCGGGCACACGGGCCGCGGGCGCAACATCGCGGTCGGGCTCTCCGGGGGCCTCCGCGCCCTGCCGACGCTCGGCATCCTGGTGATCCTCGGCCTCTTCTTCGGCATCGGGCTCACCGGGCCCATCCTCACGTTCGCGATCCTCGGCATCCCGCCGCTGCTCGCCGGTGTCTACGCCGGCGTGCAGTCGGTGGAGCGCTCCACGATCGACGCCGCGCGGGCCGTGGGCCTCACGGAGTGGCAGATCCTCGGGCGGGTGGAGATCCCGCTCGCGCTCCCTCTCATCATCAGCGGCGTCCGGGCCACGACGCTGCAGGTCATCAGCACCGTCACGCTCGGCGCCTACCTCGGGCTCGGCGGCCTCGGGCGCGACATCTTCACGGGCATCACGACGCGGAACTTCCCGCTCATGCTGTCCGCCGCCATCCTCGTCACCGCGCTCGCGCTCGTGGTCGACGCCGTCTTCGCGCTCGTGCAGCGTGTCGTCGTCCCCCGGGGCGTCGTCGCCGCGTCGGGCCGTCCCTCCGTCTCCGCCAGGACCTCGTCGAGGTCGGCGGTCAGCACCACCTCCTGAAAGGAACACCAGCATGTCCCACAGCATCTCCCGCCGCCTCCTCGTCGGCACCGTCGCGCTGGGCACCGCGATGGCCCTCGCCGGCTGCTCGTCCGGCAACCCGCTCGACACCCCGGCCGGCTCCGCGTCCGCCGCGCCGACCGACACCATCTCCGTCGGCTCCGCGGCCTTCGGCGAGAACGAGATCCTCGCGGAGATCTACGCGCAGGCCCTAGAGGCGAACGACGTCAAGGTCACCCGCAACCTCAAGATCGGCGAGCGCGAGGTGTACCTGCAGGCGCTCACCGAGGGGACCATCGACCTCGTCCCCGAGTACACGGGCAACCTGCTCACCGCGTACGACAAGGACTCCACCGCCACCGCCAGCGACGAGGTCTACTCGGCGCTCGCGGGTGCGCTGCCGTCCGGCTTCGAGGTGCTCGACCAGTCGCCCGCCGAGGACAAGGACTCCTACAACGTCACCAAGGAGTACTCGGAGTCCGAGGGCGTGACGAGCCTCTCCGACCTCAAGGGCAAGGGCCCGATCAACGTCGGCGGCGGCGCCGTCCTGGGGGAGCGGGCCTACGGGATCCCCGGGCTCACCGACACCTACGGCATCGACGCGAAGCTCGTGACCATCGAGGACCAGGGCGGCCCGAACACGGTCAAGGCCCTGCTCGACGGCCAGGTGCAGATCGCGAACATCTACACGACCACGCCGTCGATCCTCGACAACGGCTTCGTGACGCTGGAGGACCCCGAGAACCTCATCAAGGCGCAGAACGTCGTGCCGCTCGTGAACACCGCGAAGATGAACCCCGACATCACCGCGATCCTCGACAAGGTGTCGGCCGCGCTGACCACCGAGGACCTCACCGAGATGAACCGCCGCAACCAGGGCGACGAGAAGGCCGAGGCCAAGGCGATCGCCGCCGACTGGCTGAAGGAGAAGGCCCTCTTCTAGGAGGAGCCGACCGGGCCGCGAGGCCCGACCCACGACGAGGGGCCGACGCGCGAGCATCGGCCCCTCGTCGCATCCGAGCCGGCGTCCCGCGGATCGGACTCCGGGGCGCACGCGACGGAGCACAATGGGACGAACGCATATCCGCACCCGACGGCAGGAGCCCGCGCATGGCGAAGAAGAAGTCCGCGACCGGCGAGGTGAGCGTGTTCGGCGCCGTGACGACGGTCGCCCGCGAGGTGCGCAAGCACCGGGTGGTCGCCGAGTCGGCGCCGCACGGGCAGGGCGCGAACATCCCGCCGGCGCCCAAGCGCAGCCCCGAGGAGCTGAAGCGCGACATCCGCGCCGGCCGCGAGGAGCTCGCCCGCACGGTCCGCGAGCTCGAGACGGCGCTCGACGTGCCGGCGCGCGCCTCCGAGCTGAAGGCCGAGGCCACCGGCCGCGTGCGCGGGATCCGCGACGACGTCGTCGCCCGCGTCCGCACGACCGCCGACGACGTGTCGACCCGCACCCGCGCGTTCACGAAGAAGGACCCCGCCCTCGCCGCCTCGATCGGCGCGGGCGCCGTGGCCGTCGTCCTCGCGGTCGGCGCCGCCGTCGTCTCCGGCGGCCGACGCTGACCGCCTCGATCCGCTCCATCGCGACCGAGGTCCCGCCGACCGTCCTCGCGCAGGACGGTGTGCGCGACCTCTTCGGGAGCCAGCCGGAGCTCTCGCGCCTCGGCACGCGGCTCGTCTCCGCGGCGTTCGGGGCGTCCGGCATCCGCACGCGCCACACGGTCATCGACGAGCTCGGCACCGCGCCCGGCATGGCGGGAGCCGACGCGCCGGTCGCGCCGGACGCGGGCGAGCCCGTGTTCTACGACCGGGGGACCGGCCGGATCCTCACGCCCGGCACCGGCACGCGCAACGACGCGTACGTCCGCGAGGCGCCCGCGCTGCTGCTCGGCGCCGCCCGGCGGGCCGTCGAGCAGGCGGCAGGGATCGAGGCGGCCGACGTGACCCACGTCGTCACCGTCTCCTGCACCGGCTTCTACGCGCCCGGCCCCGACTACGCCGTCGTCCGCGGCCTCGGCCTGGGCGCCTCCACCCAGCGCTTCCACCTGGGCTTCATGGGCTGCTACGGCGCGTTCCCCGCGCTCCGGATGGCGTCCCAGTTCTGCGCCGCCGACCCGGACGCCGTCGTCCTCGTCGTGTGCGTCGAGCTGTGCTCGCTGCACCTGCACTCCTCGGACGACGCCGACACCATCGTCGCGTCCTCCGTCTTCGGCGACGGGGCCGCGGCCGCCGTCGTCACCGCGCGGCCCGCGCCCGCCGGATCCACCGTGCTCGACCTCGACGCGTTCGAGACCGTGCTCACGCCCGTCGGCGAGGACGACATGGCGTGGACCATCGGCGACCAGGGCTTCGACATGGTGCTCTCCAGCTACGTGCCGAAGATCATCGACGAGCACATCACGGGCGCGCTCGAACCGCTGTGGGCGCAGGTGCCCGCGCTCCAGGGGGTCGCGCCCGCGGAGATCGAGGACTGGGCGATCCACCCGGGCGGCCGCAGCATCCTCGACCGCGTCGAGGAGCGCCTCGGGCTCGCGCCCGCGCAGCTCCAGGCATCGCGGTCCACGCTGGCCGAGGTCGGCAACATGTCGAGCGCGACGGTGCTGTTCGTGCTGCGGCGGATCCTGCACGGCACCGCGCCCGCCGACGTGCCGGGCGCCGACGGCGGCGAGCTGGCCGCGCGCGTCGCCGCCTCGGGCGCCGGAGCCGGCCGCGTGTGCGCCATGGCGTTCGGTCCGGGCCTCACCGTCGAGACGTCGCTCATGACCCGCCGCACCGCCTGATGGACCTCTCCCGCCGCGACGTCGGCCTCACCGAGCTGATGGACGACCCCGACTGCGACCCCGTGGCGCTCGACCGCACGTACGCGCGGTTCGCCCTCGTGAACCGCGTCGTGGCGGGGTGGCGCGGCGTGTACCGGTCGAGGATCCGCCCGCTGCTGTCCGCGTCGCGGGAGACGGCGCTCCTCGACATCGGGTCGGGCGGCGGCGACGTGCCCGTCGCGCTCACCCGCTGGGCGCGCCGGGACGGGCTGCGGCTGCGCGTGACGGGCATCGACCCGGATCCCCGCGCGGCCGCCTTCACGGGCGACCTGCCGGCGGACCCCGACCTGACGTTCCTCCGGTCGTCGAGCGCCGACCTCGTGGCCGACGGCCGCCGCTTCGACCTCGTGACGAGCAACCACGTGCTGCACCACCTCGACGACGCCGCCCTCGACGCGCTGCTCGCGGACTCCGCGGCGCTCGCCCCCCGGGCGATCCACAGCGACATCGCACGCAGCCGGCTCGCGTACGCGGCGTACGGGCCGCTGTCGCGGGTCGTGGCGCGGGGCTCGTTCGTGCACGTCGACGGGCTGCGCTCGATCCGCCGCAGCTGGACGCCCGTCGAGCTCGCGCTCCGCGCGCCGGACGGCTGGCGCGTGGAGGGTGCCGTGCCCTGCCGCCTGCTCCTGGTGCGCGACCCCTCGGCGCGGGGCGCGACGCGGTGAGCCGGATCGACGCGCTGGTCGTGGGCGGCGGGCCGGTGGGGATCCACCTCGCGGCGCTCCTCGCGCGGGCCGGCCTCGACGTGCGCGTCTGGGAGGCCCGGTCCGAGCCGGCGAGGCTGTCGCGGGCGATCGGGATCCACGCGCCCGCCCTCGACGCGTTCGACCGGCTCGGGGTGGCCGACGAGATGGTCGCCGAGGCGGTGCTGGTGCGGAACGGCATCGCGATGGCCCGCGGCCGCGCGCTCGGCACGGTGTCCTTCGCCGGTGCGTCCGCCACGCACCCCTACGTGGCGGCGCTGCCCCAGTGGCGCACGGAGGCGATCCTGGCCCGCCGCCTCGCCGCGCTCGCCCCGGACGCCCTCCGACGCGGCGTGACGCTCACCGGGCTCGACGTGGATCCGGTGGAGGGCGCCGGCGGCGGCGTCCGCGCGACCGGCCTCGACGCGGACGGGCGACCCGTGGAGGCCGCCGCGCGCCTCGTGATCGGCGCCGACGGCACGCGCGGCCGGGTGAGGGGGCTCCTCGGCATCGGCGTGGACGAGCGCCCGCTCCCCGACCGCTTCCTCATGGGCGACGCGCCCGACACCACCGACGGCGGCGACGACGCGGTGATCACGCTGCATCCCGACGGCGTCGTCGAGTCGTTCCCGCTGCCCGGCGGCATGCGCCGCTTCGTCGTCGGCGTGCGCCCGGGCGACGGGGACGGCGACCCCGCGGAGCTCGTCGCGGCGGCGGTGCTCGCGCGCACCGGGCACGTCGTGCGCGCCGCGGACCTCGATCCGGTGAGCGGGTTCGGCGTGCGTCGCCGGCTCGCGCGGCGCATGGCCGTGGGACGCGCGCTGCTCATCGGCGACGCGGCCCACGAGATCAGCCCCATCGGCGGCCAGGGCATGAACCTCGGCTGGCTCGACGCGGACGCCCTCGCGCCGATCCTCGTCGACGCCGTCCGCTCGCGTGACGGCGTGCCGCATCCGGCCCGCATCGCCTGCTGGGAGCGCGACCGCATGTCGAGCGCGCGGCGCGCGGCGGTGCAGTCGGAGATCAACACCGCGCTCGGCCGCCCGGTCCGCGGCCTCACGCGCGTCGTGCGCGACGCCGGGCTCCGCGCCGTGCTCGCCTCGCCGGCCGCCGCCGGGCTCGCGTCCGTCTACGCCATGGGCCGGGACGCGGGCGCCCGGGTCAGGTGAGCTGCGTGGCGTTCAGGGCGACCTGGGCGACCAGCAGCAGCGACGCCGCCATGATGAGCCGGAACAGCAGCCGCCCCGGCGGCCGCCTCACGACGAGCCAGGCGCCCCATGCCGCGATCGCCAGCGTGACCGCCAGCCCGCCGACGGCGAGCGGGGTCATCCCGACGCGTGGATCCGCGAGCACGGGGCCGACCGACGCGACCAGCGCGCCGAGCGCGAGCGTCCCGAACGCGACGAGGCCGGACGGGACGCGCCCGAGCCGGTGCGGCAGGCCGCGGACGCCCGTGCGCGCGTCGTCCTCGAGGTCGGGCAGCACGTTGGTGAAGTGGATGGAGACCCCGAGCACCGCGCCCGTGGCCCACGCCCACGGGGCCGCGGGGACAGGATCCGCCGCGCCGAACGCGACGACCGAGGGCAGGATCCCGAACGCGACCACGAACGGCACGACGCTCGCCGCGGTGCGCTTGAGCCCGGCGTTGTAGGCCCAGCCGGAGCCGACCAGCACGACGTGCGCGACGAGGAACGCGGGGCCCAGCGCCGCGGACGCGACCAGGCACGCCGCCGCCGTGCCGAGCGCCGCCGCGCGCACCTGGGCGACCGACACCTCGCCGCGGGCGACGGGCTTGTCGCGCCGGCCGACGCTGCGGTCGCGGCCCGCGTCGATCCAGTCGTTGGAGAGGCCGATGGAGAGCTGTCCGAGGAGCACAGCCAGGGCGACCGCGACCACGCGTCCGGGTCCGTACCCCAGCGCCACCGCGAGGCCGGCCGCCAGCACCGTGACGGTGGCCGTGGGCCCTGGGTGGGAGGAGAGCGCGAGGAGCCGGGCGAGCCGCAGGGCGCGCGTCATGCGAGTGCCAGCCCGTAGCAGTGCGACCCGGGGGATCCGGCGTAGGCGCCGAAGCACGGGATCGCCTGCCAGCCCTCCCGGGCGTAGAAGCGCATGGCGTCGGGCTGCTCGTCCCCGGTCTCCAGCACGAGGTCGACGACGCCGAGGTCGCGGGCCGCGTCCTCGAGCGCGCGGAGGATCGCGGTGGCGACGCCCGTGCCGCGCGCGGCGGGCACGACGTACATGCGCTTCAGCTCCGCCCACCGCGGCGCGTCCGGGCGATCGGGGAGCAGGCGGATCCCGCCGCAGCCGACGGGAGCGCCCCGGTCGTCGCGCGCGACGAGGAAGACGGCCACGTCGGCGGCCGTGGGCTTCGTCCCGGGCTCGGTGTCGCCGCCGTAGCGGAGGTCGAGCTCGTCGCGCTGGGCCCGGCGGAGGAGGGTCGCGTCCTCGTCGTCCCACGGGACCCGCGCGATGGTGCAGTGCATGGGACGATCCTGCCGCACGCACGGGCCCGCGCCGACCGCGCCGATATCCTGATCGGATGCTGATCCGCCCCGCCGAGCCCCGCGACATCGACGACCTGCTGGACATCCGCAACGACGCGATCCTGCACGGCACCGCCCTCTGGATGGACGAGCCCGTGGACCGCGCCGAGCGCGAGCGCTGGTTCGCGGAGACCACGGCCGCGGGCGACCCGATCCTCATCGCCGACGTCGACGGGCGCGTGGCCGGCTACGGCACGTACGGGCAGTGGCGGGAGAAGTCCGGGTACCGCTACTCGGTGGAGGACTCGGTGTACGTGCGCGAGGGCTTCCAGGGCCAGGGCATCGGCCGGGCCCTCGTGGAGGAGCTCATCGCGCACGCCAAGGCCGCCGGCAAGCGCGCCATGTTCGCGGACATCGAGGCCGGCAACGCGGGATCCATCCGGCTCCACGAGCGGCTCGGCTTCCGGCAGGTGGGCCTGCTCCCCGGCATCGGCGTCAAGTTCGGGCGGTCGCTCGACCTGGCGATCCTGCACCTCCCGCTCGAGGACGCGCCTCGGGGCTGATCCCGGGCGGCGTGCGAGCCGAGGGCGGCGGGATCCGCGGACGGGAAGCGACCTGCGGCGGACGACCGAGAAGCCCGGCACCGGGCGCGGGAACGCCTCCGGGTGCCGGGCCCCTCCGACGGCCTCGGTCCTTCGGGGGAGAGGAGGTCGTCGTGGTCCGGGAGCAGCCCATCCGGGGGGGGGAGGACAGACGTGCTCGTCGGGTTGCGAGCGTCGGGCCCAAGGGGGGGGTAAGGGCCGTCCGCTCGTAGACGACTCTAGCCGGGTCCTCATTTATGCGGACACAGGGAGGTGGCCCCAGAAATAGGGGCGCGGGTCGCGTCAGTCCTGCGACTCGTCCAGCTCGCGGGCGCCGACCGCGACGACCGCGTCGCGCAGGGCGTGGAAGTGGTGGACCTCGAGGCCGTTGCGGAGGAGGTACGGCTCGACGCCGCCGCGACCCGCGAGCGAGTGCAGCGCCTGGATGACGGGGGCGGGATCCCCCGCGGACGCGTGCTGCGCGGCGTCGCGCACGTCGAGCCCGCCGGCCACGAGGGCGAGCGCCACGACGAGCGCGTCCTCGACCGACGCGGTGCGGACGTCGTAGCGCTCGGGGGCGCCGGCGTCGACGCGCTCCGCGACCTCGGCGACGCGCCCGGCGAGCAGGGCGCCGTCGGCCACGAGCACGCCCACGAAGGCGGACGCGGTGGCGCTGGACGCGGCGGCGGATCGGGTGGTGGTGCCGGGTGCCCGGGAGGCGGGGGCGGAGGAGGTCATGGCGGCCCTTCGGTCGTCGTGCGGTTCGGGTCGTGCGGGGCCGGGAGGCGCGGCTCGGATCCGGCGGGCGCTCGACCCGGCGGGCCGCGCGTGGACCAGGCGCACCGGGTCGACGTCGATCCGGTGCGTGCTCGAAGGCTCGCCCGGCCGGGTGAACGGCGGGTGTCGACCGCGCCCCCGCCGGGCGAACGCGACCCGACCGGGACGCGCCGCGGCGCTCGCGCCCGTCGTCTACAAGTCGTAGAATGACGGTGTCGCGATGGAGCCTCGAACCGCACGATCCGCCCTCCACAGGAAGCGCAGCCGGTCGCCATGACACCGCATCCCGCACCCGCCGCCCACCCGCACCCGACCCGTCCGCCGGCCGCCCGTCCGCCGGCCGCCCGTCCGCCGGCCGCCCGTCCGCCGGCCGTCCGGCCGATCGGGGCAGCCGCGTGAACGAGCTCCTCGACCCGCTCGTCCTCTCCCGCTGGCAGTTCGGCCTGACGACCGTCTACCACTTCCTCTTCGTGCCGCTCACGATCGGCATGGCCGTCGTCTGCGCGCTCTACCAGACCGCCTGGGTCCGCACCGGGAAGCAGGAGTACCTGCGGCTCACGCGGTTCTTCGGGCGGATCTTCCTCATCAACTTCGCGATGGGCACCGTCACCGGCATCGTGCAGGAGTTCCAGTTCGGCATGAACTGGTCGGAGTACTCCCGGTTCGTCGGCGACGTGTTCGGCGCCCCGCTCGCGCTCGAGGGGCTGCTGGCGTTCTTCCTCGAGGCGTCGTTCATCGGCGTCTGGATCTTCGGCTGGGACAAGCTGCCGAAGAAGCTGCACCTGGCGTCCATCTGGGTGGTGTCGGTCGCGTCCATCCTGTCGGCGTACTTCATCCTCGCGGCCAACGCGTTCATGCAGAACCCGGTGGGCTACCGCATCGACGAGGCCCGCGGTCGCGCCGAGCTCACCGACATCGGGGCGCTGCTCACGAACAAGGTCGCCCTCGCCGCGTTCCCGCACACGATCTTCGCCGCCTTCATGTGCGCGGCCGCCGTGATCATCTCGGTCGCCGCCTGGCACCTGTCGCGGAACCAGCACCTCGACACGATGATGCCGGCGATGCGGTTCGGCCTGTGGTTCATGGTGGTCTCGGGCGCCCTCACCATCCTGTCGGGCGACCAGCTGGGGCTCGCGATGGTGCAGACCCAGCCCATGAAGATGGCCGCCGCCGAGGCGCACTACGACACCTCGTCCGGCGCCGCCGCCTCGTTCTCGCTCTTCACCTGGGGCACGCCGGACGGGTCGAGCGAGCTGTTCTCCATCCGGATCCCGTACCTCCTCTCGTTCCTCTCCACGCACACGCTCGACGGCACGGTGCAGGGCATCAACGACCTGCAGGCGCAGTACGTGGCGAGCTACGGCCCTGGCGACTACACGCCCACCATCTGGGTCACCTACTGGGCGTTCCGCTGGATGATGGGCTTCGGCATGGCGGCCATCGGCGTCGCGGTCGCCGGGCTCTGGCTCACCCGGCGCGGACGGGCGATCACGAAGCCGTGGATGTGGAAGGTCGCCATCTGGGCCGCCCCGCTCCCGCTGCTCGCCATGACGGTGGGCTGGATCTTCACGGAGATGGGCCGCCAGCCCTGGATCGTGTTCAGCCTCCTGCAGACCTCGTCGGCGGTCTCGCCGAACGTGTCCGGGCTCCAGGTGCTGATCTCCCTCGTCGCGTTCACGCTCGTCTACGGCTCGCTCGCCGTGGTGGAGTTCCGCCTCATCCTGAAGGCCGCGCAGCACGGGCCGGAGCCGGAGCGCGCGCCCGACCCCGTCACGGGCGAGGTCGTCCGGGAAGCGAGCGTGTACTGAGATGGACCTGCCCACCCTCTGGTTCGGCGTCATCGCCTTCCTCTTCGTCGGCTACTTCGTGCTCGACGGCTTCGACTTCGGCGTGGGGATGAGCCTGCCGTTCCTCGCGAGGGACGACACCGACCGCCGCGTGCTCATCAACGCGATCGGGCCCGTCTGGGACCTCAACGAGACCTGGCTCATCGTCGCCGGCGCCGCGCTCTTCGCGGCGTTCCCCGAGTGGTACGCCACGATGTTCAGCGGCTTCTACCTGCTGCTGCTCGCGATCCTCATCACGCTCATCCTCCGCGGGGTCTCGTTCGAGTACCGGCACCAGGGGGCCTCCGACCGGTGGCGCGGGTCCTTCGACCTGATGATCGTCGTCGGCTCGGTCGTGCCCGCGTTCCTCTGGGGCGTCGTGTTCGCGAACGTGGTGCGCGGGGTGCCGATGGACGCCAACCACGACTACACGGGATCCACGCTCGACCTGCTGAGCCCGTACGCGCTGCTCGGCGGGCTCACGACGCTGTCCCTGTTCCTCGTGCACGGGCTGCAGTTCGCGGCGCTGAAGACCGACGGGCCGATCCGTGCGCGCGCCCGGGCGCTGTCGATGCGGGTCGGCGCCGGGGCCATCGTCATCGCGGCGACGTTCCTCATCTGGACGACGCTGGCGCACGGCTCGGCGCTCTCGGGGCTCATCTCGGTGCTCGCCGCCGCCGCGCTCGTGGCGTCGTACCTCGCCAACGCGCGCGGCCGGGAGCGCTGGGCGTTCGGGCTGCTCGCCGCGACCATCGCGCTCGCGGTCGCCAGCCTGTTCGCGGCGCTGCACCCGTTCGTGATGCCGGCCTCGAACGACCCGGCGTTCGGGCTCACGATCGCGAACGCGTCGTCGTCGCCGTACACGCTGACGATCATGACGTGGGCCGCCGGCTTCGCGCTGCCGCTGATCCTCGCCTACCAGGCGTGGACGTACTGGGTGTTCCGGAAGCGCATCACGCGCGCCGTGATCACCCGGGCCGCCCACTGACGCCGCGGTGAAACCCCTCGACCCGCGGCTGCTGCGGGCGTCCGCCGCCGCCCGCACGATGCTCGTCGTCGGCGCCCTCGCGGGCGTCGTGCAGACCGCCGCGCTGGTCGTCTTCTGCTGGTCGCTCACGCAGCTCGTGGTGCGGGCGATCGCGGGGCGGACCGCGGAGGAGCTCGCACCCGTGCTCGCGCTCGTCGTCGCCTCGGCGGTCGTCCGCGGGCTCGCGGGGTGGCTGCTCGACGTGGTCGGCGCGCGCGGGGCGGCGCAGGTCGTGGCGGAGCTCCGGCGGCGCGCGCTCCGGGCGGTCGCCGACCTCGGCCCCGCGTGGACCGCGGGCCGCAGCCGCGCGCGCATCGCCACCGTCGTGGGGCCCGGCCTCGACGCGCTCGACCCGTACTTCGCGCGCTACGTGCCGCAGCTGATCCTCACGGCGCTCGCCACGCCCGTCGTGGTGGCGGTGCTGCTCGTCGCCGATCCGCTCACGGGCGCCACCGTGCTCGTGACGCTGCCCGTGATCCCGGTCTTCATGGTGCTCGTCGGATGG
>Ga0265798_10008537_pt1 | contig 13039 bp, 4 predicted proteins | sample P3T30metagenome_FD_192430 | JGI IMG/M metagenome (GOLD analysis project Ga0265798, IMG submission 192430) | Plant litter microbial communities from East Loma Ridge, Irvine, California - P3 T30 | ecosystem: Environmental > Terrestrial > Plant litter > Unclassified | place: USA: California...
GGGGTGGATCAAACACTATCTCACGCCGATGCACTTTAAAGCCTTCGATGAACAACACGAAATCGAGATGTTGGCGCTGTTGTTGTCCCAGTGTCCAACATCCCGAGGGATGCCGTCTCAAAGTGCGTCCTTGACACGGAATCGCCAGAGACATGTTGGTTGTTGTGTTGGTCAGCACGGCAACCCCTTTAGGCAGCCAGTCCCGGAAAGCCACGCCACACCACCAACGAGAAGCAAATTTCCTTTACCGGGCGCGGCCGATCGGGAATGCATACCGTGTAGGTGTTAAGAGGATTGAGCGTGTGACTGCGATGAACGCCACAACACAGCTGAATCCTGATGTGTAGGTATACATGTATCCAACAAAACGCTGTCCTCACAAGGCAAAGTCCACGCCCTCGCATGTGTATTGTGTGCGTAATTTGGAGCTTCAGCTTAGTCGAGCTCTCCAACGCAAGTGACAATCCTTCGTCGTCAGCGTACCATTCCGATGGCCCAGAACACCGCCAACTCCAGTCACACTCCGGACCCGAGTCAAGCCTCGCCAGGCCGATCATCTGATTTGGCACTGCCGATCCTCGGACCTGTTAAACAAGATCATCATCTCTCCCTCTTCTCGACATTTTTCCGCCCCAGATATTTGAATCCTCCCGCACATAAAGGTTCACGCGCCTCGTCCTCTCTTCCGCAGCCGTTGTGACTTTGGCCTCCATTACTCTACTCAGTCCATTACTAAGGGAACGACACGAAACGAATCTGAAGACCTAACGAAACCTCGAGCCAAGCGCACAAGCTGTCGCTTTGCCAGACCCCGGTCGCTGCTTTTCCAAACCCCATAATCCCCTAATAATTATCCCCTGCCAATCATGACTGCTACCGCTATGGAGCCTGTATGTTGCCCTGCGCTTGCCTCGGCCTGTGCCCAATTCATATATGCACGAGGGCGCATGCTAAGTTTATTTAACCCTAGGTCCGTCCCGTCATTCGCACCATAAACATCAAAGCAAACAGCGGTCAACCTCGATCACTTGATCCTGTCATTCTGAACCAGAAACTCGAAGCTGCGAGACGAGAGCAAGACGCTGCCAACACCAGGCGCGAACGTCGATTAGCAACACGCAACGGCACCTTTGTTGCAAGGAGCAACACCCACTCATCGGATTCATCATCAACTCCACCAACCATGATGTCGCAAAACAACGCGCCAAATCCTCTAGCGATGAACCCACCTCGCATCTCGCCTTCAGTCGCAAACCACGCTCAGAGTATCATGGACGGCCGACCAGTCGTGACCCACAAATCAATGTTCGCTGCCCTCAATCTCGGCCTTGCAGACCTGGAAGCCATGACAGAAAGACTGGAGCAAGAGACAACCAAACAACGCGAGTTCCTATGTTCTCGCTGCAAAACACCAGACGTGCATTCTCCCGGACAACACGACCATCCCGTCGACAACTTTTCGAGACGCAAATCGCTCCCCGCATCATCGACACGCCACGCCCACGACCAACATCAACATCATCGTGTTCCACTACCAATTGACAACCGCGCCGAACTCCCCGCGGACGACCCGCCCCAATACCACGCCATCTCGTACCGCGCGAGCGAAGACGTCCCCCGTAGTTTCTCGCAGCGATCACAACCACCACCACCATTCCGACCTCAACCACAATCGCAACCCCTCGACCGACGAGACTGGACGCCACAATCACCAAACAGCGCCAATGAAGACTCGCGAGAAAGCATGTTCAACGTCCCTTCAGGTTACATTTTCCGCCGACGCAACAAAACGGAACCAGTCGCGGCTAAGAGCACAGCAAGCGCTCCCCCGGCGCAGCCACAGCAGGAAATGCACCTCATTAGCGATGCGGTCAAACTGATCAAGGCTAAAGAGAGGCGGGCGAGACGGAAGTCTGTCATCGACTTTCTCAAAAAGCTGTAGGCAGGAGGGAGGGGTTAGGAGGAAGGAGTTTTGGCGTGACGATACCCAGCGTAGAGAAGATAAACGCATGCGACTGTTTTTGTTTTGGTTCATCTTCGGTTTTTCTTCCTACTTGGCCTTTTTTTTTTCCACGACTTAGAACCGCGTAATGTGTACCCTAGGTAATGCGGGCTGGAAAGAAAAAGTTGCATCTTTGTTTTGATCAGCATCTCTTCTTGTACTCGATTATCAAGATTCGCGTGCAACTCAGTGGTGACTACCTAGTGGCCAATTTCAAGATGAGCGGTCAGACCATACTATATCGAGAGTTGTGTGGCAAGTGAGTTACGAGAGCTCTGCTCATATCTCCTCAGCGGCAACTACATCCAATTCCTGACTGACAACATTCGATACCACCTTGTAGAGAGCAAATCAGCTCGACTACCAACCATCTCAGTCGCAAAGTACCTTCGGTTTCGAAAGGGCGTGCTGGATAATAGCTTAAAGTGAGATAGAAACCGTCGAGAATGCAAGCTAATGTCGAGTTCTAATGGCTCTAACATGAATTCGTGATCTCATATATTTTACCAATTTACATTTCACCAGTAGTCTTCTCACAGTCACGACAACGCCCTCAACGACCTCTTCATCGCCAACCCCCGATCCCTCACATCCTCATCGACACACCTACTCCAGCTCTCCCCCAACATCTCCTTCACTTCCCGCAAACCAGGACAGTCCTTCGGCTCCTCCACCTCAAGCAACGAATCCGCAAACTCCACCCGCAACAACTCTTCAAGCGTGAAGGCCCTCTTCTCTTGTTCCCTGTCTATAGCACCAAGCCTAGCCGCCAAACCAACCCACTCCTGCTCATAGCACAACTTAGCCGTCTCGACAACCTGCGCGAAATGAGCGTGATAAGGCCTTCCGCTCGCCGCCAACTCCCCAACAACACCCCTCAACTCCCTCGCGAAAGTCTCCTTCCTTGCCTCGTCTTCTGGTGCCGTTCGGTGCGGTTTACTGGGGAACGTCAGGCACCAAAGCCGGAGCTGGAAAGTATCCGGCAATCTCGCAGGGCGGCGGAGCGGGTTGGATTGCCATTCCGGCGTGCGCACGCTTTCGACCCGTTCGACCATGTATTGGATCTGCGGCTTGCAGTAGGTCTGCCATCGAAGTAGCATGGGCTCTCGGAAGCGCAGGGGTGGGGTGTAGCGCCTTGTGAGAGTGTTCCAATTTACAGTCCGCTCGGCGTAGTTCTCAAGTAGCTTGTCTATTGCCACACGCTCGTATTGTTGCAATTGGCCTGGCGTAAGCAGGTTGTTTGCTTCGGCGTCTTCTGCGGTCGCGAAGTCTGCCTTCTGGAGGAGGTCGGGGATCTTTAGGGTGGTGAGGGTGCAAGCATTGTATATCGAGATCCAATTTTCGTACCCGAGGAATTTTGAAAACTTTCCGGTGGAAGTGTATGCCTCCTTGAGGTCTCGTACGCTCTCGGGGGGATTGTAAAAATATAGTGCCAGATCTTGTAAGTCTCGGAAGTAGTCTGCAGGCATGTGTGATGGGAACTCATGCAGTAAAGTGTTGAGAAGCTCATGGGCGCCGAATGCCTTTGGGATGGTGGGAGCCAGGTCCGCTAAGTTGTGCACGCGTAGCAATGCATGCATCCAGCGTTGCCCGGTCGTCGCCATTTGTTCTACCAACGGCAGGAGAAGACGTTTGACCAGCTCGCGGGTTTTCGATTTGTTCGTTCGCTGTTTCTGCTTCACATACAGGAGTAGAGCGTCATAGACAGGTGTATCACGATCGTCACCCGGAAACTCGCCCTCATCCTCGCATTTCTTCCAGTCATCCTCAGTCATGACATTTCCTTCAGACAGCTGCGCCGCTATCGGAACCACTTGGGACTCCAGAGTCGAGAGGACCGCTTCTTCGATATCGGGGTCGTTGGTGGCCGAGACGATGCCGATCAAGCTGTTTACGATAGCCACACGAATGTCAATGTGAGTGGATTCCCGAATGAGCTTCACCAGGACGTTGACGGAATAGCCTTCGTCGACGAATGTAGCGCGCCTCATCAGCTGGGCTAAAAGTTTGACCGTGGTGACCTTGACAAAGTCCTTGTACTGCGGCTCGGGTTGAACTTTTGAGCTTTCTGACGATCGATTTCTGGATTCCAGAGTTTGCACCCGCTCCCTGTTCTTCTCGTTGATGGCATCAGCCAGCCCAGTCAGCAAGTCCTTTGACTGCTCCTTGGAGAGCCGCTTGAGTATGCCAGGATGCAGGAGTATACGGTGCCACGAGCTATGCTTAGGCAAATTGACGACAACGTGAACGATGTGCCGGATCGCAAGCCCAGGTTTGTCAGACCATGCAAGCAGTTTGAGAGTCTCGAAAGCCCGCATCACCGTGCCCACCGTTGGCTTATTGGGCCCAGAGAGTTTCGGTATCAGGGCTGCCGTCAATTGTTCTATCAAAGCTGGCGGAGTGTCGGCGAGAAGTCTCAGTGGTATGTTCTTGAATGATCGATGCTGGTCTACGAAGTCTGAATCCATATAAGCAGCCGGAAATCGAGTGTCTCCTTGTGGGAACGTCGCGGAGAGAACCTTGGAATCGGCTTGTGAGAGAGTGTCCACAAGAAGTAAGGCAGTCGCTATGTAGGCTTCTTCAGCGTCAGGCGGAATGACTGAGCCGAACCTTTCCATGTCCCAGAAGCCAGGGAAGGCCAAAGGCTCGATGGATGGTTTGGGCTCGGCAAACACGTCGACAACGCCCGTAAAAGAGGATTTAGCTGTCATACAGTCAAGGCACAGGGCGTCGAGTCCTCGTTCCGGGACATTTGAAGGATGCGGTCCTGCATCGGGATTCCACTCTAACCTATCTTCATGAGAATCCAGCAATGGAAGTTTCGGAAGTGGTCGCTCAGGATAGTCGAGCACTGAATCTGGCAGCGGGATATCAGCCTTGGTAAAGACCTTCTCCCAGTACCTCCGAGCCTCCAAAGGCGAGAGCCCAGTTCTCGAAAGCGATGTTGTCGAGTACTGCCAGGCTTCCAAGATGCGTTTCTGTTTCTCCTGTGCGTCGCACCATGATGTGTGAATCTCTAGGGCCTCGCCGTAACTTTCCACGTAGCGGCCGATAGCAGCCTGTGTCTCACGATCTTGAGGTATAGACTTCAGTGAAGTCTCTGGAGGCGCAAATACAACATCTCGCGCACGCTCTCTGATGAACGGGAGCTGCGAATGGGGCAACAACGCGTCAATTTTGATCCGATGCAGAGCATGCACTGGTAACCCTTTTGGCCATGGCGCCTGTAGTGACATGACTTCCGGATGCAGACTTGTCCTGTGCTTCTGCCATAAGGCATCCCGCTGCTTTGCGAGCTCGTCAATGAAACGAAGTGTTGAGAGCGAGGGATTCACCACTTCGAGTTCTCTTCCCCATCCATTTAGTGGTCCACCCATATCATTGAATCGTAAAGCTTCGTTTTGCTCATCAATACCAATACGTTCAGCCGCGAGGACTGATTCCAACGTATGGGACCATACGATCTCGTAAAGCATGTCGTCAGTCATAGCAAGACCAGATTGAAGACGATTCACGCGATTTAATCGGCACTCGACAATTTCAACGAACAGACGCTGCACCTCAACCCAATGATTGGCGTAATACGATGGCTCGGTCTGGCACATAGCTGCAGTCTCCAGGAGCAATAGAGCGATGTCATTACCCTTGCGAATGTTTGTCGCAATGGTATCTGGATCGGCATCTGCCATGATTCTCTTGGGGATTCCGGAAAGCAAGTTGACCGTGTCGGGGTCGCTGAGCATAGAGCCAGCACCGTAGAAGTTTGAAATGTTGGGATCTCGATTGTAGCGGCGCACCCAGATCATGGTTTCGCGAAAGAGATCCAGAGACAACGATGTCACCGACATGAGCGCTGACGCATCGACCCATTCCATGCGACTGGTCGGGTCTCGCTCCTTTTCGGCCATGCGTTTATATTCCGTCACTTTGCTTGATGCCTGGCTCAAGCGAAGTTCATGAGAGTCAATCAGACGGCATCGCAGGATGTCCAATGGAGCGTCGACAGGTCCAGTTATTGGCAAGCTGTGGCAATGGCTTCCTGAGTGGATACCACGCAGCCATTCAATACTGTTGCCCAGTGTTGCGAAATGTTCCAGCAAGTCCCGCGCCTTGTCGTTCGGGAGCAGCGTGAAGAGCTCGCCAGGCATCTGAATATGCGTGAGCTTGCTGACCGTATCGATATCAATATCGTGCTGATGGAGCGTGAGCCACTGCAGCAAGCGATGGCGTTTATCCATGGACACCAGCGACAAGGTGTCGGTAATGGTGCTCATGTCAACCACCTCAGATTTCCTCAGCAAGCCAGTCAGATGAGGCCCAAATTCGTCTGGATCACGACTCCACAATCGCACAATGTTTTTCAGATGTTCGAGGTAGTCTTCACGGAAGTTGTGATATATGCGCAAATACTGCAACACGCTGTGCTTTGCATATCGAGAGATAAGTTTGACCACCGGGAGCGACTTGGAGTTCGAGACATTCCGGCGCGCAAGGCGTCGAAGTATTGTTCTGAAAGCACCACCAAACTCGAGCACAGTCTTTGCAGTATCGTCAAGAGAACCAGTTTTTTCTAACAATTCGGCAGCAAACAGTGTGCTCTTTGGCAGATTGGGTTCGTCGCTGCAGCCACCATGAGGAAGAGAGAGCAGAAGCTCGGAGTACTTCCATATGTCGTCGTGACCAGCGCCAGCTTTCTTCAAGCACTGCCGTTGATAGTGTTCTGTGTCGGTCTGCATGACTTGCACAAAGTTTGGCTCGGGAAGGCCTTTCGTTTCGATCCAGGCGTCCCGAGCTTCTGGTATACATGTGGGCACCAGCTTTGCATATAAGTCCAACAATGGCCGATGATCGGGATTGGGCGCCTTCGCTGACTCGGGGAAAGACTGAGAAGCCAGACAATACATGAGATCGGTGGCAAGGCCCTGTCTCTCATCTTTGAGGGCTTGGCTGTTGCTGCACCGGCCCACTTGTTTCGTGAACTCGCTTACATGGTTGACTGAGAAAGTGGCCAGCATTTCGAGAATGCCCTCAGTCCCACCCAAGTCCCGCCAGACATCGACACATTTGGCTGTCCGAAACCATCGATAGAACGCTCTGATAGCTGCTGTGCGAAGCAAGACTGAGTTTGTCTGTTGCATGCCCAGAAGAATCGCCGTGGTGTCTGGACATGCACAGAGCCAGAGCTTGTACACTCGGGGTGGCAAAGACTCATTGGCGGTGGCGTTGAGTAGCTCTTTTGATGCAGCGGCGGTGTTGAATTGTTTCCCCTGAGCAATTCTGTGCAGGTAGGAACCAGCCTTTCCTGGATGTGTGTTCCGCAAGAAGCGGTGATCCAAAGAGGACGCCATCTTGTGGGCGAGTTGGGGTGTGTTGAATGAACAGCCGAGCTCGCAGTGGAGACTTGACTGGATTGTTGTATTGCAATGTAGAATATGAGAGAGGTACAGAAGCAAAAAGTAGAGATGGAAGATACTGTACTTAGATATACGAGAAGGAAGCCGGAACGGTGTCTGTAAAGAAACGCGGTGTGACCGACGCGACTAAGCTTGAACGGACACCTACCTAGTCACCGAAGACTTACAGCTTCAAGGACGACAAATGGCAGTGATGGATGCTGCCTGGAAGGATTATTGATACACGATCTCGATCATGCCAGAGCTGGTCGTTACATGCTGGGATGTAGCGAGTACGAGGTCCAAGGTGTCATTCTCGCGCTGAGTCAGTCGTTTTCACCCCACGGCGATCTCCAGGCAAAATCGCACAGTGTTGGTCACGTGCATGGAGCAAGACCCACCAACTACCTTACCTACAACAAAACAGACTTGTAAGGTTCAACAGCCTGAGCTACCGTCGCGACAAATAGACGAAGATGAAGAATGGTTTCGATGATAGACTGAAAACACGGTGAAAGCTCACCAAAGCGCAAGAACGCCGGCTAATATTATATAGTACCTTATCGGGCAAGAGAGGTAACTACAGTACCTTCACACTCTCAGACTTCCAACGCGGAAAACCATCAATACGACCACGGTCGAATTTCCAGCGCGTCCTTCTTCTCTGGCTCGTTCTCCAAAGGAGGATCGTGAAACTCCGGCAGAATGTAGAAGCAGAGGGCTTCCGGCCGTACGGAGTCTCTCATTTGAGCAGCCGCCGCCCCATTGCCGAGCCACGCCATCTGGTTGATCTCCGCTCCATTCTCCTCAGGAAGATACTCGTACTCATAATCCTCCCATCTAGGGCTACGCATTGCCTCTATGCAATGTAGCGTAGAGCCTGGCCAAAGGCCCGTGATCGTCGGTCCAGACTTTCCCTGACCGTTTTTCTTGTACCAACTCTGGCACTCATCCATGTACACCGTTCTGAGGAAGTAGCTGTCGACGTAGCGGAGGAAATCGCGTACACGAGCACGCTTGACCACCATCGATTTGATGTTGTCTTTCTGGAGCTTGCGGATAGCTTTGCAGATGTAGTCGCCCGTACACTCGATCATCATGGTGAGCGAGCCCTCGCCTATGGCCCCATTCGGCCCCAGCATCATGAAGTGGTTGGGGAACCCGTCTGTGGCCAAGGAGAGGTAGTTCGTTGCGCGCTCGTGCCAGTGATCTTGCAGCTTCTTGCCGTTGATACCAGTCACAGGGAAGGGAGGAGCGGAAGCGGCGTAGAAGCCTGTTGCGCAGACAATTACGTCAAGTTCATGCAGCTTACCGTCCTTCGTGACAACACCCTTAGGTCCGATGCGCTCGATGTGATCTCTGACGTAGTCGACGTTGTCTTCGATTAGCGCTTCGAGGAAGCCAGGTCCGGGTGTAAGCCGCCTACAACCTGGAGCAAAGGCGGGCTTCAGCGACTCCAGGTAGCCAGGTTTCTTTGCCAACCGGTCCTTCATGCCTTGCTCGAACATTTGCTGTGCTCCCAGCTGCATCTCAGTCCCTTTCTGTGTGATGGCGTGGACGTTGTTGGCGTCGGCTTCAAGCTTCATGCGGAACTTAAGCCAGGCGTCTGGATCTGTCCTGAAGCGTTCGATCTGCTCTTTGTTGAAGTAAATGCTTTCAAGGCCAAGTTCGTCTTGCGTTTGCTGAGCCAGAGGAGGGGAGATCCAAGTGCGGCCGCGGATGAAGCAGGACAGGTGAGCCCCGGCCACTTGCTGTAATTTGGGTATGATCTGGATAGCACTGCTGCCCGAACCAATGATTCCGACTTTTTTGTCTTTGAAGTCGTAATCCTCGTTCCAGCCCGCCGAATGCATGATCTCGCCCTTGAAGTCCCAAAGACCATCAATCTCCGGCCACTGTTTGGTGTTGAGTATACCACGGGCCGAAATGAGCATGTCGCAGGAGTCTTCGATCACGCTTCCATCTGGCTGCTTGACCTGCACATGCCACTTGCCTTGATGCTCATCCCATCTACAATTGGTGACTTCGTGCTCAAGCTTGGTGAAACGCTCAACACCATATTTACGTGCGGTAGACTCCAGATACTCGCGAATTTCTTTGGCAGGTGCATACAGTGCTGACCAATCGTGCTTGGGGTTGAAAGAAAACTGGTAAGAATGCGAAGGCACGTCACACGCAGCTCCTGGATACCGATTCTCGTGCCTGACGCATGGTTAGTACTGTCCTTCAACGTGGAATGCAAGAGTTCCGTCATACCATGTTCCGCCAACGCCCTTGTTTTTCTCGTATATGACAAGCTCGCAATTCCGCAGTCGTTCTGGCAATCGGATTCCGAGAGATATGCCTGAGTATCCAGCTCCGATGACTATGACCTTGATAGGTCGTTGGTTCTCTATGGGTGAATCGTGGAGCGACCATTGTGGAACAGCCTCGCTATTGGAATCATTTGCCGTCTTAGAGTCCACTCGCTCAAGATGATGCGCTGTTGCTTGCTCGTTCTGCGGGTGATGCATTGGAGTTGCATCATGGGATGATTCCTGTTGAGCTTGGACAGGAACATTGGGGATGGCAGACATCTTGATCTATGACAAGCGGTGACGGTCAATGAAGATTGAATGAAGATTGAAGAGAGACAAGAGCTACCATCGATGGGGTTTCCACATTCTTAAGATGGAGAACATCGTGGCGGAGCAACGGGATGGGATTCAGCTGCCCAGCGCCTTGAGAGTCCCGGTTTTTGCTTTTCAGGCGTAGTTGCAGCTCCAGAACAGCCTCTGGGTAGCTTCGGCAGTTCGACGTGTAACAACACCAGGGCTGGGAAGAGATGCATCCCAGCCATATTGTCCGAACGAGACGTGCCCGCATCTTGGACCCCACCCGTCACGGCATGGAGTAACCAGGACCTTGCCAATCATGACGCAAACATCACCTGTGTGAACTGTGCACCCTGTCGAAGATATCCCATGTGCAAGACCTGTTGTCCTGCATTGCCGAGAGGGGCATCTGAGATAGGGTGACACGGCAAACCAGCGGCGACCATCTGCCGATTAGGCTATTAGCAGTCGAGGCAGCGTATGGTGTGCCATCTGATGAGACCGTTGATGCTAGTACAGATGTCAAGACTGACGACAAAGCGGATCTGACGTTCGGGCTTCCTTCAACAACAACGTGACTTCGCGGTTTTCGGAGCGCCACAGTGGATCGAACAACACAACGCCTTCTTGATGGATACGTGTGGTGCCACTACTTTGTAGCCGTGGTAACTTGTGTTCTGAACGACGAGCGGATTAGACTGCATGTCATGTGGAGGTGGTTTTGAAGTCGCAAAGATGCCGGATGCACAATGACAACCTTGAAGACTGAGTTGTGAGTGGATACTGCGGGGGAATTGTGGGTACCTTACCTTACCTTGGCAGTAGCCATGCCGTGCAAACCGTCCAGTACCTACCTCGCACTATTTGTATGGAGTTCCTGACCATTACCTGATGCATCATCTATAAATCCTATGACGCGTGCTCCTGTAGGTTCGCCATCAACAACCTCACAATGGCGTTGGCGTTCGACCATTGATATCGAGCGCTGGATTCTCGCGGTATCTGATTCCTCGGTGAATATAGATTTGCATTCAGTAACCTAACCTGATGTCACAAATGTCTCCCTCGCTTCTACTTCAGCTCCACTCTGCTGCAGATTTGCCAACACCAGAGCGGCTGAGTACATAGTAGTAGAAGTAGGAGGTTACTTGTAGTCGAATACATTGTTCCCAGCTGGCAGATGCCAATTTTGGTTCACCAGAATTCCTAATACTCCCTTCGAGTAATGTCAGCCCTGGTCGGACACTACTGTTATCCGGATCGTAGTATCTCGTCGGCGCATGATCAATGTTAGCACATGGTTGCGATAACAGACTATGATAGTATAATTCTGAGAGTGCTCTCTCTGTTATTTGACTGTAGTAAACGCTGATCTTGTCACCGAGGAGAATGGCACAGCTTGGTGTTGGTAGGGTTAGTGTTGCATACAACGATTGCAACGAAAGTGTCTTCGAATGCTTTCTATGATAACACCAAAAAGTGTCTTGCCTTGTAGGTTTCGTATTGCAATTGATGGCCGATTCGATAGGCAGATGGAGACAACTAGCCTGGTGTGTATTGCCCTATTTCCCAAGCCTCTCTCTGTCTCCAATTCGCGCTGATCATCGTCCATTCCCATCCATAGAATCAGACTGTATGGTAGAAGATTACCACAGCGCTTCTTCGCATCTTGCCAGCCTTAGCAAATTAGGCAACTGGCTATCGCACGAGATCTCACGGCTGTCGCGTAGCCTGTGCACGTTTTCGTCCCATGTCGGCCTCCCGCGCCTTCTGCATATTCCTCGACCTGGTTCATGGCATCTTGAGCTGTGGTGACAATGGTGGTAGATGAACAAGCGGTCTGTTAGTGATATGGATGTTGGTACGTGTATGCCAGTATGTGTCTCTTTTGTGGGCGTTGGTATTGGCTGTTGCAGATTATAATGAAGGATTGGAGGTGAAAAAGGATGGGAAAGGCGATATGTTCATATCGTGATATGTGCTATCGTCTCGTCAAGTGTAAGTACCAGCGATCGTAACTATCGAGCACGTGGCCATACTCAGTGAGCCCGAGAAGCCTTTGGGCTCGTCTTGTAAGTGCGTGCATGGCACGAGACAATTTGTGTTCCTTTGGAATGGCGACGATAATGGCGATGTGACATCCTGTGGCACTGTAAGGGCATTTTGAGGTATTATGGACTCGATGTGACCAAAAGTACTACACCCAGAGGTACGATCAACTCTTGTTGACGGGAGGATAGCACAAGTGAAATGCCACGCTGTCCACCAGTCCCTTTTGAAGAGGATAGATCCTAGAAAATTTGATAGAGTACTTTATCAGAGTACACAGCGGCGAGCGGCGAGCGGCGAGGAGATGAGTTGGACGCAGGTTGGTCATATTGGTTAGAAGAAATGGATTATTTGTTGTGTTTGCACTACATGTACTAGGTAACTAAGGTACTGTGTTTTCAAGAGGCCAAACAGTGAAGAGTTGAGCGTGCTAGGGTTAGGGTATCGATTCCAACCGCAGGGACAGCGGAGAGGTGACCTCGCGACGGACATGCATTAACACCACTGTCACGATCTCCACACGTGCGCATTTCGTCGCGTACGATACCTGCCGCCAATCTCGAAATCGCATGATCCTCAATTGTTAACATCATTCGCACCGCGCGATTCCTCCGACCCGACCCCGCCGAGACCAACCAGCCATGGCGCATTCAGGCGCGCTTTCCTCCGACCACATCAATTACCTGATCCTTCGGTATCTGCAGGAATCTGGTCACGAGAACACTGCGAGGGCTTTCTACCGCGACTGGCATCGACCTCGCGAGTATCGCGATCCGGAAGACCTACCGTTCACGCCTGCTGTGCACCGCTACGAGCTTGTGTCCGTGATCCAGGATGGCCTCGCACACGATGAGCTACAGGCGCGCGTGGGACGCAATGAGCGCCGCTTCCGATGGACAATGAACATGAGTGCCGAGCACATGGATGAAGATGGCGAAAACGGAAGCAGGCCGTCTAGTAGTGGCAAAAGGAAGGGAAGAGTGCCTCCAACGGGTGGGATG
>Ga0265798_10008539_pt1 | contig 13035 bp, 8 predicted proteins | sample P3T30metagenome_FD_192430 | JGI IMG/M metagenome (GOLD analysis project Ga0265798, IMG submission 192430) | Plant litter microbial communities from East Loma Ridge, Irvine, California - P3 T30 | ecosystem: Environmental > Terrestrial > Plant litter > Unclassified | place: USA: California...
CACTTGTATCGGATCAGAAAACGTAGTGCGCCCAAGTACTTGTTGGTTAGCTTCTCAAAGCCTGTGTTAAACCCTATGAAGAACTTCTCTTTAAAGGATTTCTTTGCTGTAGCTGCATCGGTGTGGCTGTGATTTTCTTTTAAAAAGAGTGCCGTTAAAGCAGGGCTTAAAGTAAGTGCATTGACCGCGGAGATGACGATGGCAATGGCCAGCGTAAACGCAAACTGACGGTAGAATACACCTGTAGAACCTTCCATGAAACCTACCGGCAAGAACACGGCCGACATCACTAACGTAATGGATATAATAGCGCCGGTAATTTCTCGCATGGCGGAAATGGTTGCAGCTTTCGGTGGCATATTCGAATGTTCCATCTTTGCGTGCACCGCCTCCACGACCACGATTGCATCATCGACGACGATACCAATGGCTAGCACGAGTGCAAACAACGTGAGCAGGTTAATGGAAAACCCAAATAGCTGCATAAAAAAGAATGTACCCAGAATGGCTACCGGAACTGCTATTGCAGGGATTAAGGTGGAACGGAAGTCTTGCAGGAAGATGAACACCACAATGAACACGAGGATAAATGCTTCTATAAGTGTTGCTTTCACCTGATTGATGGAGATGTCTAATGAGTCTTTGGTGTTATACAGGATCAGGTGTTTCACGCCTTTAGGAAAGTCCTTTGCGGACTTCTCCATCAGCTTGGCAATGGCGATCTGAATCTCATTGGAATTGGAGCCGGATAACTGCATCACCGCAATATTGATCCCCGGCTTTCCATTTACCCTGGTGAAGTTACTGTAGGTATAGGTTCCGAACTCTACCCGGGCCACGTCTTTCAACCTCAGAATCGAGCCGTCTGCGTTTGACTTAACGGCAATGTTCTCGTAGTCTGTAGGCTTGTTCAGTTTTCCTTTGTACTTGATCACGTATTCAAACGAAGCAGTACTACTTTCACCGAATTTCCCTGGCGCAGCTTCCAGGCTTTTGTCCTGAATTGCAGCCATGACTTCATTAGGTGTCAACTGATAGGTTGCCATTTGTGCAGGGTTCAGCCATACACGCATCGAATAGTCTTTATTTCCCCCAAAGATGATGGACTGCCCGACACCGGGAATCCTTTTTATTTCAGGGATAATATTGATCTGGGCGTAGTTGGCCAGGAAAGCCTGGTCATAGTTCGCTGTATCTTCAGCAAACATGTCGACAACCATGATCAAGCTGTTCTGCTGTTTGGATGTGGTGATACCCGCTTGTACCACCTCCGCGGGTAATTGGCTGGTTGCCTGAGCAACACGATTTTGTACGTTCACGGCAGCCTGATCAGGATCGGTACCCAGCTTGAAGTAGACCGTGATGACCAGAGAACCATCGTTACTGGCGGTCGAACTCATGTAACTCATGTTTTCAACACCGTTAATAGACTCTTCTAATGATGGCGCAACTGAGCGCAGCACTGTTTCCGCGTTGGCACCTGGATAAAGCGCCATTACTTGCACCGCAGGCGGAGCGATATCAGGGAACTGCTGCAAAGGCAGTTTAGTAAGGCCAATCACGCCTAGAATGACCAGCAGAATGGAGATCACAGTAGCCAGTACTGGTCGCTCAATGAATTTTTGAAACATCTTTTAACGATTATTTGATATTAGCTGCAGTTAAATCTTTTGAATTTTCGGGTTGAATAAGCTCGCCCTCTTTCAGGCTTTCCATTCCTTTTAGCACAATCCGGTCACCAGCTTTGATGCCGTTTCGAACAAGGTAATTTGAACCGCTAGTGCCTAGTACATTGATAGGCTGTTTGCTGACCTTGTTTTCTTTATCTACAGAGAAGATGAAGATCTTATCCTGAATTTCAATAGTTGCTTCCTGTGGTACGGACAGTGCGTTATCATGAGTCATGATCAACTGGATTTTGCCGGTGTTTCCAGAGCGCAACAGACCATCTTCATTTGGGAAAGTAGCCCTGAGCGTAATTGCTCCGGTTTGTTTGTCAAACTGCCCATCGATCATATCAAGCTTCCCCTTTTTCGAGTACACAGTATTGTCGGCAAGTAGTAAAGACACACCAGGAATGTTGCGGATTCGCTCGGCTACGGTTTTGCCTGCATATCTTTCATTAAAGTTGATAAAGTCGTCCTCACTTAATGAGAAGTAAACATGTACCTCATGAGCATCCGACAAACGGGTAAGTGGCAAAGGATCTTGAGCACTAACTAAACTACCCTGTTTTTTAGGAAGTCTGCCTACATAACCAGTCACTGGGGCCTTAATTAAAGTATATCCCAGGTTAATTTCTGCAGTGGCAATTCCAGCCTTTGCCTGTTCAACACTAGCCAGTGCAGCAGCATGAGCGGCCTGAGCGCTTTTCAACTGAAAGTCTGAGACAACCTTGTTCGCAACAAGGGGTGTGAGCTTGTCAATTTCCAGCTGTGCATTTTGCGCTGCAGCTCTAGCGGATTGTAAAGTCGCTTTGGCATTGTTCAAGGCCTCTTTAAAAGGTAGTTCATTGATCTTAAACAAAGGTTGACCTTTTTTCACTAAAGCCCCTTCATTAACAAAGACCTTTTCTATGGAGCCAGCTACCTGAGGGCGAATCTCCAGGTCTACTGCACCTTCAATTAAGGCCGGATATTCGAGCAGCGTATTTTCTGAGCTGCTTTTTATAGTTAAAACGGGTAAAGCCTGGACGATTGGACTTGAGACTTGAAGCTTTTCTTGTCGCTGACATGCAAATAGTACTAGAGCTACAGCAAGGCTCGCAACTTTCATAACGTTATTAGATCGTTTAACAGCGTTAAGTGACTGGGTGCGGTTAAGGAGATTTTCCATGATTTTTTGAATTTATTGTTTGTTGTATAACGGGTGTAGAGAATTTAACACTGTTAAGTAAGACTTTGAAAAAGAGGGTTCAATGAATGAACCCTGTATTTTTTTAATCGTTTATATATTTGATAATTCCTTTAATTGCGTCTTGAAGTATTTGTTGATTCATTTCCTGTCCTCTGCCCCGATTAACCAAGTTTATGGAGATTAAACCATGTATTATAGACCAAAAGGTGTAAAACTTTCTACATACGAAATCCTTATCGGGGTCCGGAACCGTCATAACTTCCTTAATCTTCTCAAAAAACAGATTAAGTGACAGTTCTGCCTCAGGAAACTCGTTCTTTCGATAACAACAATTCATTTCTACACCATACATAAGCTGGTACAATTCTTTGTGTTCAAATGCAAAGTTCCAGTAGGCAATCCACATGGTTTCAAGTTGCTTTGATGGTTCTGAATCCTGCTCACTAGCTTTTTTAACTTCCTGTCCCAGGATGATGTAGCCCTTGCGGGTAAGTTCAAAAAGAATTCCTTCCTTATTCTCAAAATACTCATAAATAATGGGTGCAGTATATTCGATTTTATCAGCGATTTTCCGCATACTTAAAGCCTGCCATCCATCTTCCTTCACAATTTCCAGGGCTGCATCCAGAATATTATTTCTAGTGTCTTCCTTTAATCTTGCAATTCGTTCTTTACTTCCCATATATTAACCGTTATATCATTTAACAGTGTTAGGCAAATGTAGAACCGTTTTTAGAATTAACAATCATTGATTTGTCAAGACTGCTCGATTTACCTTTATAAACCTGAACCCTGCTACAATCTGGTGTGTGGATCTAATTACCTGCCGCGTTTTTCAAGGTAATTTATCAGGAATCTCCCTTTCTAGTTTATTCTAATAACCTGATCGATAACCTTTTAAGTCGTATGTTTTTATTAAGTTAGTATTATACAAGCCAGATATGAACTTTAAAATTTTGATGTTATTAACACTGACGTTATTTACTATAGGTCAGTTACGAGCGCAGCATAAAGTAGACACCAGCGCCTTTAATTCAGCAAGTGGTACGACAATTACACAGCATTTACAGGTTATAGAAATTACATGGCCAGCAGGAAACTCGTTATATGGCAAAGTTCAGGTAGACATGTCAGCCGAACGGCCCCTGCTGAAGCGCATTTCCCTGGGTGCGAAATCTAAGTTTCAAACGATCTCTGAAGATTTAGATCCTTCATTTTTGTTGAGTGTAGGTAAACGGGATCTTTTATCCCAAAACAGCTGGAATATTTTCTTTGACAAAGTGCCTGCTCGTCCTCATAACACCTACCCTGTTGTGCTGGAGAAAGATTCAATAGTAGTGCAGACGATCGGGAGCCGAACCGTTATTACTATCGGAAATCTCAAGGCGGACCGGTTTTCTGGTGAGCTGGAACTTACGTTTTACAATGGCAGTCCGCTATTTAATATTGCTGCAGTGATGTCCACCGAGTTGGATGCAACAGCAATTGTTTATGATGCTGGATTAATAAGCCGATCAAGGAAATGGGAAAAACTATCCTGGGTCAATACCGAAGACCAGCAAGCTACTGCAGCAGTAGATTACGCTGATCCTGCCAAGAACCTTTCAGTCAAGTATCGGACAATAGCTGCACAAAGCAAAGGTGGAGCGCTGGCGATCTTCCCTCCCCCCCATCAGTACTTTTATCCGCTTGACGAAGCATTTAACCTAAAGTTTATATGGCATGGTGCCAATTATCGAAACCTGGTAGATGGTTACGGAATAGGCATCAGGCAAGAACTTGAAGGGGATAAGCGCTTTGTTCCCTGGTTCAATGCACCACCGGGAACGAAGCAGCGTCTAAACTTTTTCTGCCTGATTGGTAGCTCAAGGAATGGGGATGTGCTTGAAGCAGTAAAGAAGTTTACCAATGCCGACCGTTACGTTAAACTTCCGGGATTTAAAACCATGTCCAGCCACTTTCATAATGAGTTTATCATGAATGTAGTGCTTGCAGGTAAACCTGTGCCAGATAAGCCCGAGTTTGTAGATGTGTTCAGGCGCCTAGGGCTCGATATGGTTCATTTGGGTGAGTTTCACTATACGGCACATCCAAAAGGCCCAGATTCGCTCCGCTTAAAGGAATTAAAAGCTTTGTTCGAGCAGTGTGAACGTTTATCGGACGATCAATTTTTGTTAATGCCGGGTGAAGAACCCAATGAGTTCTTCGGAGGGCACTGGCTGCAAATATTTCCTCGCCCAGTGTACTGGGTGATGTCGCGGGAAAAAGGTATACCCTACCTTGAAGAGCGAGCAGGCTTTGGCAAGGTTTACCACATCGGCGATAAACAGGATATGCTTAGGTTGTTACAGGATGAACAAGGCCTTGCCTGGACGGCACATGCACGTACAAAAGGGTCGGTAAACACACCGGACATTTACAGCCATGAGGATTTTTTCAAGTCAGATCGTTTTATGGGCGCAGCCTGGAAAGCCATGCCAGCTGATCTTTCACAGCCTCGGCTAGGCAATCGTGTCCTCGACCTTTTAGATGACATGAACAATTGGGGTGAAAAGAAGACGGTTATCGCAGAGGCTGACCTTTTTACAATCACACAGGAAAACGAAATGTATGCGCACATGAATGTGAACTATATGATGCTGGATAAACTGCCTAAGTTCAAAGAGGGCTGGAAGCCGGTGGTGGATGCAATGCAACAAGGTAAGTTCTTCAGCACAACCGGAGAGGTTCTGATACATGAACTTAAAGTAAATGGCAGCATCTCTGGGGAGACGCTGAAGTTGAATGCAGATGCTACTGCCAATATACAGCTAAAACTGAGCTGGACCTTCCCGATGAACTTTGTCGAAATCATTTCAGGCGACGGAAAGAAAGTTTTCCGGGAAAGGATAGACCTAAGGAATACGCAGGCATTTGAAACAAAAGTCCTTAACCTTAAGACGGAACTGAAGGGCCGCAAATGGTTGCGCCTCGAAGCCTGGGACTGTGCCGCAAATGGTGCATTTAGCCAGACGTTTTATCTGGAGGAGTAAATAAAAGTATGTGCATAAAAAAGCCGATATTGAATAATCAATATCGGCTTAGTGTACCCCCAGACGTACTGAAATCGAACCAGTTTATTGAACAATTGAGTGTAATTGTTTCAATACCAATAAGTTAATTTGTGGCGTTTATTTTTGCATGCAGAATTGATTTTACTCACCTTTTTCATAATCAGGATAGGTAGAAGCATTTTTCAACAAAATCATCGTAATAATACGATTTAATTTTGCGGTTTAAAATAACTATAAACCATCAACCTTAAAGCCAAAATTTTGGCTTTAAGGAGATAGTAGGTTTTAATTCTTAGTAAGATAATCAAGCTATTCCATTTTGTAGCCTGAAGTCAGGATCGCTCATGTGGCCGGAATAAAAAGTTGGCAAAACCTTTGGTTCACCATAACCTATATTTCCAGCAATACGTGGCAGCGTTACCGCTACTGATGCATGTCTGCTCGGTTTTTTTGCCTTTGCGGGGTAATCGTATGTCACGGTCATCAGTACATCAGTTTCCATCGTTTTGATCTCAACTTGGATTAGCCAGTCAAGCTCCCTTTGGTCAAATCCGTCAATTCCCATCATTCTCTCCATTTTCTCATTATGAAATACCCGATCTTCGGCATAGGCTATCGCCATCTCTTTAAAATCTGCCCAGACTTTCACGGACAATTGCTCGTCGCTGATAATTGTCTTGTAAATTGTCCCTGCAAGAATATCGCTGGAAGGAAGACCTGAAGGTAGGTTTGTCAAGGTTTTTAGGCGCTGGTCTATCCGTTGCATTGGATGGTTTAAGACAATCAGTTCCGCATCTCCTAGGGTTCCGATGGGGCATTCTTTGTCTGCGATTAGCGCAGCACGTGAGGAGTAACCAAAATACGCCGCTACAAGTTCATGTGCGTGGGACGATTTTAATTGGATGCCGTAGTTGTTTTGGATAAAGGTGCGCAAAGAATCAGCGCTAGCTTTGGTAATTTCAAAGTTCATTGCAATTGTGTTAAAGTGGACTTTCTGATCGTCGTGAGTGTTTAACGACAATCATGCAGCCCCTTAACAAAAAATTGCTGTTTGAATTGTCAATTATCGATATGATCTTGCGTTTCAGTCACTCACAACTGGGGCGCTCGATTCCTTTATCTAAAGTAGAAATAAAAATTTAAAAAACAAATAAGATATTTAAAACTACCATGCCAACAAATTGCCAAGGTCATAAATTGAAATTGGAAATGGTTGTTTGGCTCGGTTTGGCAAGGAATAATTTTTTGCAAGAAGCATTTGAAATAGCTGAAAAGATATTCGTTATCTATCTATTTTCATAACAGTTTTGTGCAAATAAAAAGCCCTGCTCGAACGGAATGTAACTGGCCGTCGGATTATGAATCCCCAAATACCGATTGATTTTCCAGAAAACTGATAGAATATTAGCAAGGATTTCAAAGATTGGTGACGATCCCTTAGAATAAATCAAGATTTCTATCCGATTTTGAAACTTCATTACGTTTAGCTTCTAGTATAAATCACCAAACCTAACCGCATGACGTATCCAAGATTGCTAAAGATTATCGTGTTTTCTGATTATTGGATATCGATGCTTAAATAAGCTCAGTATGCATATTAATTTTCTTGCGGACCGGATGGTTGTTCATCATTTTTAATAACAACGTATTTTTTACCTTCCTCCCAAGCTTTCGCAATTTCTATATAATCTGGGACGCCCGATTCTAAATTTCGAGTCCAATTTTCAATAAATTTAGGATTATTACTATTTGGTCTTGGATCTGCTGTGTTCATTCTTGCTTGAACAGGGGTCCTGACAGCATCACCCATAATTATAACATGTTGTTGAGGGAGGATCGGTAATTGTTGTAAGATGTCCTCATTTGCTGCCGAAACCAATTGCCTCACATATTTCTGGTCTTCTGGATTCTGAAGCCTATGAATAATAAATGAATTGCATTGAGAAAGAACTGTCTTCGAAAGCTCTGAGGGCCTTTGACTAGAAACAAGAAGTGAAATTCCATATTTACGGCCTTCTCTGGCGATCCTCTCAAAAATCTTTTTTGCGATCGACTCCCTATCCCCTTGATTCTTTTCAGGAATATAATTTTGAGCTTCTTCTAAAGCGATAACAATTGGCAATTTACCCCTATCACTTTCTGGGAATCTTGATACGAATTCTAAAATAAGCCTTCCAACAAGACCAGTCATTGTTTCCAGTACCTCATACGGCAAAAGAGACATGTCAATAATTGTTATTTGACTAGATTTGTCAGAGGATAGTGCTTCATGATCTGTTTTACTCGATTGTTTTTTATAAAACTCGGAGAATATATCGCTATCATCCGTCTTATATATTTTGCAAAGATCGCCCAATATGAAAGCAATAAATTTTGCAAGCCCATTCTCAATTGCCGTTTTCTGATCTAACATAAGTGGCATAGAAATCCTATCATCCGATAAATAAGAATGTAGTCGCATTTTTAGCGTTGACAAATGCTCCCTAATTTTTTGAGAACTGCCGTCACTATCTTCTATAGCCGAATTTATACTAGTAGATATAAGTTGAGCGAAATCGAAATATATTGGGTGGTCAATTGACTCTGAAATAGTTTTTTTATCCTTCTCCTTAGCATTTAAATATTCTAAATAGTGTATTTCTAACTCTTGCTTAATTTTGATTTCGTTAATCTTATTTGCCTCCAAGCCTAATAGATTTAGTTGACTTTTAATATCAGGATATTTGGCAGGAATTTCATTCGATAATTGGATGATATCATTGTTCGGGTTTATTACCCATGCACTTCCTGGCTTGTGGTATTTTCGCATAAATAAATCATCACTTTCTAGAATTGATGTAATAAAACGCTCATAATGCTTTGATATAGTTTCAGAAGTAGATGCTGTTGGACTACTCTTAGAATAACCAATTGCCGTTTTTAATATTGGCGCCTGAGTAAGTTCGCTTGGTCTAAAGAGATAATCAATATCAGCGAAGTTCATAAACCAAAAAGGGACTCTCATACCGTCTTTATCAATATGAAATGGGTTTACTTCATTTAAGTTCTTATAGGGCTTTTCCTTTGTTCCCTGAAATGCTGTCTTATATTCTCCGTTTGTATCAAAAATTATGATATGAGCATTTTGAAGTTTTTTACCGTTGTAATCAAAATCAAACATGCTCTGTAAAATTGCGGCAAATGTACAGGATTTTCCAGACCCCGTATTTCCGAGAATAGCCGCATGTTTACCAAAGAATTTATCAGGATTTATTTTAATCTTATAGTCCGCAAATGAGGGAGAAGTGCCGATGGGTAAATAAAAATCGTCATCAAAATCTATTTCCTCTAAATTTTTTTGATCAAAAATACAGTCTAAATCATGTGTCGTAACGTACCAAACAGGATTATCTAATATTGGATAATTATAAACACCTTGTATATATTTTCCATTATTTTCAATTGTTCCAATCATCGTAGCAACCAGATATCTTGCAGACTTTGTTAGGAAGATAGCTTCTTTATTTTTACCGAGTTCCGTTTCGTCTACTGCTCTAACGCTCGTTACCATGCCCACAATTTTATCAGCTCCAATCGGAATGACTACATAAGAATTAATTCTTGCCACTTCATATATATCTTCGTAACCACTTTTATAAAGACTTTTTAATTCGTCGTCAAGCCTAATAAACACGCGAAAGCTGTCAACAGAAATTACTTTTCCAATACTCCTTTCACTCATGATTGCAAAGGATTAGTATTCGCTTGCGCTCCATTTGTATCACTCTGTCCTACAGCACTTATTTCCACCTCTGGTTGGGTATCTAGCTGCTGTGTTTGATTTTTTGCGTTTCCCAACAAGCTATTGAGAGTATTTGCAATCCTATCATAATTCTCAACATTATTGAAATTTGGCATCAGAATATCGGAAAACGTTAAAAAGTCTCCAAAAAATGATCCCTCAAGAATTATAATTCTCGGGTCGTTTAGTTCCATTATTTCCTTAATATATTGGCTTTGTGTGCCAGTAAAATCAACTATAATCAAGGTAAATGTAGGGTTTGACAATGCCTGAAAAATTATATCATTAAAATGCTCGTCAGCAAAAGAATATCCTACTGTTATTAAAACTGATTGGGATTGTGTGATGGTTGTGGCAAATTGCCTGAAAAGTTCTGAATAGGGAAGATCTAGTGTATAAGATTTTTTAACTGCTGAAGGATATATGATAATTTCACCCTTTTTATCAAGGCTCTCGATTAACTCAAGTGGCTTCTCTTCGATACCGTATAAATTGTTAGCATCTCTTGCCTCAGAATTCACCCAAGACATTGAACCATGTAACTTAATGTATCTTACGACTTTTTCAATCCGCTGAACTTTACCCGAAGTTGTAGATCCAGGATAAAATATATCATATTCAAAAGTTTCTGGTTTAAAAAATCTTTTGTGAAAACCACTAAAGCCATCGATGTAGTGTACCCCGAGCTTATCAAATGCATACTCGAATGCTAGGTCATAATTTGAGGTAAAAATATTTGCTCTTCGTAAGTTTAAAGGACGTTGTAATAGTGCCTTTACAAATTTCTCATGAAAAATATACTTGCTTTTGTTTGCCAATAACTCAGCATGACTATTATCACTTTTGAAAGGGCTCTTTTTCTTACGCTCAATCACACTACTTGATACAGTTCTATTTTCCAGATTACAAGCATTGAATAATCCCTCTTTAATTGTTGAAATTAAGTAGGTAATATTCTCCTTCCCTTTAGAAGTTCTATCTTTTTCATATATAAACTCCAATGCAATTAGAAAATTCAACACTGTTTCGTACTCTATCGCTATCTCTTTTGATTCACTATCGCGAACCAAACCATCTTCAATAATAAACGTCCAATTTTTTTCGTCAGTAAACGTACTTGTTTTCGGATCCAATTTTTTTGAACCCGTTTCCAATATGTCAGCCTGAAGAGATTTAATCGTAGAATTAAAAAGATCCAATAATCCTTGCAATTTTTTATCCTTCTCCTTTATACATTCTTCCACTTCTTTGGGAAAATTTCTTATTGCAACAGCACCAAGATGTATAGATGTTCCTGATCCGAATAAAAAACTTACATTATCTAATTCAAGATAATTTTTAAGCATTATCTTGATTTTGTCGATTATTCTTGACTGTTCAAAATTATCCGCTCCCCATTCTTGGAGTTTATCAGTACTTCCAAAAAAAATTTTGTTGTTGTTAATATCAAAATACTCCATTCGATTACGTTAATGAAGCCTGAAAAAGCCGGCTTTATCAAATATACATAACCTAGATGATATAAATTTAACTTATCGGTCCTGATGGTTATATGATTGTGAAGTAACAATTAATAATTCGTGACCACCATTAATTTACACACACTCAGTTCCCCAAAGTCATGGCATTTTAGGTATATTCATCCAAAAAAATTTATTTTAAGCATAACGAATCGCCTTATTAAGTAGTGATGGGATACATGAAGTATATTAATGAGGATTATACTAAGAAGTTATTGGGAAACAAATTTCCATTGGGATTAAAACGGGTTACCAAATTGCTTGACCAGTTCCTTAACGTTCTTGATGACAATGGTGATGCATTACCTAGTGAACTGTTGTTCCATAACATTTCAAAAGCCAGAAATCGGTCATTAAGTGAGTTTGCCAAGGTTGATGCAGATATGGTGCTAGAACTTGACAACGTTAATAAGACACTGAATATTGACCTTAGGGATTATCGTATCCATTCAGAATTTGCAAGAGATTATGAGGAGAGGCGTGTCGTATTACACATCCTAATTAAAGATGCCAACAAAACAACATGGACTATTCATCTTCCGTTGCAAAGTTTGATGGTTGGCTTTGGTGATCCAATGGACGGTTACCACTGTTACGGGCATGGTATATCTTTTCTAAATGAAAATGGAATCCCACAAGAAAACGAAGTGTTTTATTGTGGGATAACAAAACGAGGCTGGCTGACCCGCATGACTGAACATTTTCGGGAGATCAAAGGGAACAGTAATAAAACATTCCACAAACTTTGGCGTGAATACCAGGGTAATTCGAACGTCTTATTAAATTCTGAATTAGTCGCTTTAAATCATTCCTATGAAGCTGCTATGGGTTGGGAAGAATGGATAGTAGAGAAATATGTGGTCGATAATAAATCCTTGAATATGATCCCTGGCGGTTTCGCAGGGCTAAAGGCGTTTTCTAGACATAGAGAAGCCATTACAGGTATATCCGCTGTTCGCGGCAAATCGTCCTTCTTGTACTTTAGCCACCAATCACGCAAAGGAATACCAAACCCTATGATTGAAAAGTTGTGGCTGGACGACAGCTATTACTCAAAGGTGATTGGCAATAGGGATAATACTTTTTCTTCGGATCAATTGTTTAAAATCAGAGAAATGGCGAGTCAGGGTCATGATGCCAAATCAATTGGGAAAAATTTGGATATAACCAATTTAGCGCGACTTAAGAATATTTTGCAAGGTAAGACGTATAGCAGAATGTAAATTTGGGATATCTAATGGAACTATGCCATGTAAAGAAAGAAAACAATTGCTGATGAGTTTCATTGACAACGAAGGATAGCTCTTCATTTTGTTGTGGAAAACTTGCAAAACACTTTTTAAAAACCACCTTTTAATAATATTATATTTGCTTAACTAACAGGTAAATATGAATACTGTACTAAAAGGTGACGTTTTTGAGAAAAGGGCTTTTGACCTCATTCAAAATGCTGTAAACAATTTGAAGCTGGGATTAATCCCTTCTTGCTGTACTGTTAGAGAAAAACCGAAATATTATGCTATTGGTACGGATGAATATATTGAGTTTGACATTAGCATTGAGGTACGTATTGGAGAGCAAAAACAACTTAGTTTTCTCTATCTGATAGAATGTAAGGATTATTTAACTCCTATTCCAGTGGGAAAGGTTGAAGAATTTCATTCCAAAGTAAGTCAGGTATCTGGAGTTAATGTCAAAGGGGTGTTTATGTCAACTAGCGAACTCCAAAACCGTGCTTTCAAATTTGCTAAAAGCAAAGGCATGATGTGGATAAAAGTTGCTAGGAATGACCACGAATTCATGTTGTATAATTCGAAACGTGATG
>Ga0265798_10008540_pt1 | contig 13035 bp, 11 predicted proteins | sample P3T30metagenome_FD_192430 | JGI IMG/M metagenome (GOLD analysis project Ga0265798, IMG submission 192430) | Plant litter microbial communities from East Loma Ridge, Irvine, California - P3 T30 | ecosystem: Environmental > Terrestrial > Plant litter > Unclassified | place: USA: California...
CGCGATTGATGAATCCGCACCGCGGGCTTTCATGCGCGGTCCGTCTGCTTTCGGCGCCGGAGAACGCATTAGCCCGCCATTCTACCTTATAATTTGCCGATTAAACGCTGAAAAACGGGTGGATTCGCCCCTATATCAGACTGCGAGTTCGACGGCATTAGCAAGCATTTATCAGCTTTAGCACGCCGTTAACCAAATTTCATTATTCGCACAACCATCTTTGAACGCGGCCTGAAGCCGCGCCTTATGCCATGTCCCTGACTCTCTCAGACGTAAAACGGATCGCCAACCTGGCACAGCTCGATATGGATGAGGCCCATGCCGAGATCGCGCTGACCGAATTGAACGGCATTTTCGCCCTGGCCGAGCAGATGCAGGCCGTCGATACCACCGGCGTCCAACCGCTGTCGCAGCCGCTGGCCGCCGTGCTCGCGCTGCCGCTGCGCCTGCGCGAAGACGTGGTCACGGAAGAAGACCGCCGCGCCGACTACCAGGCGCCCGCTCCGAAAGCCCAGGACGGTTTGTACCTGGTGCCGAAAGTCATCGAATAAACAAAGCTGGGGATTCTCTGAATTATGCACAACAAAACCATTAAAGAGCTCTCGACGCTCCTGCATTCGAAACAGATCTCGTCGACCGAGCTGACCCGGCACTACCTCGACCGCATCGCGGGAAGCACACACAACGCCTTCCTGCACGTGGATGCCGAGCTGTCGCTGGCCCAGGCGAAGGCGGCCGACGCGCGCATCGCCGAAGGCTCGGCCGGCCCGCTGACCGGTATCCCGATCGCGCACAAGGACATTTTCGTCACCCGCGGCTGGCGCTCGACCGCCGCCTCGAAAATGCTGGGCAACTACGTCAGCCCGTTCGACGCGACCGTGGTCACGAAGTTCGGCGACGCCGGCATGGTCACGCTCGGTAAACTCAACTGCGACGAATTCGCGATGGGTTCGGCCAACGAAAACTCGGCCTTCGGCGCAGTGCAGAATCCGTGGGACACGCTGGCTGTGCCGGGCGGCTCCTCGGGCGGTTCGGCTGCCGCGATCGCCGCGCGCCTGGCGCCGGCCGCAACCGGCACCGACACCGGCGGCTCGATCCGCCAGCCGGCTGCCTTCTGCGGCATCACCGGCATCAAGCCGACCTACGGCCGCGTGTCGCGCTTCGGCATGATCGCCTTCGCCTCCTCGCTGGACCAGGGCGGCCCGATGGCCCGCACCGCCGAGGATTGCGCCCTGCTGCTGAACGAGATGGTCGGCTTCGACGAGCGCGATTCCACCAGCCTGACCGCCGAACAGGGCAATGCGCGTGAGGACTTCACCCGTGAACTGAACCAGCCTTTGACCGGCCTGCGCATCGGCGTGCCGAAGGAATACTTCGGCGAAGGTTTGGCCGCAGACGTGGAACAGGCCGTGCGCGCCGCGCTCGACCAGTTCGTCAAACTCGGCGCGACCCTGGTCGAGATTTCGCTGCCCAAGACCTCGCTGTCGATCCCGGTCTACTACATCATCGCCCCTGCCGAGGCCTCGTCCAACCTGTCGCGCTTCGACGGCGTCCGCTACGGCTACCGCACGCCGGAGTACAAGGACCTGCAGGACATGTACAAGAAAACGCGTGCGGAAGGCTTCGGCAAGGAAGTCCAGCGCCGCATCATGGTCGGCACCTACGTGCTGTGCCACGGCTACTACGACGCCTACTACGTGCAGGCGCAGAAGATCCGCCGCCTGATCGCGGACGACTTCCAGGCCGCCTTCAAGGACAAGTGCGACGTCATCATGGGCCCGGTGGCCCCGACCGTGGCCTGGGACCTCGGCGCGAAGTCGGACGACCCGGTCGCCAACTACCTCGCCGACATCTTCACGCTGTCGACCAGCCTGGCAGGCCTGCCCGGCATGTCGATCCCGGTCGGTTTCGGCCAAGGCGAAAAGAACGGCAAGCGCCCGGTCGGCCTGCAGATCATCGGTAACTATTTTGCCGAAGCCAGGCTGCTGAACATCGCACACCAGTACCAGCAAGCCACCGACTGGCACACCCGCACACCTGACGGCGTCTAAGGAGAAAAGAACATGCAATGGGAAGTCGTCATCGGTCTTGAGAACCACGTCCAGCTCACGACCAATTCGAAAATCTTCAGCGGCAGCTCGATCCGCTTCGGCGCCGAGCCGAACACCCAGGCCAGCCCGGTCGACCTGGCGCTGCCGGGCGTGCTGCCGGTGCTGAACCGCGGCGCGGTGGAACGCGCGATCCGCTTCGGCCTGGCGGTCGGCGCGAAGATTGCGCCGCGCTCGGTGTTCGCACGCAAGAACTACTTCTACCCCGACCTGCCGAAGGGCTACCAGATCAGCCAGTTCGAGGACCCGGTGGTCCAGGGCGGCACCATCAGCTTCGCCTACGAGAAGGACGGCAAGATGGTCACCAGGACCGTCAACCTGACCCGTGCCCACCTCGAAGAAGACGCCGGTAAATCGCTGCACGAAGACTATGCCGGCATGAGCGGCATCGACCTGAACCGCGCCGGCACGCCGCTGCTGGAGATCGTCTCCGAGCCGGAAATGCGCAGCGCGAACGAGGCGGTGGCCTATGCGAAAGCCCTGCACTCGCTGGTGATGTGGCTGGGCGTCTGCGACGGCAACATGCAGGAAGGCTCCTTCCGCTGCGACGTCAACGTCTCGGTGCGTCCGGTCGGCCAGAAGGAATTCGGCACCCGCTGCGAGATCAAGAACCTGAACTCCTTCCGCTTCATGGAAGAGGCGATCCACTACGAAGTGCGGCGCCAGATCGAGCTGATCGAAGACGGCGGCCAGGTCGTGCAGGCGACCCGCCTGTGGGATCCGGACCGCAAGGAAACCCGCCAGATGCGCAGCAAGGAAGACGCCCAGGACTACCGCTACTTCCCGGATCCGGACCTGCCGCCGCTGGCGATCTCGCAGGACTGGATCGAGCGCATCAAGGCCGACATGCCGGAACTGCCGGCTGCCATGCGCGAGCGCTTCATTAACGATTACGGCCTGCCGGAATACGATGCGCTGATCCTGACCTCGTCGCAGGGCATGGCGAGCTACTACGAAGCGGTGGTCGCCAAAGCCGGCAAGGACAACGCCAAGGCCGCCGCCAACTGGATGATGGGCGACGTCTCCTCGGCCCTGAACCGCGCCGACCTCGACATCGTCGACTCGCCGGTCGAGGCATCGCAGCTGGCCCTGCTGCTCAAGCGCATCGCCGACGGCACGATCTCGAACAACGCCGCCAAGAAGGTGTTCAGCCTGATGTGGGAAGCCGGTCTTGAGGACGAGAACCTGGCCGACGTCATCATCGAGCGCGAAGGCCTGAAGCAGATCTCGGACACCGGCGCGATCGAAGCGATCGTCGACGAAGTCCTGGCCAACAATGCGAAATCGGTCGAGCAGTATCGCGCCGGCAAGGAAGCGGCGATCAACGCGCTGATCGGCCAGTGCATGAAGGCGTCCAAGGGCAAGGCCAATCCGGCCCAGGTGACCGAGCTGCTGAAGAAGAAGCTGGCTGGCTGAAGCTGAAGTTTTGCCAGTTGTAAAAAACCGGGCTCAGTTCGCTGTCCCGGTTTTTTATGCCTGCACCAGCGGAATCGTCACGCTGCGGCGCCGCTGCGCGAACTGGCTCGCGATGCTGTCGCGGATGCCTTCCAGCCTTCGGCCGTCGCGGTACAGCAGGTTGTAGCTCTCGAAGGGCACCATCTTGCCGTCGGGCTGGGCGAAGTGGATGCAGGACTTCTTCAGCGCCCGCACGTCCAGCGAATACGCATCCATGAACTGCACGATCAGCACCCGGAACACGTTGTCGTAACGGAGCTCGGACGGTGCGCTCACCAGCGGCAGGCAGCACATCAGCTCCGACAGGCAATTGGCCTGCGATTCCGGCGAATGGTTGGTCGAGAACAGCTTAAAGACCTGGTCCTTCACAGTCTCGCGCAGGGTGGCGTCGCGCTCGAAGACGATGGTGTTGCCGCTGCCCTCGACCAGGGTCTGCGGGTCCAGCCAGCGCGTCAGCGGCACCGTGCGGTCCGGCGTCTTGATCGCATAAGCCATCGCCAGCGTGTCCGGATTGCAGGGCACCGGTACCACGTCCTGCAGCGTGAACAGGCTGCTCTGTTCGGCGATCTTGCGGCGGATTTCCGAGACCGTCAGGCGGTGCAGGCGCGGGTCGTAGTCCTCGACCCGGCCGGCATCCTGGATCGGCTGCAGCGTCACCCCGCGCACGCAGGGCTGGGTCAGCGCGAAGTCGATGATCTCGCCGATCTCGCCGTCGTTCAGGCCCTTCTTGAGCGTGACCACCAGCGTGGCCGACAGCCCGGCCTCGTTCATGTTGTCCAGCGCCTGGCGCCGGATGCGGGTCAGGTCGGCGCCGCGCAAGGCTTTTTGCACCTCGGCGCGCAGCGAATCGAACTGCAGGTAGACCTCGATGCCCGGCGCGTAACCGGCCAGGCGCGCGACAAAATCCTTGTCCTGGGCCAGCACGATGCCGTTGGTGTTGACCATCACGTGCTTGATGGGCCTCGCCTTGGCCGCATCGAGGATCTCCCAGAACTGCGGGTGCAGGGTCGGCTCGCCGCCGGACAGTTGCATCACGTCGGCCTCGCCCTCGTTGGCGACCACGGCGTCGAGCATGCGGATTACCTCCTCCAGCGGGCGGTGGCGCTCGCGATGTGTACCGCTTTCGGCATAGCACACCGGGCAGTTCAGGTTGCAGTTGTCGGTGATCTCGACCACCGACAGGCAGGAGTGCTGCATGTGGTCGGGGCACAGGCCGCAGTCGTAGGGGCAGCCGTATTCCATCTTCGTGTTGAACAGTTGCGGCATCTCGGGATGCTTGACGAAGACTTCGCGGCACAGGCGGTAGTACTCGACGTCGTCGCTCACCAGCACGCGTTCGCTGCCGTGGGCGCCGCACCACTTGTCCATGTAGACCCTGCCGTCCTTGAAGACGATCTTGGCTTCGACCGGATGCAGGCATTCCGAGCAGACCGAGGTGGTGGTGTCGTAGAACAGGTAGGGGCGGGTTTTGCGGCTCATGGCAATTCCTTGCGGGCCGGGGGCGGCTCAAGTTTTTCGGATTCCGCGACGAGGCGCCGCAGTGCCTCGGCCTTGCGCTCGGCGGGCAGGATGTCGTCCGGCGTCAGGCGCGTCCTGCTCCTGGCAGTCTCGATTGCGGGGCCGGACTTCGTCAGCAATACCAGGGCGAAGCGTTCCTGTCTTTCTTCCTCCGTTTTTGCGAGGTTGATTGCGAAGGTCAAGCTCGTCGGATCGGGCACGCCGCAATGCACAATGCTGCGCGCACGCCAGAGCCTTGCCTGCTCGACCTGGTGGTCGAAGCCGTAGAGATTGGCAAGCCGGTCGGCGGGTACGATGACGGGCCGGTACTCGTCGGTCCTGCCGGGAGGCGTGAACCGGCAAGCCTGCAGTGCGGCCTTCTTCAGGAGAGCGATGCCGCGCACGCGATCCCGCTGCCAATCGGATACCAGGTATCTGGAGAACTGAACGCTCCCCGCCGTCAGCAGGTCGCCCAGCATCGCCTGCGCCAGGCCGTCTCCTTGTTCGGCGGCGCTCGACAACAAAGTTAGCGCGCGCGGCATGTCGTTGTTCGGCCGCTCCTCTGCCGAGACCAGCGCCTGGGCCAGTGCCGTCATGGCGCGTGGGTCACCAGCCTGGGCACGCGGCGACAGCGCGGCAATGCGCTGCTGGCGCTCCCGCTCCTTTTCGAGCGCATTGTTGTGACGCTGTACGTTCTGAACAACGGCCGTGGTAATGCAGCCAGTGCCCCCGACCAGCGCAAGGCAGACCAGCAGCATGCCCCCGCGGGAGCGGGAAGAAGACAAGAATCTCATGTGCGGCGGCACTCCATGGTTTGCCTGAAAACGAAAGGCAGATAGCAGGCCAGCGCCAGCACGCACACCAGCTGGATGCCGGACCAGCCGAACACATAGGCATACGGCACCGGCTTGATGCCGTCGACCAGCAGGCGCCACGCCAGGTAAGAGGCCAGGTAGAGCTTGAACGCCAGGCCTTCGTGCGGCGCCAGCCGTGCGCGCAGGCGCCACATCAGCGCGCCCATCGCCAGCGCGAACAACATGTCGTAGAGCTGGGCCGGATGGCGGTTGACGCCATCGCCGAAATCGACACCCCATGGCAGCGCCGTCGGGTTGCCGTAAGTGCCGTCGTGCAGGCCGGCCAGGAAGCAGCCGATGCGGCCGACCACGGTACCGGCCACCAGCGGCAGGATGAACTGGTCGCCGGTCGAACGCCGGATGCCTGCCAGCTTCTTGGCGATCTCGACCCCGATCAGGCCGCCCAGCAGGCCGCCGACGATGGACTGGCCGGAGGCGATCAGGCGCCAGTCGGGCGCCGCCGATTGCCACAGCTGCGGCATCTCGATCCAGAACACGAGCTTGTTGCCGATCGCGGCGCCGAGGATGCAGCCGATGACGACGGCAAAGGAACCGGGCTGCAGCAAGGCCGGCTGGCCGGCGCGCCGGCGCTGCCAGCGGTACAGCTGCACGCCGGTGGCCAGGGCCAGCCATTCGAACAGGAGGTGGGTCGACTGCGCGGCGCTGGCCAAAAGGACGGGAACGCTCATTCGGCGGGTGGTTTGACTTGCGCCGGATGCCCGCGATCGCTTTCCAGCATCCCCAGGCGAGTGCAAGGCCGATCAGGCCGGCGATGACAAAGAGCGGTGCAAAGGCGCGGCCCTCTCGCGAGTTCTCGACGAAGGCGCTGATGCCGGCCAGCGAGCCGTACGCCCCGCAGACGCCAAAGCCGACAAGGAATACCGCCAGTACAACGGTGACGAAGCCACGCACGACGGTTTGCAAGGCGACTCCATGGTGTGTTTGTTTGTTGCCATTAAATCACAAGCCGTCCAGCAGGGCCAGCGCCTGGTTTCGCGCCGCACTGCGCAGCGAGCGCCGCAATCCCGCATCGTCGGTGGTACGCGCCAGCACCATCCCGCCCACGCACAGCGACACGATGGCCTGGGCCCGCTGCTCGCCGTCGGGCGCGTCCGCCAGCGCCGCCGCATACACCGCGGTCAGGTTGCGGATCAGCTGCGTATAGGCCTTCTGCGGCGACAGGCCGGCGCGCGCCACGTCGCCCGGCAGCGCGTACAGCGGACAGTGGTGATCGACGTTGTCGAACACCTCGTCGCTCAGGTAGACGTCGAGCAGCATGCGCGCCAGTTCGCCGGGCGCGGGCGGCGGTTTGTCCCTGAAGTCGGGGCGGAAGGGATTGCAGCTGCTGAAGCTGGCCACGGCGGCCGCATACAGTTCGTCCTTGCTGCCGAAGTGGTGGTAGAAGCCGCCTCGCGTCAGGCCGGCATCGAGCATGATGCGGTCGATCGATACCTGTTCGAAGCCGTGGCGGTTGAACAGCTTGCGCGCCGCATGCACGATGCGTTCGCGCGTCTGCGCCTTGTGCTCGCTGCTGTAGGGCATGACGGTCTCCCAAATTATGTTCTTGAACATATTATGCGCCAGCGTATTCTCCCCGACATCACATGACAAGGAGACGACGCAATGCTTACCCTGACCACTTTCCGCAGCGTGCCCGAGTTCGCCATCGGCTATGTGCGCGACCTGCGCGTACGCTGGGCGCTGGAGGAAGCCGGCCTGCCCTACACGGTGCGGGCGATCGAGTTCCAGGAAGCGGCCACGCCGGCCTACCGCAAGGAGCAGCCCTTCAGCCAGATTCCGCTGCTGCAGGATGATGGACTCACGCTGTTCGAGAGCGGCGCGATCCTGCTGCACCTGGGCGAACGCAGCCCGCATCACAACTCACCTCTGCTGCCTGAAGACGCGGACGAACGGGCGCGGGTGACGATGTGGATGTTCGCGGCAATGAACTCGGTCGAGCCCTACCTGGCGAACCTGGTGAACCTGGTCGTGTTCTGTGCCGACGAGCCCTGGGCCGTGGGCGCCCGGCCGCCGGCGCAGGCGATGGCCGACAAGCGCGTGCGCGACCTCGACGACTGGCTCGACGGCCGCGAGTGGCTGGCCGGGAGTTTCAGCGCGGCCGACATCCTGATGACGACCGTGCTGCGCCTGCTGGACAAGATGGCGATGGTGGAACGCTACCCGAACGTGGCGGCTTACCGCGAGCGCTGCATGGCCCGGCCGGCCTTCAAGAAGGCGCTGGCGGAGCAGGTGGCGCATTTCAGGCAGTTGCCGGCGGCGGCCTGATATCTGCGCCGCTCAGGGCCGGCCGATCCTGGCCACCCGCATCATGCAGGTGTAATCGGCGAGCGGCATGACGCCCAGTTCGCGCCGGTTGGCTTCCACCTGGCGCAGGCTCGCTTCGTCGGGCAGGCCAAAATACGTCTCGCCCATCGCCTCCGGCGAGAACTGGGTGCCGTAGCGCTGCGGCTTGCCCTGCGCTTTCAACACGCGGTCGGTGAAGCGCGCCAGGTCGTCGCCACTCAGTTCGCCGTCCTTGAAGCGCTGCTCCAGCACCGGCAGCAGCGCGGCCTGGAACTGCGGATCGTCGTCCATGTGCTGCATCAGCAGCCAGGCACGGTTCACGCCTTCTTCGCCGACCTGGGCGGCGGTCGGAAAGCCTTTGCTCGCCACCAGCTCGCGCAGCCAGCGCAGGTTGTTACGATCGGTCAGCGTTACTGCACGGCCGAGCTCACGATCCCAGCGCCTGGCCATCCAGGCCATACGCGCATCCTGGTCGCGCCTGAAGCGCGCGTCGAGCTCGGCGCGCAAGGCAGGATCGCCGAAAGTGCGAGCGGCGTCGCGGCGCAGCATGGCATCGTAGTCCTGCTCCGGATGCGCCTTACGCCAGGCCGTAACGCCCGCACAGGGATAAGGCGGCTTTCCGTCCTCCTCGGTGCCCGATGCAGGCAGCGCGAACGCGGCGCACAGCAGCGCCGCCATCGCGACAGCGCCGCCGCGCATCATTCCGCCACGCCGTACTGCGCGCGGTAGGCCGCCACCGCATCCTTGTGCTGCGCCATCGCCGGGTCCGCGGACAGATAGGCGAACAGGTCGGCCAGGTTGGCGATCGAGATCACCGGGATGCCGTAGGTCTGGCTGACTTCCTGCACCGCCGACAGCGGCGACAGCACGCCGTCCTTGCCCGCCCGCTCCATGCGGTCCAGCGCGATCAGCACCGCGGCCGGTTCCGCGCCGGCGGCGCGGATCATCTGCACCGATTCGCGCACCGAGGTGCCGGCCGAGATCACGTCGTCGATGATCACGACCTTGCCCTTGAGCTGGGCGCCGACGATGGTGCCGCCTTCGCCGTGGTCCTTGGCTTCCTTGCGGTTGTAGGCGAACAAGGTGTCGCGGCCTTTCGCGGCCAGCGCCACCGCGGTGGCGGATGCCAGCGTGATGCCCTTGTAGGCCGGGCCGAACAGCATGTCGAACTCGATGCCCGAATCGAGCAGGGTCTGGGCGTAGAACTGGGCCAGCTTGCCCAGCGTGGCGCCGTCGTGGAACAGGCCGGCGTTGAAGAAATACGGCGAGTTACGGCCGGCCTTGGTGACGAACTGGCCGAACTTCAACACTTCGGCCTCGACGGAAAACGCAATGAACTGCTGGCGCAGATTGTCCACAACTTACCCCTGATCTGTACTGAAAGCGATATTTTAACCGGGGCTGGACGCCACCAGTTCCACCACCAGGTCCGGATTGACCGGCTTGACCAGGTGGCGCTCGAAGCCGGCCTGGCCGCTCCTGGCCTTGTCGGCTTCCTGGCCGTAGCCGGTCAGCGCCACCAGGCGGCACGGGTGGCCGTCCAGCAGCGTGCGCATGCGGCGTGCCAGCTCGTAGCCATCCAGCACCGGCAGGCCGATATCGAGCACTGCCAGGTCGGGGCGGAATGCGCGCACCGCCGCCAGCGCCGCGATCGGCTCGTGGAAGACCCGGACCTCGTGGCCGTGGGCGCCCAGCAGTCGCGCCAGGGTCTCGGCGCCGTCGACGTTGTCGTCGACCAGCATGATGCGGCGCCGTGCTGCGTTCGGCGCCGGTTGCGGCAGCGCCGCGGTTTCGTCGGCGGCGGCGCCCGGCGTCAGGAGCGGCAGCAGGACCACGAACTCGCTGCCGCGGCCCTTGCCCTCGCTCCTCGCCTCCACACGGCCGCCGTGCAGCTCGACGATGTTCTTCACCAGCGACAGGCCGATGCCCAGGCCGCCCTCGGCGCGGTCGATGCTGCGCTTCCCCTGGAAGAACAGGTCGAACACCTGGGCGCGCAGTTCCGGCGCCATGCCGACGCCATCATCAAGCACGCTGATGCGCAGCCAGTCCGTGCCCTCGCGGCCCGCGCGCAGGCGCACGTGGCCGCCCGGTTCCGTGTAGCGCGCCGCATTCGTGAGCAGGTTCGAGACCACCTGCGCCAGCCGCACCGGGTCGCCTTCCCAGACCAGACCGGGTTCGATCCCGACGTCGAGGCGGTGATGGCGCTTTTCCAGCAGCAGGCTGGCCATTTCGATGGCCTTGTCGAGCGGCTGGGCAATGTCGACGCGTTCGAACTTGAGGTCGATCTTGCCGCGCGTGACCTTCGAGATGTCCATCAGGTCGTCGACCAGGCGCACCAGGTGGCCAACCTGGCGCTCGATGATCTCGCGTTCGCGCAAGGCGCCCTCTTCGCCGCGCAGGCGCATCAGCTGCAGCGAGGTGACGATGGGCGACAGCGGATTGCGCAGCTCGTGGCCGAGCATGGCCAGGAACTCGTCCTTGGCCCGGTTGGCGGCGGTCAGCTCGGCCAGCAGCTCCGCGCGCTCGGCGTGGGCGCGTTCGATCTGCTGGCGGCTGCGCACGTGGTCGGTGACGTCGACCGCCACCAGCATCACGCCCTGCTCTTCCTCGTCGATCGCGGCCAGCGGTTCGAGGCTGAACTTGAGGAAGCGTTCGCGCGGCTGGCCGTCGGCGTCGTTCAGCACGATGCGCAGCTCTTCCGCCCGTGCCATCAGGCGGCTGCGGTAGACCTGCTCGAGCAGGTGCTGGGTCTCGCTGTCGCGCAGTTCCGGAAAGGCGTCGAGGAAGCGCCTGCCTTCGAGGCTGCTCCGTCCGACCAGCTCGCAATAGCTGCGGTTCGCCAGGCGAAACACGAAATCCGGCCCGCTCAGGAGGGCCGCGGCCACAGGCGCGTTGAGCAGCATGCGGTCGCGCTGGGCCAGCGCCACGTCGCGCTCGTGCCGTTCGGTGGCGTCGCGCGTGAAGCAGCGGGTGTAGCGCAGCTCGCCGTTCTCGAAATGCGCGTTCGAGTGGATCACCACATGCCTGATCGAACCGTCCTTGCAGCGCAGGCGCGCCGGCTGGTCGTACAGCGTTTCGCCCTCCAACAGGCGGCACAGGATCTCGCCGATCACGGGCTCGTCGACATGGAATTCGGCGATGTTGTGGCCGACGTATTCTTCCCAGCGGTAGCCGAGCATCTGCAGTTCGGCCCTGTTGGCCCACAGGATGGTGCCGTCGGCGCCGACCCGGTGCAGGCCCTCGGCCGCATTCTCGACAAAGTCGCTGAACTCGCGCTCGTTCTGGCGCAGGACAGCCTCGGTCGCCTTGCGGCGCGCGACCTCGGCTTCGAGCGCATGCACTTTCTGCTTCATGCGGGCCAGCTCGAGGGCGGTATCGTCGGCCGGCAGCGTCATCGCGACATCGGCGCAGGCGTGATCGTGTTCCGCGCACACCTGCTGGAAAGCGTTTTTCAGCTGGGCCGTCGGGAACAGGCTCCAGGGATAGGCGCAGAACAGCGAAAAACCGAGCCGGTCGGTCAGCCCATTCCACATCCGTTCCAGCTGCAGCGCGGCGTCGTACTGGCCGCGCGCGCACAGCAGCGCCACCATTTCGCCGAACGCGTGCACGCGCGCGCCGCCGGCGCAGGCCGAGGCCACGGCGCTGCCGACCACGTCGTCGAAGCGCCGGCGGTCCGGCCAGCCATCCACCATGAAAGCCGCCAGCGTCGCCTCGGCATCCAGCCAGACGACCTGGGAGGACGGCACGCTGCGGTTCTGCGCCTGCGCGAGTGCCTCTACACGGCCTTGCAGCGCGGCGCGGTGGTCGAAGGTGGCGATCACGATGGCCTTTCCCTGGACATGCAGGGCCTGGCCGACGAAGGCGGCAACCTCGTCGAGCAGCATGGCGTCATTGTCGTAGAAGCGGACGAAATGTCCTGTGTTGCCGGATTTGCCAGACAAAATATCGTCGGTCTTGATCAGCACGTGGACTCCGGGTCATACATGAGCCGCAAAGTTTAACACGACGAAACAAGTGGCTTAACAATTCCAGCCTTAACCGTAGTCATCCGTACACAGTTACCAGAAGGCAATCTCAAAACGCGTTAAACTCTCGTTTTGGCGATGCCCGCCCTGCCCTCTTTCTCTCGACCATGCCACGAATTATCTCCGCGAACCTGAACGGAATCCGCTCCGCCCACAAGAAGGGCTTCTTCAACTGGATAGCCACCCAGAACGCCGACTTCATCTGCGTACAGGAACTGAAAGCCCAGCAAGCCGACATGACGGAGGAATTCCTCGCGCCGCACGGCTACCACGGCCATTTCCACTATGCCGAAAAGAAGGGTTATTCCGGTACCGGCGTCTACAGCCGCACGAAGCCGGACAACGCGAAGATCGGCTTCGGCTGCCTCGAATTCGACAACGAAGGCCGCTATACGCGTGTCGATTGCGGCGACCTGACCGTGATTTCGGTCTACTGCCCGTCCGGCTCGTCCTCGCCCGAGCGCCAGGAAGCCAAGTTCCGCTTCATGGAAGTCTTCCTGCCGCACCTGCAGGAACTCAAAGCCGAAGGCCGCGAGGTCGTCATCTGCGGCGACTGGAACATCGCGCACAAGGAAATCGACCTGAAGAACTGGAAGAGCAACCAGAAGAATTCGGGCTTCCTGCCGGAAGAGCGCGCGTGGATGACGCGCCTGTTCGACGAACTGGGCCTGGTGGACGTGCACCGCGTGGTGGCGCCCGATGCCGCCGACTACACCTGGTGGAGCAACCGCGGCCAGGCCTGGGCCAAGAACGTGGGCTGGCGCATCGACTACCACGTCGCCACCCCGGGCA
>Ga0265798_10008541_pt1 | contig 13035 bp, 6 predicted proteins | sample P3T30metagenome_FD_192430 | JGI IMG/M metagenome (GOLD analysis project Ga0265798, IMG submission 192430) | Plant litter microbial communities from East Loma Ridge, Irvine, California - P3 T30 | ecosystem: Environmental > Terrestrial > Plant litter > Unclassified | place: USA: California...
GGCCAAACGAGTGAGTCGCGCACCATTGCGCTGCGGCGCTACCGCCTGCCGCCCGAGGTGCGCCCCAATCACTTTCACGTGAAAGGGGCCCTCGGCATGGCTCGGTACAGCGACGAAGAAAACCCGCAGCGCTTATCGTCCAACACCGATTTCTACTTTACGGTCGGGAAGAAGCTGACCCCCGACGAAGCCCGCCGCAGCGCCAGCCGCCGCCTCACCCCCGAGCAGGTGGCCACCTACGCTACCAGGGGCGGCGTGCCCGCGCTCGATGGCGCCTACACCGTCTTCGGCGAGGTGATTGAGGGGCTGGACGTGGTGGAGAAAATCTCGCAAGTGCCCGTCAATCCCAACGACAAATGGCCTGTGCAAGATGTGGGCATGAAAGTGACGGTGGTGAAGTGATTGGCTATAATAGGCTCGTCGGCTGTGAGACCCCACCCCCGGCCCCTCCCCTCCGGGAGAGGGGAGCCTGACGTTTGCGAACGTCTGCTTGCGGTTGGCTCCCCTCTCCCGGAGGGGAGGGGCCGGGGGTGGGGTCCCACACTAGAGCAGTAACCCAACCAACCTAGGTCGTCCTACCGCTACCAGCTTAGCCGCAACAACGACACGCCCTGACGCGGCAGTGACACATGCAACACCGCCCGCCCCTGTTGCGTGCTAATCCAAGCTGGAGAAGTGAGCAGCGCTAATTGCCCGGCCTGCGCCAGGGTAGCACGCTGGGTCGCCGAAGGCGACTGCGGCGAACCCATGCCTTGCCACGTTGTATAGGAATTACTGTGCTCCTGATCGATGCGGTAGTGCTGAAGTAGCGCCTGACCGGTGGGCAACCCTTGCAAAGCCAGCTCTAGGTCGGCGGCGGGTGCGGGCAGGTCGTCGTTGTGGTAGTTCCAGAGTAGCACGGCAGCCGAGTGGCCATCGGCCGCTAGGGAGGCAAAGGCGCCAATGTCGGGGCGCTGGTTTTGGGCTTGATTAAGGATTTCGGCCACGCTCATGGCCTGGGGATTGGCTACGGCCACGCGCTGGCCACCCATCATGCCCAGCATCCGAAACACGTTCAGCACAGGCTTATCGACGCCGTTAGTGGCCAGGTCGCGGAAGCCAGCGAACCACGGCTGGTTCTCAAACTCAAACGACCAGCTCACGGCGCCCAGCAGGTTCACCTGGTTTTGGTCGGCTAGGGTGTAGAGACGGGCGTAGGCAGCGGCTGTGTAGCTCGAAAACATGGTGCCATTGCGGTAGGCGTTGTCGGGGTTGGTTTGCACGCCGCAGGCGGCGCAGCCCTCGGGGTCATTTTCGCCCAAGATGATGGGCAGCTGGCGCAGCTCAGGGTAGGAGGCCACGATGGTCAAGCCCGTCTGGATGTCCTTCATCTGGGTAGCCATGTTCATGTGCACGTGGCCGTCTACCAGCTTGGGCGCACCTTTGGCGTGGAAGGTCACGAAGTCGAGGCGCGTACCTTTTTTACCGGTCACGTAGTTGGTGCCGCGTACGCAATGCTCTAAGAAGGCCTTCAGAAAGTCGGCGGCCTTGTCCCAGCCGGGGCCGGTGGTTTCGGGGCCACCTAGGCTGGCGGCGGGCAGAGCGCGGTGCACGGCGGCCTCCGAGTAGTCAAACAGCTTCTGGTACTCTTCGGGCGTGCCTTTCCAGTAGCCGATGTTGGGCTCGTTCCACAGCTCCCAGCGCCAGGTTTTGACCTCGGCCTCGCCGTAGCGGGCCACGCTGTGCTTCACCCACTGGTACACCAGCTCGCCCCACTTCGCGTAGTCTTTGGGCGGGTAGGCCCAGCCGGTGTAGATGTCGTTGTAGTTATCGCCGGGCTTCCAGTGGTGGCGGTAGGGCACGGGGTGCGAGGAAAGCGCCTCAGGCATGAAGCCCAGCTGCGCGATGGGTTTCATACCGCGCTTGATGTAGCTATCCATGATTTGGTCCACGATTTTCCAATCGTACACCGGCCGGCCTTTCTTGTCTTCGGTGTAGGCATTGGTGGAGCCCCATTTGAAGGCCGCCGTCCCGTCGCCGGAAGTCAGCATGTTGTGCACGCGCACGTACACCGGCACAGGGCTCAAGGCCGCCAGCTCGGTGAGCAGCTGCTGGCCGTCCTTCATGGTGGTGTAGTTGGGCTCGTCGTAGCCGAAGTAGGCCCACAGCGGCTGCATGGTGCCCTGCGGTTTGGCAAAATCAACGGTGATAGCGACAGGTGCCGCAGCGGTGGGCTGCGCCCAGCCAGGGGTGGCCAGGGCTAGAGCCCCAGCGAAAACGCCCGCCCAGCGGCGGAAAGTAGATGCGGTGAAAAACCAAGAACGCATAGAAAAGAAGCAATAGGGTAGGAGGCCGTAAGGTAGGGCGCTTTTGCACCAGTTGCGGCTGGGGCGGCACCTAGGGGCTGTTAAATTCTAGCTGCCCTTGCGTGGACCTCACTCCCTAGCCCCCTCTCCAAAAAGAGGCGGAACTAGCTCTAGCTTATTCTGAAACTGGGAGCCGTTAACAGTGAGAAGTAAGTAGCCGCACTGTTGATGGTGAAACGCATGGTTAGGTAAGGGGCACCGTGGTGCTGCCCATCGCGCTCTTTGCCTGTGCATAAGTGCCATGCGCCGCCAAGGTGTCGGCCACTACGTCCCATTTGGCGCCTACCGTGGCGTACTCAGCTTCGAGCCAGACTCTTTTATCCGGTGGCTCATGCGGCAGTGGCACCCAAACGGGGAGTCGGTGCTCTACCACTTATACCAGCGTTGGTAGTCTAGAGTAGGGTAGGGGTGTACGGCGATGTTAGTATTGACCTCGGTCTTACCCAGCAAAAATTTGTCGACGAAAGCTTCCACAGCTGGCTGCTGGCTAGCAGGTATGGCGCAGTGGCCGTGGCCCCCATCGATGTAAAACCCGAACCGGTCACCGATACTGAACTGCTTCCAGACCTCGTGCGCGGCCCGCGCCGACACGTAGGCCGAGGGGCTGGCCAGCCACCCAAAGTCGGTGTTACCCGTCACCAGTAAGGCGCGGGGCGCTATCATGGCCATCAGCTCGTGGTGGTCGTGCGGCAGCTTGGCCACATTGGCGCCGGCAAACTGCTTCATGTCATCCTTAAACCAGCGGTAGTCGGTGACGCCGAGCTTTTCTACGCTGCCTAGGGGCTCCGACACGCGCCAGGCGGGTGCACCCCCACCGCCCGATTCCTGGGCAATAGTCAGCGCGATGCGCTCGTCCATAGCCCCTGCAAACAAGGCCATCTTGCCCGCGTACGAACAGCCGGTCACGCCTAGGTGCTTCAGGTCGATGGGCAGGCTGGCTTGCACCAGCTCTAGGCCGTCGATGAGGCGGCTCACGCCCCAGCTCCACGCCGCGTACTGGCCCGAATTGGATAGGTTCTGGTCGGGGTAAAGCTGGTAGTAAGGGTCCGTCAATTGCGGATTGCCGTAAGCCGTGACATTGTTGTGGCTATAGGTAATGCGGGCCACGTTGCGGCTCGTAAAAACTGCTGCCGGCACACTGCCCGACAAGCTGTTCATACCAATAATGGCCGGAAACGGGCCGCTCCCCATCGTGGGCAGCGACACCTGCGAGTTCAGTGTCAGTGACTTGCCATTCACGGTTATTACCACCGTAAGGGTGCCCGTGCCTGCCGTAGCGCCGGGCGTGTAAGAGGCCTTGATGTCCTGCGGCCGGCCGGGCCGCCGCCCTATCTCGTAGTTTTCAATCTGGGCTTTGATTTCATTGCGCCGGCATTCCCAATCCTTAAAATTGGTGGTGCGCCCCCGGCCATCGGCCCACCTAAAAGGGTCGGGCAGCAGCTCAATAGCCGGCAGCTGGTCGAAGCTGGGCAGTGGCGGAGCCGCGCAGTCGGCCCCCGTGTTTTCGGCAGCGTAAACCAGCGGGAGCTGCGCAAACGAACTCAGGCAAATGAGGTTCAGCACTAGCGTAGCTAGCATAGCTTTCGCTTTCATTGCAAGGGTTTTACCAGGAAAAGATAGAAGTGTTAAATCCACGATAAATCAGGTTGGGTGGGGGATGGTATTCAGGGTAGGCGCTTGCCTATCATAGACAAAGACTTAGGTGAAAGGGTGAAAAAACTAAAATTATTAATAGCTACTATGTTGAAAATTTGTGCAAACTTATTTGTTGCTAGAATTTAATTTTAGGTATGCCCATATAAGGGTTGTTAGGAGCTTAATGTAAGCTTCTAATGGTTAGTAATCATTTTATTGGAAAGGTATTAAGTGTTCAAAAGAATAGAAGTGTTTTTATTGGTAGAGTTCAATGCCACATATCACAATCGTTTGCGGCAGCGATTGGGTACTTTGAAATGCCTGAATTTTATACCCGCTTAGTCATCTGTCTCCTGCTATGCCACAAGCCAGTCGCCTGTCCCGATGGGTAGTAGCCTAGGGCGCCCTTACGGCCAGCACCACGTCAAAGTGTGACTGACCTGCCTTGCTAAGCGCGCATAAAAAAAGTGGCTGCCCGATAAGGCAGCCACTTCCGTTAGAAGTAAGAAAACCGAAGGTGCGGTGGTGGCTATGCTGTCACTGCCTCGCCGCCCGCCCGGCGGCTGCCGCGTAGCCCGTACCACATGATGTAAGCGTAGCACACGATGGGCAGCAGCAGCGCCAGCCGTAGCCCGCCCTGGTCGGCAATGGCCCCAAAAAGCATGGGCACCAGCGCCCCGCCCACAATGGCGGTGCACAGCAGCCCCGAGCCTTCCTCGGTATGGCGCCCTAGGCCAGCTACCGCCAGCGTAAAGATGGTGGGGTACATAATAGAGTTCATCAGCCCCACGGCTAGCAGGCTCCACATGGCAATGGAGCCGGTAGTATTGATAGAAACGAGTACCAGCGCCACCGCGCCTACCGCAGTGAATGCTAATATTTTGGCGGGCGAAAACTTATTGAGAAGGTAGGCGCCGGCGAAGCGGCCTACCATGGCAGCACCCCAGTAAAAGGCTACTTGGTTGCCGGCCGCCGTAGCGTCCATGTTCATCACGTTGGGCAGCGCCAGGTAGCTAACAATGTGCGAGCCAATGGCTACCTCGGCGCCCACGTAGGTAAAAATGCCCACTACGCCTAGCACCAAGTGGCGGTATTGCCAGGCGCTGGTGTGGTGGTCGCCGGTAGCTTCGTCATCATCGGTCACGTGCTCAATCACGGGGAGGTTGATGCGGCTCAGTACGAGGCTGATGAGCAGCAGCATACCGCCGATAACTAGATAGGGTAGCTGCACGGCGCTTACGTCGATAGCTGCCGCCGAAGTGGCGTTGCTAAGTTTGGGCAAGCGGCTCAGAATGAGCGCACTGCCCAAGAGCGGAGCCAGCGTAGTGCCCAGCGAGTTGAAGGCCTGCGTAAGTGATAGGCGCGACGAGGCCGACTCGGGCGGCCCTAAGATGGCTACGTAGGGGTTCGCCGCCACTTGCAGCAGCGTAATGCCCGAAGCCAGCACGAATAGCGCACCTAGGAACAACCCATAGGCGCGCTGCGCGGCCGCTGGGTAAAACAAGAAAGCGCCCACGGCCGCCACCACAAAGCCCAGTAGCATCCCCTTTTTGTAACCTAGGCGGGCCACTAGTTTGCCGGCCGGAATGCTCATCAGAAAATAGGCCCCAAAAAAGCACAGGTTGATGAGGTTGGCTTGCGCAAATGAAAGCTGGAAAATGGCTTTCAGGTACGGAATTAGAATGTCGTTGAGGCAGGTAATGAACCCCCACAAGAAAAAGAGGGTCGTGACCGCGGCCAGCGCCGACGTATAGCGCTGCGTAGAAGCAGCCGCCGAAGAGCTGTTACGGGTGATGGTAGGGGCGGGAGCAGCCATAAGTAAGGAGCGTGAGCTGAAAAAATAAGTAGAAGGCAACCTTAGGTGCCAAAAGTACAGCCTAAGCCTATCAATACCTGGGCTTCAGGACCGTACTCACCTTGAATTGCTAAAACAATTTAGCTATTTCCTTGCCTTGCGCTCAACTCCTATCGTGCAAACGTTTGCATATATAGCGGTTACCATGGTTTTGCTTTTCTAAGTTTTACTTACTCTGTGGTGGAAATTAAAGTATTGTATATCAGTAAAGAATAAAGCTTATAAGTTTGTGTTTTGCTCTGCGTAAGTGATAAGCTGATAAGAACTCTCTTGGCAAGTAGTGCTTTCGAATAGTTAGACTAACAAGGATTTTACGAAGTCGCTGGTGTTGTTAGTAGCTCCGCCTGGCAATGCGTGTGACTAGTGTAACGGTATTCTTCAGCTTATGTAGAGGTGAAAACCGGCTTGTCGGGGCTAATAGGAGCACCCCCATAAAATTGGGTGTAAACTTGATTTTCTTTAAATCATTCATACTTTTGCACTGTTAAGCTGATTTCAAGCCCTGTTTTTGCTCTTTTTGTTTCCCACCGCTCATGCACTGGCTACTAGCTAGGGCCAGGTGTGGAACTGGCGCACTCCCTCTCCATTCTGATTACCAAGTGAGGCCGCACTTCTACCGATGCGCCTGAAGTTACCCTTTTTGCCGGATAATGCAATCGTTTGCACGAAATCCGCTATTGTTTGCTTCTCCACATTCACTCCCACCCATATGAAAAAGCTTGTACCCCCCGCGGGGCGGTTACTAGTGCCGGTGCTGGCTTGCTGCCTGCCGCTAGCCGTAGCTTCGGCCGCCCCTGTGGCGGCTCCACGCACATTTGTAAGCCGGAAGGCGAGCCAGCCCTTTGCCACAGTCACTGGCCGCGTCACGGATGAGAAAGGCGAAGGCCTGCCTGGGGTAACCGTGCTAGTCAAAGGCACTACTACTGGCACCAGCACCGACGTCGATGGCAACTTCTCGCTCGATGCTCCGGCCAATGCTACCCTGGTTATCTCGTCGGTAGGCTTTACTACCCAGGAAATTGCAGTTAACAATCAGACTACCATCAACGTCCGTCTGGCTACTAACACTCAGAATCTTTCTGAAGCAGTAGTAGTGGGCTACATCACCCAGGAGCGCCAGAACGTGACTGGTTCGGTAGCTACCCTAGGAGCCACCGAAGTGCGCCGGGCACCAGTAGCCTCGGTAGGGGAGGCCATTCAGGGCCGCCTAGCGGGTGTGCAGGTCAGCAACTCGGGCGTACCGGGCCAGGGGCCGGTAGTGAACATTCGGGGCCTAGGCTCGCTGGGTGGCAGCAACAGCGGCCCACTCTACGTGATAGATGGGCTCTGGATTGAGCCCACTAGCAGTGCCGGGCGCGATGTTAACCCCGCCGATATCGAGTCGGTGCAGGTGCTTAAGGATGCCGCTTCGCTGGCGCCTTACGGCAACTCGGGGGCCAACGGTGTAATTATCATCACCACCAAGAAAGGCAAGCAGGGCACGCCCGCTATCAGCTTCAATGCCAGCGCCGGGGTACAAAACCTGGTAAAGCGCCTTGACCTGGCCAATGCGGCGCAGTGGGCCGTGACCAACAACCAGGCCTACGACAACGCTGGCCTAGCGCGCCAGCCCTACGCCGCTAACCTGCCCGCCGGCATTGACACCGACTGGCAAAAAGAGCTGTTTAAGCAAGGCTCGGTGCAAGACTATAACCTAGGCTTCTCGGGCGGCGGACCCAACTCCAACTTCAACGTGTCAGGCGGCTACTTCAAGCAGCAGGGCACTATCATTGGGCCGCAGTTCGAGCGCTTCACGGCCCGCGTAAATACGGGCTTCAACCGTGGGCGCTTGCGCGTGGGCGAAAACATGCAGCTGGTGCGCGCCAACCAGACGTACGTCAACGGTGCGCCCTTCACGGAGGTGCTGCGAATGCCGTCCGTTATTCCGGTGTATGACCCCACCGTGCCCGGCGGCTTCGGCATTGGCAACAACAACGCCGTGACTTTCGGCACCAACCCCATTGCCCTGCAGCGGCTGCTCAACAGCACCAGCACCAACAACCGCATCCTGGGCAACGTCTTTGCTGAGGTGCAGATTTTTGACTTTCTGCGCTACCGCCTCAACTTAGGCCTGGAGTACCACGGCTTCCGCGACCAGCAAAAGCGTCAGTACGGTATCTGGCGCCGCAACGACATTACCCAGCCCTCAAACTACGGCGACGACCAAGGTAACGAACTGTTTGGCCAAGTTGAAAACACGCTGACGTTTGACAAGAGCTTTGGCGAGCACAACCTGACGGCCGTGGCTGGCTACAGCCGCCAGCGCCGCAGCTTCGAGTTTACGCGGGGTGTCAACTTTGGCTACGGCCAAGGCCCGGTATACTACTGGGCGCTCGATGCCGGCACGCAGACGCCGCAGGTTATCGGCTCGTCGTACGTGCAGGGCAAGGAGTCGTTCTTCGGCCAGGTGAGCTACGACTACGACCGCCGCTTCTTGGTGACGGGCGCCTTCCGCCGCGACGGCTCGTCGCTCTTTGAGCCCAGCGTGCGGTGGGGCAACTTCGGGGCCGGCTCGGTGGGCTGGCGCGTTTCGAAGGAGAAGTTCATGGAGAATGTGAAGGCCATCAGCGACCTGAAGCTGCGCGCCAGCTATGGTAGCCTCGGCAACCAGTACCTAAGCGGGGCCTACGGTGGCTCGTACCTCTACCAGGGTGCGCTGAACACCAACGCCAACTATGTACTGGGCACGGGCCAGAACATCCAGAACGGAGCCATCCAGACGACCCTGGCCAGCCGGGTGCGCTGGGAAGAGCGCCGCACCCAGAACTACGGCTTCGACCTAGCGCTGCTCGAAAACCGCTTCTCGCTGTCGGCTGACTACTACATCTCGCGCACGGCCAATGCGCTGGTGGCTCCCAACCTGCCGCAGGTGCTCGGCAACGCTGGTGCGCTGCCTTACCAGAACCTAGGGTTGATTGAGAACCGCGGCTTCGAGTTTAAAGTAGGCTATGCCGACGACCGCAAGCCCTTCAAGTACGGCGTGTCAGCCAACCTGACTACGCTCAAAAACAAGGTGCTGAACCTGAACGAGGGCTCGGTAGAAGGCTCGACGACCAACTTCCTGACGGGTGGGCCTGGTAGCATTACCCGCACCGAGGTGGGCTACGAGATTGGCTCGTTCTACCTCTACCAGTTCGACGGCATTTACCAAACCGGCGACGCCAACATTCCGGCCGGGCTGCGTGCTGGTGATGTGCGCTACAAGGACACTAACGGCGACGGGCAGGTAACTGAAGCCGACCGTGTGCACGTGGGCCGGGTGTTTCCGCGCCTGCAATATGGCCTGAACCTAACGGCTAGCTACGCAAACTTCGACTTGGCTGTGTTCTTCCAGGGTGTGCAAGGCAATACAGTATTTAACGATGCGAAGTACTGGCTGGAGCGCACCGACGACAATAACAACCACCTAGCCAGCTTCAACCCCTGGACGCCTACCAACCCCTCTAACACGACGCCCCGCGCCGTAATCGCGGGCGGCACCCGCAACGATGGCGTCTACAACAGTGCCTCGCCCGGCAACAACGACCGCTACCAAACTACCCGCTGGCTGGAAGATGGCTCTTACCTGCGCCTGAAAAACGTGCAGCTAGGCTACTCGCTGCCTAAGAGCATGCTGGAGCGCACCAAGTACATCGGCTCGCTGCGCTTGTTCCTGACCGGTCAAAACGTGTTTACGGTAACCAAATACAGCGGCTATGACCCCGAAACCGTGGGGCAGGGCTCGCTGGCCCGCGGTGTCGACCAGGGGTCGTACCCCAACCTGCGTTCGTTTACCCTAGGCCTACAGGCTGGCTTCTAAGCTTTTATCCCACCCGCATTTACTTCGCTATCATTAATATGAAAGCTTCTGCCTTAACCCGGTTGGGCGTAGCAGGCGCGCTGCTCCTCAGCGCCACTGCCTGCGAAAAAGACCTCCTCAACCAGGTAAACCCCAACCTGCCCACCGTGCAGGTGTCATGGGTTACCAGCGACGATGCCGTGCGCGGCTCGACGGCTTGCTACGCCGGCCTGCAGGGCCTGGGCATGTACCGCCGCTGGCTCAACTTCGCCTTCGACCTGCGCGACGACATCGGCTGGAGCCAGAGCCCCTGGGGCGAGCTGGCCGACTTTACCCGCTTCGTGCAGCAGAACTACGACTTCGAGGTGTCGAGCAACATTTGGCGCGACCACTACCGCACCATCTTCCGCTGCAACCAGGTGCTCGACCGCGTGCCCACCATCACGAACATGGATGCCACGCTGCAAAAGCGCGTGCTGGCCGAGGCCAAATTCCTGCGGGCGCTGTCGTATTTCAACCTGGCCTCGCTCTACGGCAACGTGCCGCTGGACCTAGCCTATTCGACGGAGCTAAACCGCCCCGTAACCCAAGCCAAAGAAGCCGAGGTGTGGGCCCAGGTGTACAAGGACCTGCAAGAGGCAGCGCCCGACCTGCCGGTGTCGTACAGCGCTGCCGATGTGGGGCGTGCTACCAAGGGGGCCGCTCAGGCCTTGCTAGGTAAGGCCTACATGCAGAACAAGCGCTGGGCCGATGCGCAAGCGCAGTTTGCCCTGGTTATCAACTCTGGCACTTACCAGCTCACCAACAACTACACGGATAACTTCCGCCACACGTCGGAAAACAACTCGGAATCAATTTTCGAGGTGCAGTTTTCGGATGAGAAAAAGGGCGGCAACGACTCTGGAGGCGGACCTGACGCCACCAGCTCGCAGGGCAGCCAGCGCTCGCAGTTTTGGGGCGTGCCAGGCTTTGGCTTCAACGATGGTGAAGTGCGGCCCTGGATTGTAAACGAGTTTTTGAAAGAGCCCACTGTGGGCGGTCAGCGCGACCCGCGCCTGGCGGCCACGGTATTCTACAACCGCCGCGACCAGGTGCAGTTTCCGACGGCGCTGCCCCAGGATGCCGACACGCTGGCGTACGGAGCGGGCTTTCTGGGTCGCTACCACTCGAATGACGGCGACCGCCAAGGAACGGAGGCGCTGCGCCTGCGCTCACGCGTGTACTGGCGCAAGTACCAGACCGACTACTACCGCCAATTTGAGGACTTTGACTCGCCCATCAACCAGCGCGTGATTCGCTACGCCGACGTGCTGCTGCTGCAGGCCGAAGCCCTGAATGAGCAGGGGCAAACGGCCGCTGCGGTCGCCCTCATCAACCAAGTGCGCCAGCGCCCTAGCGTTAACCTAGCGCCCTTGTCTCCCGGCGCTTTCACCCAGGCTACCCTGCAAACGCAGCTCATGCACGAGCGGGCTACTGAGCTGGCCGGCGAAGGCGTGCGGTGGTTTGACTTGCAGCGCTGGGGGCTGCTCGATACCCAAGACAAGGTAGACCAGCTCAAGGCGCGCGACGCGCAGTTCAACACCTTCGTGGTGAGCAAGTCGCGCTTGCTGCCGCTGCTGCAAACAGAGGTGGACTTGCTGCGCCTCAACCAAAATCCTGGCTGGTAAGCCACCCGGCGCCCACAGGAAGGGGACCGTTGGAGGTATCCGGCGGTCCCTTTTTCGTGGAAACGAGGCCCAAGCCAACCTAGGGCTAGCTTTACTGATTCTCTAACCCACTCGCTAGGTGCAGTCTATGTACCAATCTATGTCGTTTTCTGTTGTGCCGCGCTACCTGGCGCCGGTGCTGCTAGCCGTGCTGCTAGGTAGCAGCGCGGCGGGCGGCCGAGGCCCAGGCCCCGGGCCAGCTGCTGCCGGTCCCACGTTTACCAACCCGCTGCTGCCCTCGGGCCCCGACCCGTGGGTAACCCAAAAAGATGGTTTCTACTACGTAATGGTGACCACGGGCAATAGCTTGGTCATCAGAAAGACGGCCAAGATGTCGGAGCTTAGCCAGGCGCCCGCGACCAGGGTGTGGGCGCCGCAGCCCCAGCACGAAAACACCCGCAATGTGTGGGCCCCCGAGCTGCACTTCCTAGATGGTAAGTGGTACATCTACTACACCGCGGGCCCCGATGGGCAGAACTGCTGCGGTGGGCAGCGCTCGTGGGTGCTCGAAAATGCCAGCCCCGACCCCACGCAGGGGCCTTGGGTTGAGAAAGCGCGGCTGGCCAGCCCTGGCGCCGACTTCTGGTCGATTGACATGACGGTGTTTGAGCTGCGAGGCAAGCGCTACGCCCTGTGGAGTGGCCAGGAAGCTGGCTCCGACCAGCAGAATATCTACATCTCGGCCATGAGCAACCCCTGGACGCTCACCGGCCCGCGCACCCTGCTCAGCAAGCCCGAATTTGAGTGGGAGCTGAACGGCACCCCTAAAGTGAACGAAGGGCCCGAGATTTTGCAGCACAAGGGCAAGACCTTCCTCGTGTTTTCGGCTAGCCACTGTAGCACCGATACCTATGCCCTAGGGCAGCTGACGCTGACCGGCCGCGACCCGCTGGTAGCTAGCAACTGGAAGAAGTCGCCAGAGCCGGTGTTTGTGAACTACGCGGCGAGCTTCGCCTACGGCCCGGGCCATAACAGCTTCTTTAAGTCGAAAGACGGCCGCCAGGACTGGATAATCTACCACGCCAATAATAACCCCCGCGAAGGCTGCGGCAACCCGCGCAGCCCGCGCATGCAGCAGTTTACTTGGAACCGAGATGGCTCGCCCAACTTCGGCAAGCCCGTGGCCACCGGCAAGCCCTTGGCGCGCCCGGCCGGCGAGTAAGTGCCCTAGGGCCGCCAGCCCACGAGTAGCCTAGCCCTACATTTTCCCACCCCATTTTAGCTTATGCGCTACTTTTCTTCGCGGCCCCTGTACCGGCTGCTTCCCTTCTTGCTGGTGGCGCTGCTCTCGTGCAGCAAAGACTCGGGCAGCGGGGGCGGCAATACGACGCCCACCCCGCCGCCGCCCGCGCCCAGTGCCACCACGTTTACCAATCCGCTGCTGCCGAGTGGCCCCGACCCGTGGGTAATCCAGAAGGACGGCTTCTACTACTACATGCAAACGACGGGCAACAACTTGGTGCTGCGCAAAACGGCCAAAATGAGCGAGCTGGGCTCGGCTGTAAGCACCACAATCTGGACGCCTAAGGCTACTGGGCCCACCTCGCACGATATCTGGGCGCCGGAAATTCATTTTCTGGATGGCAAGTGGTACGTGTACTTCACGGCTGGGCCCGGCAACTGCTGCGGGGGGCAGCGCCTGTGGGTGCTCGAAAATGCCAGTGCCGACCCCACCCA
>Ga0265798_10008542_pt1 | contig 13034 bp, 11 predicted proteins | sample P3T30metagenome_FD_192430 | JGI IMG/M metagenome (GOLD analysis project Ga0265798, IMG submission 192430) | Plant litter microbial communities from East Loma Ridge, Irvine, California - P3 T30 | ecosystem: Environmental > Terrestrial > Plant litter > Unclassified | place: USA: California...
GAGTGGGGCACGACGATCCAGATGACGCCGGAAGTAAAGGTAAAGGTGGACAATATCTGGCAGCAACTGGGCCTGTAATACACGATGTGCACCACGAGTCCGCCGGAGCGGTTATAATGATGTCTGTCGGGCCCCTGCGCATTGCGGCATGGCTAACCTGGTCAGGTCGGGAACGAAGCAGCCACAGCTGTTCACCGCAAGTGCCGCAGATCAGGCTCGCCTCCTAATCTCTCAAAAAGCTGCCTCGGCAGCTTTTTTGTTTCCAGTCTCCACCAAGCCCGCGCTACCTGTTCTTACGGCAGAGCCCGTGTCCACCATTGGGGGCGTAGCAAGGGATTCTGGGGGTACTGCTCCCAGTCTGCGGAGCGGGTAAGCCATGCATGGTTGACCTCCTGTCACGCCCCGACATGGACACGCACTCATCCATTCATGCGTCGGGAACGATGCGCAGATGGCACAGATAACACTATTTTTCGCTTGCTGAGCTTGTGTCCACCATGGGGTCACACCCCGACATGGACACGAACTCATCCACTCGTGCGACAGAAACGATGCGCAGATGGCACAGGTGACAGTTTTTTTCGATTGCTGAGCTTGTGTCCATGTCGGGGTGTGACAGGAGGGAAGCCATGCATGGCTTCCCCGCTGCGCAGGCTGGGAGTAGTACTGCCAGAATTCCCTGCTACGCCCCCAATGTGGACACGGGCTCTTCTGCTACAGGGGGCTGCTCCAGGCGCTTAGTCGCTGTCCAGCTCGGCCTCGTGCGGCCTTGCCGTCAGCGTTATTGTCGGGTTCTCTTTTACCAGCGCTGCATCCGGCTTCAGGCGGATCTGGTGCTTTCCGTCCGTAGCGTACTGTTTCGCCCCGGACTTTGCAGAGATCGTCACCTGGGCCGGCTGGTCAAACTTGAGGATAACGGAGCGGATTGTCGGTGCGAACATGCTGAGCGCGCCGGCCATCTTGCCGATGGCCGCGTTGGATTGTGGAATGCTGCTCATCAGTGCGTTGTACGGCCATTGCGTGCCGGCCGGCACGACGGCGTTCATGCCCGGGCTCACCGCGACCTTAGACGTCGGCGGCTGGTTCGTCATGATCCTGGCGTCCTCGGCCAGCAATTGCGGGTTTGGCGTTACGCGGACATTGCCTGCCGCGTCGATCGGCAATGGCGTGCGGCCGCCGGCATGGACGACCGTCAGGGCCACGTCGCGCGTCCTGACGTCCTTGTTCGACGGCTCCAGGTGAATGAACATGTCGAGCTTGTCGCGCTCGGCTGACGGCAACGCGTGGAACTTGTCGACCCGGCTGACCTCGATCAGTTTTTTATAGGGCAGCCATTCCCGTTCCTCGGCAAAAGCGGGAACATGCAGAGCAAGCAACAGCGGCAGCAGTCTTTTCATGGCATCCATTCTTATCAAAAAGAAACCACCAGTGTAGCGCAGTGCCGGCCGGGCAAACCTGTTGTTGACCTCACGTCGGCTCGTCTGCGGTAAAATCCTGTCATGTCCTATCAAGTCCTCGCCCGCAAATACCGTCCCCGGAACTTTGAAACGCTCGTCGGCCAGGAGCACGTCGTGCGTGCCCTGACGCATGCGCTCGGTACCGGTCGGCTGCACCACGCCTATCTGTTTACCGGCACGCGCGGGGTGGGCAAGACCACGCTGTCGCGCATCCTGGCCAAATCGCTCAACTGCACCGGGCCGGACGGCAACGGCGGCATCACCGCCACGCCGTGCGGCGTCTGCGAAGCGTGCACCGCCATCGACGGCGGCCGCTTCGTCGACTATATAGAGATGGACGCCGCATCGAACCGCGGTGTCGACGAGATGGCGCAGCTGCTCGAGCAGGCCGTCTATGCGCCGTCGAACGCGCGCTTCAAGGTCTATATGATCGACGAGGTGCACATGCTGACGAACCACGCGTTCAACGCGATGCTCAAGACGCTGGAAGAGCCGCCGGAACACGTCAAGTTCATCCTGGCCACGACCGATCCGCAGAAGATCCCGGTTACCGTGCTGTCGCGCTGCCTGCAGTTCAACCTGAAGCAGATGCCGCCCGGGCATATCGTGGGCCACCTGGAAAATATCCTGGGCCAGGAAAACGTCACGTTCGAACAGCCCGCGCTGCGCCTGCTGGCGCAAGGCGCGCATGGCTCGATGCGCGATGCGCTGTCGTTGACCGACCAGGCCATCGCCTATGCGGCCGGCGCCGTCACGCTGGAAGCGGTGCAAGGCATGCTGGGCGCGCTGGACCAGTCCTACCTGATCCGCCTGCTCGACGCGCTGGCCAATACGGATGGCGCCGACTTGCTGGCCGTCGCCGATGAAATGGCCAGCCGCTCGCTGTCGTACAACGGCGCGCTGCAGGACCTGGGCACCTTGCTGCACCGCATCGCGCTGGCGCAGATGGTGCCTGCGGCCGTGCCGGAAGACCTGCCGGAATATGCCGACATCAATCGCCTGGCCGGCCTGTTCGACGCCGAGGAAGTGCAGCTGTATTACCAGATCGCCGTCCATGGCCGCAACGAGCTGGGGCTGGCGCCGGACGAATACGCCGGCTTCTCGATGACGCTGCTGCGCATGCTGGCCTTTCGCCCCGGCGTCGGTGGCGCCGAAAGCCAGGGTGCCGCGCCGGTAGCGGCGCGTCCCGCAGGACCGAATCCGGCTCGCGCGGCCGCTGCCGCGGCAGGCGGGCAGTCCGCCCCCGCAACGCTGTCGATGCCGGCCCGTCCCGCACCGCCGGCCGCCGCCGTGAACCCTGTTGCCGCAGCGCCAGCGCCAGCGCCCGTGCAGCAGGCAGCGCAGCCACAGCCGCCGCAGCCACGGCCGGTGCCGCCGCCAGCCGCCGCGCCGGCACCACGTCCAACGTCCGGTCCCGTCAGTCCGGCCCGCGCCGCGATCAATGCGGCGCTGGAAGCGGCTCGTGCCGCGACCGCCGCACGCACGGGTGCCCGTCCGCCGATGCGTACGACGCCGGTCGAGGAAGTGGAACAGGTGGCCGCGCCTGCCGCCCCGACCCCGCCGCAAGTGGGCGGCAGCGCGCCGCAGGGTGCGCAGGCACGCGCGCCGGCTCGTCCCGCACCATGGGAAGACGATCCCGAAGGCCTGACGATGGGTGAAGCGGCCGTGCTGGAAGCCCCACCGGCCGTCCAGCAGACGCAAGCCCAGCCGCGCCAGGCCGCGCCGCGCGCGCCGGCACAGCAGGCAGCCGAAGAAGACGACCTGCCGCCCTGGGTCACCGAATTTTCCGAGGACAGCGCCATGCCGGCCGAGCGCGCGGAACAGGCCGCGCCGGCACCGCAGGCGCCACCCGTGCGCCAGGCGCAGCCCGCGCAGGCGCCGTATGCCTATGTCATCACGCCCGTGCCTGAACTGGACTGGGACGGCAACTGGCCGCTGCTGGCCGCGCACCTGCCGCTGCGCGGCGTGGCGCAGCAACTGGCCACCCAGGCTGAACTGATCGACTGCACCATCGACGGCAACGCGGCGCTGTTCCGCCTGCGCTGCCCGATCGACACGTGGCGCACGCCGCCCAACGTGGAAAAACTGACGGCGGCACTGGCCGAACGGTTCGACCGCACCGTGCGCGTCGAAACCGAGCTGGGCCCCGTCTGGTACACGACGACGGCCGAACAGCAAGTCCACCGCGAGGCCTGCCAGCGCAAGGCGGAAGAGGCCGTACACGGCGATCCGTTCGTGCAAAGCATGGTGCGCGAGTTCGGCGCGTTCGTCGTGCCCGGCTCGATCGTGGCACCGGTATCGTCGGCACACTGATCCGCCCGGTAAAATAACGACTTTATCCATACGGAGAACCACATCATGATGAAGAACCAGCTGGCCGGCCTGATGAAGCAGGCGCAAGCAATGCAGGACAATATGAAGAAGGCGCAGGAATCGCTGGCGTCCATCGAAGTCGAAGGCCAGTCCGGTGCCGGCCTCGTCAAGGTCGTCATGACCTGCAAGAACGACGTCAAGCGCGTCTCGATCGACCCGTCGCTGCTGGCCGACGACAAGGACATGCTGGAAGACCTCGTGGCCGCCGCCTTCAACGACGCCGTGCGCAAGGCCGAAGCCACCGCCGCCGAGAAAATGAGCGGCCTGACGTCCGGCATGAACCTGCCGGCCGGCTTCAAGATGCCGTTCTAAGGAACGCCATGTTCGTCATCACGCTCACGTACAGCAAGCCCATCGAGGAAATCGATGCGCTGCTGGCGGCGCACCGGCAGTTCCTGCGCGAGCAGTATGACAATGGCGTGTTCCTGATGTCGGGCCGCATGGTGCCGCGCACCGGCGGGATCATCATCGCCAGCGCGGACAGCCGGGCCGACATCGAAGCGATCGTCGAACTCGATCCGTTCCACCAGGCCGGCGCCGCCACCTACACGATCACGGAGTTCGTGCCGACGATGACGGCCGACATCCTGGCCGCTTTCCGCCAGCACTGACATGGCGAAGTCGCTGGAGTTTCTTACCGAGGCGTTGCGCCGCCTGCCGGGCGTTGGTCCGAAGTCGGCCCAGCGCATGGCATTCCACCTGCTGCAGCATGACCGCGACGGCGCGGCGATGCTGTCGCGCGCCCTGTACCAGGCAGTGGAGGCAGTGCATCACTGCGCGTTGTGCAATACCTTCACCGAGCTGGAAGTGTGCGAGATGTGCGCGGACGAAGCGCGCGACCGCCGCATGTTGTGCGTCGTCGAGACGCCGGCGGACCAGATGATGATCGAGCAGACGCTGACGTACAAGGGTTTGTATTTCGTGCTGATGGGCCGCCTGTCGCCGCTGGACGGCATCGGCCCGAAGGACATTCACCTGGAAAAACTGCTGGCGCGCGCGGCCGACGGCACCGTTGCCGAAGTGGTGCTGGCGACGAATTTCACGAACGAGGGCGAAGCGACCGCGCACTACATCAGCGAAATGCTGAAGGCGCGCGGACTGCAGGTCAGCCGGCTGGCGCGCGGTGTGCCGGTCGGTGGCGAACTGGAGTACGTGGATGCGGGGACGATAGCCCGCGCCATGCTGGACCGGCGCAGTACCTGACGCTTCCTTATATTTGCGGCACCAGCTTGGCAACATGCGCGGCCGGGTAGACGCGGCTGATCGTGCCGGTAGCGATGGTGCGGCCTTCCCACAGCGTGATCGGCATGCCGACGTGCAGCCGCGCATCCGCATAGTCGCGGCGCAGGAATTTCACGGGAACTTCGTACAGCTTGCCCGGCTGCAGTACCAGCCCGTCCAGCAGCAGGCGGCAGTCGAACCCTTCGCCGTCGATGAACATCGGGCAGCCGAACGTGCGCCCGCCCGCAGGTTGCGAGCGACCGCCTTCCTCGGACGAGAGCAAACGGACCGTGATCAAAGCGTCGGGTTGCATTGTATTCTCCTCAGCCAACATTCGATCGGACAACCCAAGGCTGCAGGCCGACCAGACCCTTGCTGTTCAGCACGACTACGCTCACGCCGCGATCGACGAACAGCACTGGCGTAAAGTCTACTCCAATTTCCACGGCAACGATTGCGTAAGGTGGATCCCCGAAGGCGGCCACCGCCTGTCGGGCGTACCAGACCGCCTCCGCCTCGCTCAGCGTGAAATACTTCACTTCGCTGCCGTCCGGATTGCGCAGCCGGTGAAACAGCCGGATATCGGCCAGCTCATCGGGCCCGACGGCCCGATACAGTTTCACCGTACCGCCGTCAGCATCGCGGGCAGCGGTCCGGCCAGCATCTGCGCGATCGCTTCCTGCGACTGCGGCCGGCCCAGCAGGTAGCCCTGCGCCATGTCGCAGCCGTACTGGTCCAGCAACGTCAGCTGCTGTTCCGTCTCGACACCTTCGGCCACCACCGCCATTTTCAGGCCGTGCGCCATCGCGATGATGGCGCGGGTGATCGCCGCGTTTTCCGAGTCCTGCGGCAGTCCGCTGATGAAGCTCTTGTCGATCTTCAGCGCGCGCACGTCGAAGCGCTTCAGGTAATTCATCGACGAGTAGCCGGTGCCGAAATCGTCGATCGACAGGTAGATACCGAGCGCGCGCAGCTCTTCCAGCGTGGCCAGCGTGGCCAGGGCATCGTCCATCAGCGTGCCTTCCGTCAGCTCCAGCTCCAGCAGGCGCGGGTCCAGTTCCGTGTCGCTCAGTACCGACAGCACCGTCTGCGCCAGGTTTTCGTCCTTGAACTGGCGCGCCGACAGGTTGACCGCCACGCGCAAGGAACGGCGGGATTGCCGGTGCCACTCGCGCGCCTGGCGGCAGGCCGTGCGCAGCACCCATTCGCCGATCGGCACGATCAGACCCGTCTCCTCGGCCAGCGGAATGAAATCGTTGGGCGGGATGATGCCGTATTCCGGGTGGCGCCAGCGCACCAGCGCCTCGACACCCACCAGCTGCGCACTGCGCACGTCGATCTGCGGCTGGTACTGCAGATACAGCTCGTTGTTCTGCAGGGCGCGGCGCAGGCCCACTTCCAGCTTCACGTGGCTCATGATCTGCGTCGTCAGCGCGGAGCTGTACAACTTGGCGTTGTTCCTGCCGCAGTTCTTGGCGTGATACATCGCCGTGTCGGCGAACTTCAGCAGCGAAGTGCCGTCCTCGCCATCCTCGGGGTACAGCGAGATGCCGATGCTGGCCGTGACGAAAATCTCGTGGCCTTCCAGGTGAAACGGCCGCCGCATCGCGTCCTTGACGCGGTGCGCCACGTTGAGCGCATCCTGCACGTTGTCCAGGTCCGGGATCAGGATCGTGAATTCGTCGCCGCCCAGGCGGGCCAGGTTGCTGGCGGAGAGATGCGGCGCGTCGTCGCCTTGCGCCACCATGTCGCTGGGGCGGATCGTCTCGTGCAGCCTTTCCGATACCACCTTCAGCAGCAGGTCGCCCACGTCGTGGCCCAGCGTGTCGTTGATACGCTTGAACGAGTCCAGGTCCATGAACAGGATGGCGAACTTGCGCCCGCCCAGGCGCGAGCGGGTCAGCTCGCGCTCCAGCGTCTCGAGGAACGCCTGGCGGTTCGGGATGCCCGTCAGGCTGTCGCAGTAGGCCAGCCGGCGGATCTGTTCTTCCGTGCGTTTGCGTTCGCTGATGTCGCGCACGAGCCCCAGCACTTCGCCGGCGCCGGTGCTGACGAGACGCGCCTCGAAATGCTGCACGGCGTCGTCGCCTTCCAGTTCGTAGTCGACGGACCGGATCGTCCCGGTGCGCAGCACGGCGTCCAGCTGCTCCAGCAGGCGCTCGGCGATCGCCGCAGGCAGCACGTCGCGCACGTGCCGGCCCACGCACGGCTGCCGCGCCGGCGCCGAGCGGTGGCCACCACGCTGGCCGCCGCGCTGGTCAATGCGTTGGCCGACGTTATGGCCCTGTTCGTAGTCGAGGTAAAAGCCGTCGGGGCTGAGGCGGAAGAACGTGTCCGGGATCGCCGCCAGCACGGCGCGGTTCTGCGCGTCCGCGATGCGCAGCCGGGCGATCGCATCGCTCGCGCGCAGCACGTACAGCACCCGGTGGCCCAGGATGGGCCAGTTGATCGGCTTCGAGACGAAGTCGGTGGCGCCGCATTCGTAGGCCTGCGTGACCGCTTCCAGGTCGTCGCCGCCCGTCACCATGATGATCGGCACGGTCGTGTTGCGCTGGCGTTCGCAGGCACGGATGGCGCGGCAGACCGCGAAACCGTCCATCGACGGCATCTCGACGTCGAGCAGCACGAGGTCCGGCGTCATCCGTTCGAAACAGGCCACGGCCGCCGCCCCGTCGGCCGCCTCGATGCCGTCCAGGCCCACCTGTGCCAGCATCTCCAGCATCAGCAGACGCATGACGGGATCGTCGTCGGCCACCAGCACCGTGCCACGGAAAGGGGGAACTGCTGCATGCATTTAATGCTCCTTGACGAGTAAAGCGCCCAGCGATTGCCGCACCGCGCCGAATTCACGTTCCATGCTGGCCAGCAGCACGAGGGCGCCCGCGGTGGTGTCGTTACGACCCAGTTGTTCCATCTCCCGGCACAGGCCGGACAGCGTATCGGCGCCCACGTTGGCGCTGGCCGATTTCAGGCTGTGCGCGGCGCGCCGCATGGCGGCCGTGTTGGTGTCCGCGACCGCCGCGCGCAGGGTCTGCAGGTGTGCCGGCGTGTCCGCGCTGAAGGCCTCGATCACGCGCCGCACCAGCGCTTCGCCTCTGTCGGCGCTGAGGGCGCGGATCGCGTCGAGTGCACGGCGGTTGATCATGCCGCTCGCGCCGGCCGGCACGGGCAGTTCCTCGATGCCGACGACCGCGGGTGCCGGCGCGTACGGCTGCTCGCGCGGGACCGTGGCGACGGGACGCGGCGGGCGCGCCGCATCGTTGTGATGCACGGTGGCGGCGCGGGGCAGGGCGAGCCAGCGCGCCAGCGTGTCGGCCAGCGTGCGCTGCGTGAAGGGTTTGGACAGGTAGTCGTCCATCCCCGCCGCCAGGCAGGTCTCGCGGTCGCCCTGCAGCGCATTGGCCGTGATGGCGATGATCGGCAGTTCGCGCGCGCGGCCCTGCAGCTGCTCGTGCCGGCGGATTTCGGCGGTGGCCGCCATGCCGTCCATCACGGGCATCATGCAGTCCATCAGCACGAGGTCGAACCCGCCGGCGCGCACGGCCGCCAGCGCCTCCTCGCCGTTGCAGGCGCGCGTGACGTCCAGGCCCAGGCTCTCGAGCATCGCGCACGCCACCTCCACGTTGACGGGGTTGTCCTCGGCCAGCAGCACGCGATGGCGCCGGCGCGGATTGGCGCGCGGCTGGCCGTGGGCCTGCTGCGCCTGGGGCGAGGCGGGGCGGATGCCTTCGCTGGCGCGCAGCGGCGTGACGATGCAGTCGTACAGGTCGCACTCGCGCGTCGGCTTGATCAGCTGGAAGGCGACGCCCGCCTCGCGCCGCTGCACCGTGTCGGCCGCGTTGCGCTCCGTCGACAGCAGCAAGAGCCGCACGCCGGCCAGGGCCGGGTCGGCCTTGATGTCGGCGGCCAGCGTCAGCCCGCTGACGCCCGCCAGGTCCATGTCCAGCAGCGCCACGTCGTACGGCTGGCCGCCGGCGACGCCGGCCTTGAGCAGGCGCAGGCAGTCCTCCGCGCCGGCCGCGCTGTCCGATGTCAGGTGCCAGCGCGACAGCAGCGCTTCCAGCGCCGCGCGGCTGTCCTGCTGGCGGTCGACGATCAGCGCGCGCAGTCCCTTCGTGGTCTTCTGGTTGAATGACGCATCGTCCGCATCGACGCGGCGCTTGTCGAACTGCACGGTGAACCAGAAGATGGCGCCGCCATCGATCGCGCCGGTGCCCAGCGCGTTCTCGACGCCGATGGCGCCGCCCATCAGTTCCACCAACTGCTTCGAGATCGCCAGGCCCAGCCCCGTGCCGCCATGCTTGCGCGTGGTGGTGCCGTCGGCCTGCGAGAACGAATCGAAGATGCGCCCGCGCGCCTCGCGCGAGACGCCCACGCCCGTGTCCTGCACCTCGACCTTTAGTCGCACCGATTGCGCATCCTCGGCGATGACGTTGACCCGGACGGTGATGCGGCCCTTGTCGGTAAACTTGATGGCATTGCCCAGCAGGTTGACAATGACCTGGCGCAGCCGGTTCGGGTCGCCGCAGATGGCGACGGGAATGTCCGGCGCGATGGCGAAGTCCAGCGCCAGGCCCTTGGCGTCCGCCTGCGGCGAGAACACGTTGTCGATATCGTCCAGCAGCTCGCGGAAATTGAAATGGATGTATTCGACCGTCAGCTTGCCCGCTTCGACTTTCGAGAAATCGAGAATGTCGTTGATGATGACGAGCAGGTGTTCGCCCGAGCGCTTGACCATGTCCGTGTAGTGGCGCTGCTGGTCGGTCATCGGGGTTTTCAGCAGCAGTTCCGTCATGCCCAGCACGCCGTTCATCGGCGTGCGGATTTCATGGCTCATGTTGGCGAGGAACGCGCTCTTGGCCTGGCTGGCCGCTTCGGCCGCGTTCTTGGCTTTCTCCAGCTGCTCCGTGCGGACGCCCACCTGGCGTTCCAGCTGGTCGCGGTACTGCGCCAGCCGGCTGTCGCGGTGCCCGATCTGCGCCAGCATGTCGTTGAAGCTGTCGACCAGCGTGCCCAGTTCGTCGCTGCGCTCGTGCTGGACCGGCGCGTAGGTCTGGCTCGTCGTCACGCGCTGCGCGGCCGCGATCAGTTCTGCGATCGGCTGGGCGATGCTGCCCTTGAAACGGCCCGCCAGCACCAGCGCCACGCCAAGCGAGATGCCCGTCGCCAGCAACGTGATGCCCAGGCTTTTCAGGACGCCCAGCCACATGGGGACCAGGCTCGCTTCGATCATGACGGTGCCGATCACGTGGCCGGCCGCGCGGACGGGCCGGTATAGCCGCATGGCCCGGTGCCACGGCACGGCCGCGCTGTCCGTTGCCGGCGCGATGGCCAGCTCCTGCATCCGCTGCGGCGTCAGGGAGGGCGGCGGTTTTTCCGGCTGGGCGGGAAAGCTGGCGAACAGTTCGCCGTTGCGGTCGAACAGGGCGGCCTGCGTGATGTCGTCCTGCACCGCCAGCGCGGCCAGCGCGCCTTCGGCGGTGACGCGGTCGGCAAACAGCAGCGGCGCCACGCTGTTGACGCCGATGACGTCCGCCAGCGACGTCAGCTGCCTGGCCTGGTTGTCCGTATGGCTGAACAGCGACGTCAGCGCGAACGCGGCAAAGACCAGCAGCAGGGCGCTGCCGGTCGAGAGGACCGAGATGATCGTCAGCTTCTGGCTGAGACCCGAGCGTTCGAAGTTGAGCATGACCGGCGCCGTGGATGAGTCATTAATGATTCCATCCGGAAAAATATAAATGTTCAGATTTCCGACGCTTTGATCTGGCTCTACTTTTCGGGGGAGTGACCTCGCTTTTTGGGCTGGTTGAAAAAGGTATGGACGTCAACCGCGCCTTGGCGCAACCAATGTCAGTAGCTGAGAAGGACATGAGCGGCGCAGGAAACCTTCGGCCAAGCGCCCGAGGGCGACGTAGAGCATGGGAGCGGAATCGAAACCGGCTATGGCGGCACCGCGTTGCCGGTCCTCTGCCGCGTCGTGGTGAATGCTGTGTTCGGCGATGACGTCGACGAGGTGCCTGTGCACCAGCAGAGCGCCACCCACCCGAACAACCGAAGGCCCCGCGATCAGCGATGACGCGGGGCCTTCGTCGTTTTCAGCCGAGCGCCTGACCTGCGGCCGGCGCCGGACGCTGTAACCGGCAACCACAACACTTTGAAGCCGCAACGCGAAGTGGCGAGCGAGGGCAGCCGGTGGGGGACGCTACGCCGGAGAGGTTTCGGGTTCGGTGCGGCGCTTCCGGCGGGAGAGGGCCATCAGGCCAAGGCCTGCTCCGAGCATCGCATAGGTTGCCGGTTCTGGCACGGAGCTTACCAAAAGGTGGATCGACGTTACGTTGGTCTCGATGTCACCGGTCGGTTCTGAAGGAAACCCGAATTCGCGGAAATAGAAGAAGTTCTCGAAGGGAGCAGCGTACGTGTACTCATACGTATCAGATGTGAAGAGGTTTGGTGGTGGGGTGTACGTATTGGCAGTCCAGTCGATCACATAGATGAGCCTGTAGACCCAATCACTGTGGTTCCTTAGATCCGCAACCATCGAGAGGCCTCCACCGGTAGGGGACTTACGGAACTTAAAATCCATAGTCGTCCAATCTTCTGTAGACGAGAATTGATACGTTCGGTCTGCAACCTTGAATGTATAGTCAGCAGTGCCTCGCACTCTCTGCCAATCAGCATCTATCTGCTCTATCCACGTGGGATCAAACCTCATCACGGTGGTTAGCTCAAAGGTCTCGCCCGGCTGAATGTCCGTATAGCTCTTCCATGACGAACTTGTTATCACGCCCTGGGTAGTAGTTGTAATCGTTGTCTGTGCTGCCATCGCACTGGGAAGGACTGCCGCGAGCAAGGTTGCTGCGGTTAAGGTTCTCATAAACATGGATTCTCCGATATGTGTAGGGGGACTCAATGTTAGCATTTTTGCATCTAACGACGCATAGTTTTTAGCTAATTTGCAACCTCCGTATTGCCTCGCCCAGCAATGGCGCGGGGCTTGTCGTTTCTGCCCCAGCCGCCCCTGTTGCGAGGAATAAGCGGAACTGAATTCCACCGGACGGTGAATCTGCGTCGTGGCATCCGCGTCGCCGATCTCATCCATGTGCAGACCGTGAACAACTATCACAGCCGCTTCAAGAAGTGGCTATTGCGCTTTCATGGTGTCGCCAGCCGCTATCTGCCGCACTACCTGGGCTGGATATATGAGCTGGGCTGCCGACGTATTTCTGAGCCGCAGCAATTCCTGAGAGCAGCACTGCTGCCTGCGGGAATTTGATGACGACGGCACAGTTCACGGTGACCGGGTGACAGCGCCAAAAAAAAAGACGCTGTAACCGGCAACCACAACACTTTGAAGCCGCAACGCGAAGTGGCGAGCGAGGGCAGCCGGTGGGGGACGCTACGCCGGAGAGGTTTCGGGTTCGGTGCGGCGCTTCCGGCGGGAGAGGGCTATCAGGCCAAGGCCTGCTCCGAGCATTGCATAGGTTGCGGGTTCTGGCACGGTGGTTACCGCGATATGGGTAGACGTAACGACCGTCGCAATGTCACCGGTCGGTTCTGAAGGAAACACGAATTCGCGGAAATAGAGGAAGTTCTCGAAGGGAGCAGCGTACGTGTACTCATACGTATCAGATGTGAAGAGGTTTGGTGGTGGGGCGTACGTATTGGCAGTCCAGTCGATCACATAGATGAGCCTGTAGGCCCAATCCCTGTGGTTGCTTAGATCCGCAACCATCGAGAGGTCCCCACCGGTAGGGGACTTACGCAACTCAAAATCCATAGTCGCCCAATTTTCTGAAGACGAGAACTGATACGTTCGGTCTGCGACTTTGAATGTATAGTAAGCGCTGCCTCGCACACGCTGCGATCCAGGACCTGTCTGCTCTATCCACGTGGGATCAAACCTCATCACGGTGGTTAGCTCAAAGGTCTCGCCCGGCTGAATGTACGTATAGAACTTCCATGACGAACTTTTTATCACGCCCT
>Ga0265798_10008543_pt1 | contig 13034 bp, 19 predicted proteins | sample P3T30metagenome_FD_192430 | JGI IMG/M metagenome (GOLD analysis project Ga0265798, IMG submission 192430) | Plant litter microbial communities from East Loma Ridge, Irvine, California - P3 T30 | ecosystem: Environmental > Terrestrial > Plant litter > Unclassified | place: USA: California...
CCGTCATGCGCTCACGGTACCGGTCCCCTCACGACGTGCACACGAGCATCCAGTACTCGGGTCGACGAGGACCCCGACGACGTGCCGACTAGCCGTTGCCGAACTTATTGAGGCCTTGCCGGCACCGGCATCGACGCAGCTGCCGCGTTAGCCGATCCCCTTTCGGGCATTTTGCAGGAGATCTCGCTCGCGCTGGGGATGCGCCACTGAGCAGTGCTTCCTAGTCTGATGACATGCAAGGGGCAGCTGTCACGGGGAGTCGAGCCGCCAGGTGCGGACTCGTCCTGATGGCAGCCACGGCGGCGTCTGTCATCGCGACGCGGTCGACAGGGCACGGCGAGGCCAGTCTCGTGCTGCTCCTCCTTGAGCTCGATCTCCTGTGGATGACGTTGCGCATCACCGGGCTCATCCTCAGACGTCGGGGAGAACCCGTCCGGGCCGGCTGGCAACAAATAGCACGAACGCTGCCGCCTGCTCCCGTTGCGCGCGCCATCAGGCACGAGATAGCGGCCCTTCGAGCCCTGGTGTGGCTCCTGCGACGACACCCCCCAGCGGTTCCTGCCGGCGCCGTACCTATGCCTGCCAAGAACGGAACGGCAGCTCTTCCTGCGGCCTTCATCGTCGCGAGCGGAATCGAGACCGCGGTACTCCACCTCGTTCTCCCTCACCCGGCACTGGCCACGGCCCTGACGATGCTGAGTCTCTACGGCGTCCTCTTGCTGCTCGGATTCGTCGCGGTCAGGTGGCAGCACCCGCACTACCTGACTGAAACTGCACTAGTAATCCGAAACGGCCACCACGTCGTCGCAGTCGTGCCCCGCGAGGACATCGCCTCGGTCCGCGTGCAGCACGACGGGACGACGACGACCCCGGCAGTCGTGGGCTCGACCGGCCGCATAGCGACCCTCGCCGGATGCAACATCGCGGTGACCCTCAGTGCCCCGGTCTCGCTTCGCCTAAGCGCCTCGCCCCGCTCGCCGAGCCACAGTGTGACGGAAATACGGTTCGCAGCCGACGACACGACAACCGTGATGGACGATCTGCGACCAGATCACGACCGCTGACCGGTCGCCGATCGTCTATCGGACGTTCGCCTTGAGCGTCTTGCTGTACCAGCGGTCGGAGTAAGGGTCGTCACTGAAGGCGTCAACGCGCTCGAATCCGTTCCGCTCGTACATGGCGCATGCCTCCGCCAGCGCCGCGCGAGTGTCGAGACGGAGCGTGCCGACCGCCCGCTCTTTGCAAGCTTGCTCGACGGCGCGGAGCAACTGACAGCCGACCCCTCGTCCTCGATACGACGGCAGTGTGAAGACCTTGGTGAGTTCGGCCACGTTGCTGAGGAAACGAACGCCCGCACACCCGATGGGTCGCCCACCTTCGACAGCGACAAGCAGCACGCCGGTAAGCCCCTGCAGATCTTCGTACGGCTCATCATGGAGGGCCTGGTCGACCTCCTCGTTCGTTGCCGGCCGCCGGTACCACCGTGACGCGACGTCAACCATGTAGTCACGAACGATTTGAGCCGCGATAGCGGCATCGGGGGCGACGGTCTCAATCTTGATCACGACACGTGAGCGTAAGGGATCCCCTATCGGGCGGTGGTACCTGATCTGACGAGCTTGGAGGCGGTGCTCAGGAGGCCTTCGTCGTACAGCACCCGATGACCGTCACTGAGTACGCGGCGGGTGCCTGCATCGAGGGGAAGGTCAGCCCAGGACACGGGAGCGATGCCCAGCTCGACGAGCAGTCCTGAGCGGAGCCGGTAACGACGCTCCCGGACAGGACCCCATCGCCTCGACCTCACGAGCTCTGCCCCAGGCAGCAGGCGCACGAACCAGGGGGACGCAGCCAGAGCGTCAGGATTTGACGTCAGGAGAACCAGATCGACGTCGCTGGCCATCCGTTCCGCTCCTCGGGCGTAAGAGCCCACTAGAGCGACCGCCTTGATCTCCGACGAGACGTTCGCCTCCCGAGTGACCGCGTCGACCACCCGGGCCACCTCCCGCCGGCGTCCCTTCAACCTCGTCGTCATGGGTGCATTGTCACCCCTTCACCGATCTCCTAAGCACATGTCGTACCGATGCGCGATCGTCTATTACGACTCCTGGATGACCTCGCGGTGAGTGCGATCGACCATGCAGCGACAACGATCTGGCTTCTCGCCACGAGACCGGTGGCGGATCGTTCCTCGATAGGGTCGAGTATGAAGTCCTTCGGATGGCGCGTGTTCGGCTGGGGCGTTGCGCTCACCGTCGTGGTGGTCGTCGGCGGGTTCATCCTCCGGAGCTTCGGTACCGTCGCGGTCTGATTCACGGGGGCGTAACGCCGGGGAACGAGCCGGCCCTGCGGCCACGGCGCCGTCTCGCGCGAGGATCATCTATCGGGCAACTCCAGGCATCTAGCTCCCACTGAGTCCCTTAACTAGGGACCGTACAAAAGCGTGACGAGGACGGACAGCAGGATGATCTCGAGTAGTCCACCTAGAGCAGCTGCGACAGCCCAAAGAGTGCGAGCATTGGAGCTGAGCGATTTGTCCAGCACCGCGGTCATGAAGGCTGCGAACGTCAGAAGAACGATGCCGAGAAGCAGAGCGGTGCCAGTTGGCACGCCACCAACGAGAAGAGCATCGCTCCGCGTTGGCACAAGAGCGAGCACGAAGGCTACGAACGAGGCTGACATCAAGGAGACAGTTGGCCACGAGACTGTCCGTGCCGTATCGGTCATAGGGTCAAGCTAGTTCAGCAAATCGATCGAGCGAGAGCCCGTTAGGTCAAGGTGAGCCGCGGGCGTCGCGTTGCTCGACCCCTATCGGCGGCTCAGAACAGCAACCTGTCCTGCCTTCCTGACGCTCCAGCTAAACGAACGCGGCCGCCTCTAGGAGCAGAGGGCTCACACTGAGGACATGAAGCTACTGACCCAGGAAGACCGCCGATGGTTCGTTGCGGCCATGGTTTTCGTGGTTGTAGGCTCCGCGCTGCTTCTCCTGCACTTCGAGACCGTCCCGGTTTTGGGCGAAACGTCTCTAGCGGGCCGCATCATCGGTGGGCTCGGAGTGGGCATAGTGCTCCGCTCGGTCGTGCTCATCGTTCTTGCTCACAGACAGGCAAGGGCCAGCGCACACCGTGGCGTGTGAGCCGGCACGCACTGGCGTCCAGCGTTCACTACCCCTGGCCGGCAAAAGATCCCCTATCGACACTGTCGACCAGCGACCGAGCGCGGCGATGCCACGCTGAGTGCATGTGGAACGACAAGCTGCCAGACGGGCGAGACCCACGGCCCGTGTACTGGATCGTCACGGGGCTCTTCTCCGCCCTGGGCGGGATCGGCTGACTGGCGCTCGTGCTGAGCGCCCGAGTGGCTCCATCGATGAGAAGACTCGAATTCTTCTTCGTACCCGTAGGCATCGGGGCCACCGTCTACGGAGTCGTGCTCCTGGTCAGGTCGCGACGTCAGGACTAGACCTCAACCCACACCGGGGCGGTCTCAGCAGCTCATCGGCTATCGGGCACTGATGAGTTCAAGCACGCCCTTGTCAGCGCTGTTGCTGGCGCTGGCTTGGCTGAGAGCGCAGCGACACGGGCCATGGTCGCCACCCATGATCTGAGGGGTATTAGCCGCTGCCCCCAGGGGCTGCGCTTTCTTCCTCAAGGGGAACATCGCCGGCATCCAGGCAGCGTTTACCGTCCTGAGGCAGATATCCGGCTGCCGTCGAAAGATCTTGCGCGACTGTGCCGCTGCTGACGCGCGTGAGGTCAATGACGACTTCGAGGCCCGGTACGCGACCGAAGGTACGAAGAATGCCCCTCTCAGGATCTGCCGGATCTACCGAACTAATCCAGTCGACGCCAGCTACCGGGTAGCAGGGGTCATCGCTGACGGCAGGCGACTCGACACCACAACGCAGAAGAACGCTCGTCGGCGTACCCCAAGCACCTGTGGCCTGCGCATCGGTCTCTCGTCGAGCATGGTCGCCAACAGCTTCGGGAAGGTGGACCGTCACCTGGGCACACGCGGGGTCGTTTGCACCCTCGGCGGGGCTCAAAGGCACGGCGGCGGAACACGCGCCAAGGACCGGAACGACAAGCGCGGTGAGCATTAGCGCGACGAAACCACGGCAACGGCGAGGACTTGACATTGGCGGAAGGCTACCGCCGGCTTAGACCGCAGCGTCGCCAACGTCTTCCATGAAGCACCGCACTAGGACGCGTCGGTGATCGATCGTTTAGCGCGACACTGACGATGGTCGAGGTTTTCAGCGGAGCAGACGCGGCTAGACAACGCGCACAGACTCGGACGACGATCAGGGTGCGAACACGCGGTGAGTTCAACTACTTACGAGGGATGCCGCCACACCTCCGGCTGAATATCGTGGGCGGAGTGCTCTGGTTGCTCGCGCTCGGTCCAGGCCTGTTGACTAGTGCCGTCCTCGTGATCGCACGCTGGACCACTCGTGGGAGCCGACACGACCTGCACCAGCTGAGCCTGTGCGCGATGGTTCTCTGGGGAGGTCTTGCAGCACTCAGCGTCGCGGCGCTCGCTCTCGACACGTATGTCCCGCAGGACGTGACCTGGTGGGCTCTCTTCGGCTTCGTACCGAACGTGGCTGGTGCCTTTGTGGCGTTCATGGCCTTCGCTGCCACTCCACCACCCCTCTCTGCGCCAGAGGGGCCACAGAACTGAGTAGGCCAGCGAGCCGGTCACCGATCCCCTATCGGCACTCTCGACCAGCGAGCGAGCGAGCGCGCGCGGCGATGGCACGCTGAGGACATGTGGAACGACAAGCTGCCAGACGGTCGAGACCCACGGCCTGTGTACTGGATCGTCATCGGGCTCTTCGCCGCCCTGGGCGGGATCGGCTGGCTGGCGCTCGTGCTGAGCGCCCGAGTGGCTCCATCGATGAGAGGACTCGAGTTCTTCCTCGTGCCCGTAGGTATCGGGGCCACCGTCTACGGAGTCGTTCTCCTGGTCAGGTCGCGACGTCAGGACTAGACCTCAACCCACCCCGGGGCGGTCTCAGCAGCCGATCCCCTAGTGGGCGTCAGTCACGTTCCGAGGCGACCTCTGCCGCTTCCTCGTAAGCCTCATACGGCAAGGCGCGGAGATAGAACGTGACGCGGAAGAGCAGCGCGCCGGTGATTGCCCCCATGCCCACCGCGAGCCACAGGAACCACATGCCGGTCCAAAGTGCAGCGAAGGCGAGCAGACCGGTGCAGAGGCTCAACGCTTGCGCTCCAAAGAAGGTAATTTCCCGAGGCAGCAACCCGCATATCTTGCGGTCCTCGAGAATGGTAAGGCTCATCACATCTCCTTTGAGCGCTGCTCCCTGAGCCAGCTGGCCAGGTTCAGCGTAGGTCGTCGACAAGCGGGGCACTTAGAAATAAGACCAGCGAGATCCCAGTCCGCCGGGGCCTACCGGTAGACGATCGGCCATCGGGACGATGGAAAGGGCCTGGCCGTGTTAGTCGGGGCCGATCGGTACGAAAGTGAACGTTCCGTCGGGGATGGTCACCGTCACGGTATTCAGTCCGTGGTCGATCGTGAAGTCTCCATCCTCGAACGGGGTACCGTTCGTCAGCGACAAGCCGCTCGTGGATACCCGCTTGATCTCCAGCCCGTTACGGACAAACAGAGATAACGCTGACTCATCGAAGGTCGTTTCCTTGACGATGTATTCGTGAGCCCCGATGACCCCGAGCGACGTGTAGTGACCTATGCCCGAGACAACCAACACCAACCAGAGCAAGGGCACACTGAGAACGCCCCCGACGCAAAGGACGGTCCAGAGGAGCCACCGCCGCACCTGCACCAGCAGCCCACCCTTCGAGCGTCGCCGCAGCCGCGACTCGAGGAGCAACGCTGACACAGCTAGGAACACGGCGGTCCCGAGACCGGAGAGACCAAGCAAGCCGAAGTCATCGAAAGCCCCGACGAGGTAGTACCGCTCACCGTACGTCGCCACCAACCATCCGAACACGATGGCGTTGACGACAAACAAACCGAAGCATGCAACAGTCGCGCGGACCGATTCCAGCCGCATCACCCCAGTTGGTAAAGGCGACCTTCCCTCCATGGACACATACCCATACTGGGCTGCTTGCCTCCGCAGGACATCGTCCTCAATGATGACCGGGCTCAGCCCCTCGGAAATCCGTCTGCCCTCGATCACCTGCCCCGCTGGTGTCCACCACCCGATCGTCTTCTGGGACCCCCTCCCCTCACTGCCCTGCATCGTCCAGCACGGTTGCTAATGTGAGCGTCGATCACATCAAACGACCGGGGGCCATCTTGCCGACTTCTCACGAGCAACTCGCTCAAGAGTTTTTCAAGTCCTACTGCGAAGCCAATGCTGTTCCAGATAATCCCGGTCGCGCATTCGTCCAGTACGTGTCACACCTCCTCATCCAGAGGGGTTCATTTGATGCGTCTGACGAACAACTGACCGATGGACTGACAGATGGGGCCTTGGACGGAGGTATCGACGCCGTCTACACACTCTTCAATAACGAGCCACTGGAGCCTGACAGCGACATTGTCGCTGGCGAGCTCCCCTCGGCCGCCAAGCAGGGCCACGGCGAGCTCGAGGTAGTCGTCATCCAGACCAAGATGCACGGGATGGGCACGACCGCGATCGAAAAGCTCATCGCCAACTTGCCACGGCTCATGGACCTAAGTCCTGCAACCAACTTGACCACCACCGAGTTCAACGACGCCATCCTCGATCGCTTCGACATCGCACGGGCTGCCTGGTCCGCACTGGCAGTGCGTGGCGTAAAGCTGAAATTCCGGGTGGCGCTTGGAACCATGTCCGACCTGTCGCCACTAAACGGCGAAACGGTGGCCAAGATTGACGAGCTAGAGAGGGTCCTCAAGGCGCTGCCGGCTGTCACCAGCGTGGATGTTGATCTGGAGATGGCTCCGCAGCTCATTCAGCGGCACCGGCAGCTCCCACCCGAGAACTTCACGTTGGCCTATCAACGATCCCTAGCCAGCGGGGCGGGCACGATCACTCTGGTGCGACTGGCGGACTACGCCGCCTTCGTCGATGACGGATCTGGTCGTGTGCGACTCAGCCTTCTCGACGAGAACGTGCGTGATTACCAAGGTCAGGTGTCAGTCAACCAAGCCATTTCCGAAACGCTTGCATCGCCAGATGGCACGCCGTTCTGGTGGCTTAACAACGGCATCACCCTCATCTGCCAAGTGGCTACGACGGTAGGCGAGGCCGTCCACATGACAGCTCCTAAGGTCGTCAACGGTCTCCAGACCACGCGCGTGATCCACGATTTCCTCGCGAAGAATCCAGACTCCGCCGCCCGCGACCAGCTCGTACAGGTACGAATTCTCACCACGAGTGACGACAATCAGCGCGATGCCGTCACGCGATCAACGAACAGCCAGACATCAGTTGATTCAGCCTCTCTTCGCGCGACTGACGCCGTTCAGAAGGACATCGAGTCGTACTTTGCAGCTCGAAGCATCTACTACGACCGCCGCAAGGGCAGCTTCCGCGAGCAACGCGCAAAGGGAGAAGCTGTCGTATCGATCCGAGACTTGGGCCAGGCGCTAACCGCCGTAGTTCTGGCTCGCCCAGATGAGGCCCGTGGAAAGCCCTCTAGCCTCCTGAAAGACGACACGCGCTACGCACAGATCTTCAACTCGACCGTCTCGCTTGACCTGTATCTCTTCGTGGTTCGTCTCGATGAACGAGTGGTGAGCGCTCTCGCTAGTGCCGCGGCAAACCTCCCAGGCGTGCAGCGCCGCTACCTGAAGCTGCACGTTTTGACAGCAGTAGTCGCCGCCAAACTTGGGTTCTGGTCGACGGGAACGGCGCGACTGTCTAGCCTGCTGACAACGTGGCAACCCTCTGACGACGAAGTAATCCAGGCTTTGAAAGTTGTCCAGTTCTCCCTGAAGAACTACAGCGCATCTTCGTCTAGCTCCTTGGAGAAGGCAACGAAGGTCCAAGGCTTCACGACGGTCTTGGCTGGCGTGCCATGGGGTGACGTGACCGCTTGGCTGTCTGCACAAGACGAAAAAGACGAGGCCACCCAAGCTGCGATCGACAGTGCAGACGCCCACCCCGGCTATGACGACATCTAAGCCCCCAACCCATCACAGCGCGACTCTGCCCCGTGAGGGGCTGTCCGCTAGTTGGCGCGCTGAATAGCCCTGTAGACCGTCGATCGCGCGACCCCGAACAGCTCAGCGATCTCGCTGGTGGTGTGGGCGCCGGTGCGGTGCAGCTGCACGAGGTGCTTCTCCTGCGAGGCGGTGAGCTTGGGTTTGCGGCCGCGAAGCTTGCCGGCCGCCTTCGCGATCGCCATTCCCTCACGGGTTCGTGCACGGATCAGGTCGGCCTCGAACTCGGCCACCATCCCGAGGACGTTGAACAGCAGCCGGCCAACCGGGTCGGTGGGGTCATAGACAGCTCCCCCGAGGTTGAGTGCCACGCCTTTCTTCGTCAGCTCGTCCGCGATGTCGGTCGCATCTCGCAGCGACCGGGCGAGACGGTCGAGCTTCGTCACGACCAACACATCGCCGGCACGGCACGCAGCCAGTGCTTCGCGGAGGCCCGGCCGTGCTCGAGTCGTCCCCGACAAGCCGTGGTCAACATGCACGTGTTGGTCGTCAACACCGAGCGCTGCAAGACCATCACGTTGTGCTGCGAGATCTTGCCCCGAGGTCGACACACGCGCGTATCCGATGAGCATCCGACGACTGTAGCGTTTACACCCCCGTCACCGGGCATTTTTGCGGGACAGGCATACGCGAATCCGCAGGCCAGGCGCTACTTGACTTCGGCTGACCGTGACGGGTCCGAGAAAGTGTCCCGATGAACGACCGTCTATCGAACACTGGTAGCGCAGCTAGAACGGCTCTTAGTCCTCGGATCGTCGAACTATCCGGTGCGCTTTAAGCGCGAAGACCAGGTTCAGCATGAGGAGCAGCCCGCCCAGAATCATGCCGATCAATGAGCTGGTGTGGTGGGCGAAGGAAAAGGACAGCCCGAAGAGAAGGCATACGAATGCGCTCCCGGCGGCGCCAGTGAGTGACCAGAGGCGCTGCCTCCTGGGGTTAGGTCGTGGCTTCGTCGCGGTCATCTGACGAGCGTGGCACGACTTGACAAGTCCACGACTTGCACAGGCGCCTTTGGTGGTGGACGGCAGGACGATCGCGCCCCGCGTCGGCTACAGGCCGGGCACGTACAACCGTTCGTCTGAAGCCGTTCTGCTCGCCATCCCAGAAACCTAGGCCGGTTCATAACTTCGTTTCGGACCGGTCGGAGGTTGCGGCACAGGAATCGGGGGCCGAGCACGGCTAGACCGAAAGCGATCGTTTTCGGCTCAGCGGTTACAACTGCCGCGGCTCAGCTCTGCTCCGTGGGCATGACCCACATCTCTGCGATGGCGGCGTGTGCCGGGCGGGTAACCATGAACGCGATCCCGTCGGCGATGTCCTGTGGATCGAGCATGGTGAAGCCTCCGAAGTTGGCTTCGATGTTCGCCAGGATCTCCTCGTTGTTGTGGGAATCGAGTTCGGTGTCGACCTTGCCCGGTTCGAGGACGCCGACGCGGACGTGGCTCGCGGCGAGCTCTTGTCGGAGCGCTTCGGTGAAGCCGTTGACGCCGTATTTCGTCAGGCTGTACGCCCCGGCGGTGGGGAACGTGGTGCGCCCAGCCACAGAGGAGATGTTGACGAGGTCCGCCACCTGGCGCGAGCCGGCCGCTGCGGCTTGGAGGTGGGGAAGGGCTGCTTTGGTGATGTAGAGCAGTCCCTGCTGGTTGATCGCGATCATGCGGTCCCAGTCGTCGACGTCGGCGTCGGCGGCGAGGCCGAGGATCATCAGTCCTGCGTTGTTGACCACGATGTCGAGGTGGCCGAAGTGGTCGACCGTCGTGGCGATCGCGGCCTCGGCCTGGGCGCGGTCGGAGATGTCGGTGGGGACGGCCAGCGCGGTTCCTCCCTCGTTCTCAATCTCCGTGACTAGTGCCGTGAGGCGGTCCTCACGGCGTGCCACGAGGGTGACCGAGGCGCCGTGGCGGGCGAGCTCTAGGGCGGTGGCGCGGCCGATGCCGCTGCTGGCGCCCGTGATGAGGGCGACGGTGCCGGTGAGTTTCTGAGTCATGGGGTCCGTTCTTCCGATACAGAGTTGGCAAGGCGGGAGGCGCGGCAGCGTTGGTGTCGCGGCCGCGCCTCCTGCGGGTCGGGGTAGGTCAGGCGTCGTCGTGCGCGAGGGACGACGAGAGCTGCTTGTGCGCGTCGACCTGCTCGATGAGGAGGTGGGCCTTGTCGAGGCCGGTCTGGACGGCGTCGGCGCCGGCGACCCACCGCAGCGGCGGCTGGTCCGAGTCGGCCAGGGAGATGAGGGCTGCGGCGAGCTTGGCGGGGTCGCCGCCCTGCTTGCCGTTCATGCCCTTCCACGCCTCGACGGTCGAGGAGACGCGCTCGGAGTAGTCGTCGATCGACAGCTCGGGCCAGGTGGTCGAGGCGCCCTCGACGAGCAGCTCGGTGCGGAAGAAGCCGGGCTCGACGATCATCGTGCTGATCCCGTAGGGCTCGACGTCGTACCGCAGGGACTCCATCCACCCCTCGAGAGCGAACTTCGAGGCGCAGTACGCCGCCACGAACTCCTGCCCGACGAGGCCAGCGGTGGAGCTCAAGGTGATGACCTGGCCGCTGCGCTGGTGGCGCATGATGGGCAGGACCGCGCGGGTGATGTTCAGGGGGCCGAAGAAGTTGGTCTCCATCTGCTGACGCATCTGCGCGGGGCTGATGGTCTCGAAGAACCCGGCGATGAAGATGCCGGCGTTGTTGACGAGCACGTCGATGCGTCCGAAGCGCTCGACGGCGGCCTGGGCGGCGGCGTGCGCGGCGGCTTCGTCGGTGATGTCGAGGGAGACGGCGAGCAGGTTCTCGTGCTCACCGAGCACGTCGGTGACCTTGGCGGCGTCGCGGGCTGTGGCGACGACGAAGTGGCCCGCCTCGAGAGCTGCGCGGGCGATGTCGATGCCCATGCCGCGGGCTGCGCCGGTAATGAAGTAGACCTTGGTGTCGCTCATGAGTGTGTGCCTTCCTGTTCGGTTCCCCCAGTCAACGAGGTCACCGGGGCACCAGACAGGCCCTGCCTTACCGGTTAACGCCAGGGACCCCCTGGGGCTGGAGCGCTGACGTAGATTCGGGCGAATGGACACCTCGAAGGAGATTCGCGAGTTCCTGACGTCCCGTCGGTCACGGCTGACGCCGACGGACATCGGCTTGCCCGACTTCGGTGGCCGCCGCCGCGTGGCGGGTCTGCGCCGAGAGGAAGTCGCTCTCGTCGCTGGGATCAGCGTCGAGTACTACACACGCCTCGAACGGGGCAACGCCACGGGTGTCTCCGAGGTGGTCCTTGACGGGGTCAGTCGTGCCCTCAGACTTGACGACGTCGAGACCACGCACCTCAGCGACCTGGTCCGCGCAGCGAACGGCGGCACGACCCTGCGACCGCGGCGAACACCGCCCCGGACGCAGCAGGTGACCCCGGTCGTGCAGCAGATCCTCGACGGCATGACCGACACCCCCGCGATCGTACAGACCGCCCACCTCGACGTGATCGCCTCCAACCGCCTCGGCAGGGCACTGTTCCTCGACCTGTTCGACGCACCCACGAAGACCTCCAACTTCGCCCGCTACATCTTCCTCGACCCACGCGCCAGGACGTTCTACCGGGACTGGGAAGAGGTCGCCGAGCAGGTCGTCGCTCTCTTGCGCACGGCGGCGGGTCGAACACCCGCCGACCGGTCACTGACGAACCTCGTGGGTGAGCTGTCCATGTCCAGCACGGAGTTCCGCACCCTCTGGGCCAGCCACACGGTCCGGGAGCACCGCTCCGGCGACAAGCACGTGCAGCATCCCGTCATTGGAGACCTGCACCTCGTGTTCGAGTCGATGGAACTCAGCTCACACCAGGGATTACTCCTCATCGCCTACACCGCAGCACCCGGCGGCGAAGCCGCCGACAACCTCCGACTGCTCGCTACCTGGACCGCCACGACCGAACAAGGACCAGCGACGAAGGCGGCAGACGCCACCCAGAACACACAGCCTTCGGCGACTCCGCACCTCGACAGATGATTGGCTATCGGCCGGCGAAAGGCAGGAACATGACCGTCGTTGAGCGGCCTAGCGTTGCTTCAGAGGCGCGCATGGCCTCGCGTCCTCGCGGTTCTCAGTCCGCAAAGGCAGGGGCGCCCCTCACTCCCCCGCCAAGTCCTTGTCCAGGCTGCGCGCGATCGCCCGGTGCAGCGTCGTCCGGTCGATATGGAGATCACGCGCAATCTTCGCCTTCGGCACTCCCGACTCGATCAAGCGCTGCGCCTTTGCAAGCTGCTCCGCACTCAGCTTCTGCGCACGCCCCTTGTACTTACCTGCCGCCTGCGCAAGCCGAATGCCTTCCCGTTGCCGCTCCCGGATGAGGGTTCGCTCGAACTCCGCCAAAGCCCCCAAGAGATTCAGCATCAGCCGGCCGATCGCGTCGTCGGTGTCGCGGCTGTAGGTCTGCTGCTCCTTCACGAAGGTGACCGAGGCACCCTTGCCCGTGATTTCATCCACGATGTCGCGGAGATCTCCCAGTGATCGCGCCAGACGATCCATGGACGCGACCTTCACGACGTCGCCCTCGCGCACGGACCGGATGCACTCGATCAGCGCGACCCGGTCGGCGCGGGATCCCCCGGAGACCTTCTCCTCGAACACTCGATCGACGTCACCGACTGCCTCGAGCTGCCAGCCAAGGTTCTGCTCGATCGAACTCACCCGCACGTAGGCCACGGTCTGCGTTTTGTGCTGCACCATCCCTAGACCCTGACACATACCTGAGGCAAAAGGCGCAGAACGCGCTCTAGCGCCACGCGAGCCGCGCCCCTCGGGAGCTGTTGCGCTGGGGTATTCCTGCCTGCATCGCTCCGTTAGAACGTCCGGTCCGCGACCCGCTAGCGGGTAGGGCGAACAACGAAAAGGGTTTGGCCTGTTGACGAGACCCTCCCTCTTTTCAT
>Ga0265798_10008544_pt1 | contig 13033 bp, 10 predicted proteins | sample P3T30metagenome_FD_192430 | JGI IMG/M metagenome (GOLD analysis project Ga0265798, IMG submission 192430) | Plant litter microbial communities from East Loma Ridge, Irvine, California - P3 T30 | ecosystem: Environmental > Terrestrial > Plant litter > Unclassified | place: USA: California...
AGGCCAATCAAGTAACCGGGTTTAAGGCGGTTAATGTTATTGAGCGTGAAACCAATATAGGCCTTGCCAATTCAATCATAGCCGGGGTTACGCAGTTGGTTAACGAATACGGTAAAGTAATTGTATTTGAAGATGATCTGCTATCTTCGCCCTATACCCTCGAGTACTTTAACGAGGCACTCGACCGTTACGCTAACCAACCGCAGGTAATGCATATTGGCGCTTACATGTACGATTTAAAAGCGCCCAACCTCCCGCAAACCTTTTTTTACCGCGCGGCCACTAGTTGGGGCTGGGCCACCTGGGCTCGTGCCTGGCAATATTTTGAGTCCGATGTTGATATCCTGATGCAACAGTTTGACAAAGCCAAAATTCATGAGTTTTCTATAGAAGGAACCATGAACTTTTGGAAACAGATGCAGGAGTTTAAGGCCGGAAGGAATAACTCCTGGGCTATCCGCTGGTATGCTTCAGTTTTTCTGAATAAAGGGCTTACCCTTAACCCTTCACAATCGCTCATTCAAAACATAGGGCACGATGGCACCGGCCGGCACTCCAATTTGGAAAGTACCTATGATGTGCAAATGGCATGCATGCCGGTAAGGCAATTCCCCGCTGTTTTGCAGGAGGACCCGCAAGCTTATCAGGCTATTAAACAATTCCTTAAAAATCGTAAGGGTAATTTATGGCAGAGAGGGGTGAGGTTTTTGATGCAGGTTAGGGAAAAGTATAGGTTAGGGTAGTTGTTCGTTAATGCTGGAGTAACTAAACGCTCTGCAGAGATTTATGCGCTTTGAACTTTGTGTTGTGCCTTTGAACTTACTTCGTCTCCTCTTGGCCGGAGGGGCCAGTTACTTTGTCATAGCCACAAAGTAACCAAAAGGCCTATCCAGCGCAATCCCTGCCTTTGCCCGCATAGGCCATACACCCGGCCGGGTGCGCTGGAAGCCCCAACGCTTCTTTTAACAGCAGCGTTGCTGCGCAACTGCAACTATTTGTTCTTTCTATCACATGTTCCTACGACCATATCATTTTACAACCCTGTCATTGCGAGCGACAGCGTGGCAACCGTACGCGTTTATATAAGCATCCTTGCGATTGCCGCGTCGCTAGGCTCCTCGCAATGACATGGTTTGCTGATGATTTACCAACTGACTGCCGCTATTACTGCTACCAGCCCCTGCCACATCTTTTCTCCCCCGTCATCCTCCCCGCTTCGGGCGAAAGCGGGGCAGCACATGGTGGCCTTGTGCGGCTGTGAGGGCCTTTTAGATTTGCATGTAGCGCAGGCCAAGCGCGGGCGAAGCCAAGGCGCAAATCTAAACAACCCGTGGTGCTGCCCGGCTTTGCAGCGCAATGGCCTTGTGCGCAAAGAAGCATAGGGAGGTGACTTGATTTTTTGTTACTTTTTTATCAAGAAAAAAGTAATGGGCCTCTGCGGCCAAAGAGCAGACGAAGTAACATTGTCGCACAACACAACATTAAAACGCACTGTAAGGATATGTATAAACTATTTAACCGCCTTCACCACAATATAAGGCGACAACCCCTTGCTCTCTATAGGAACTACCTTAGTAAATAACTTACCCGCCAACCAAAGCGCTTTCAAAAAGCCTTTGGTTAGGCCGCTTTGTTGTTTCATGTTTTCCAGCCATAAGGAGAAATGACCGTAGTAGTAAGCTTCTACATTATTTAAGCCTAGAGCTCTGCAATGTTCTGCCAGCAGGGTTGGGTTCATGCTGCTGATGTTGTGCTTATTGTAATTCTCCATATCGTAGGTGCGCTGCACCCAGCCGTTAACGCCGGTAAAATTTGGCAACGTAATAAACAGGGTGCCGCCTGGTTTTAAAAACTGCAGGTGGCGATCTATGATATCTTTAGTATCCTGAAAATGTTCAATTAAACCGCAGGAAAGCACCAGGTCATACTGTTGGGCAGGTTGGTGTTTAAACAGGTCGCCCTCAATTACTTTAACGTCTTGCTCATTGAGTTGATTAGCACTAAGCACCTCTTTCAAGACCGGCTGATGCACATAAAAGTCGAACAGTGTAGTATCCAGCCCAAAGTATTTTTTCAGGAAAATAGCATAATAACCCGGAAAGCCACCTAATTCTATGGCTGATTTAATGTTTTTATTGGCCAGTAATTTTTTAAATAACTGGTGAAAGGTATAGGTAGTTGGTACGGCAAAAGCCAGGTCGGTCTTAGATTCCCAGTAATTAGCCCAGAATTTTCGGTCGGTGAGTTCGTTGCTCATTTAGGTTGCAAAGAAAAGACTTTTAAGTTGATGTAAGTAAAAAAGGTAATCAAAGGTTTAAACATAGTGCAACGTTATCTTTTATTTTTAAAAGTTGGGCGTTTCCCTTCGGGCCGGGCCATCCGCTCATACTACACAGGCCTTAACCACTGGCCGGTATCCGCTGCTGTCCCTAACGCAAAAGGTCAACCTTTTTACAAGCTGACCTTTAGAGCATTCATTAATTATTTTAACTGCTTCATGATTTCTTCAATGGCCTTATCCAGTTGTGGGTCTTGGTTATTTACCCGGTCTGTAAAGCTGGTTTTGATGTAAATATCAGGTTTTACACCTTCTTTCTCAATATCCTTACCATCCAGTGTAAAGCAACCCCAGGCCGGTATACGATAGCTCGAGCCATCTACCAAGCCTTTGGCACTAGTAAAAATGATCCAGCGGTAGGTTTCGGTACCTATAATTTTGCCTAAGCCTAATGCTTTAAAGCCTTGGGCAGTCATTTCGCCATCACTCAGCGTTTGTTCATTTACTAGTAAGATAATTGGCTTAGCTGCCGGCGCGAAGTTAGGTTGCGGCGTGCGCTCGCCGCCACGATACTGCCATTGCAGGTATGGGCGCTGGGCTAAAAATTTCAGCACATCATCGTGCACGTTACCACCGGTATTGTAGCGAAGGTCAAGTATGAGTGCATCCTTTTTGTAGGCGTCGTTTACCATATCTTCCAAAAAGCTTTCCAAGGCACCTGTCGACATATCTTTCATGTGCGCGTAGGCAATGCGGTTTTTGCTTTTCTGCGTAACCTCTTTGCGGTTATTATCTATCCATTCATCGTACAAATTAGTTTTGAAGCGGGCTGCAGGTTCCGGGTGAATTTTTACCGTAACAGCCGTACCTTGACGGTCAAAAGTTAGTTCCATTTCCTCATCAAGCGATGGTTTGGTGAAGTAATAGTTACGGTCCTGCTTTTCATCAACGGTAATGCCGTTTACTGCCTTCAGTCTATCGCCTGGTTTTAAGCTAATACTTTTGCGGTCGGCATTGCTTAGGTTAAGTACCCTTGCAACGCGGTAAGAGTCGGCATTGTCAAACGCAATACCGGTTTCCATGGTGCGGTAACGCAGGTTGGTGCGCTCTTCCATACCCGAAGAATTAAAGCCCATGTGCGATGAATTGAGTTCGCCCAGCATGTCCTCCAACAGCAGGCGCAGGTCGGCCCTGTTGTTTAAATATGGTAAATAAGCTGCATATACATCATGTATCTTGGCCCAATCGGCACCATGAAACTTTCCGTCATAATAGTTCTCTTCCAAGCCAGCCCAAGCCTCATCAAACATCTGCTTAAACTCACTTTCGAGGTTGCGCGTAAAGCGGTAGTTGAGCTCTACTTTGTCTAACTTGTTTTGGTCGATATTTAATTTATACAAATTGCCTGTACTGCCAAGCAGGTAATATTTATCGCCGGCGTTTAAAATGTCGTAGCCAAATAAATCGCCGCCGGGAACCTTTTCAGTTTTGCTGGCCTCGAAGTTTTCTAATGTAGTGCGATATACTGCCGGCTTGCCTTCGCCTTGATTAGAAAGATAGTAAACCAGTGTTTTATCGCCTTTTTGAATGATATAGGGCGAGTTTTGTTGCCCAAATTCCGGACTTATACGCTCCAGTCGTTTCAGAATATCGTCTGTATTGATTACCATAACGGCTGGTGCTTTAGGCACTGGCTGTTCTGATAGTGGTTTTTTCTTCTCTTCTTTTTTCTTCTTACTGTTGTCAGTTACCGCGGGAGCATCCGGTTTTTTATCTTCCTTAAATAAATCGCGGAATTTATCAAGACGGAAAGCTTCGTCAAACTTCTGCAGCGGCATACGGTAAATATGCGCATCCTTTGACCCGTAAGGATACTCAGGTTGAGTACGTGACGAAGTAAAATACAAATACTTACCATCGGGCGACCAGTAGGGCTCCGATTCGGTAACACCGGTATTAGTTAAGTTGAGGGTTTTGCCGCCTTGCACGTCATATACAAAAATATCCTGCTCAAAGTTGCGGTGCGCGGTATATACTATGTATTCGCCGTTGGGAGAAAAGTATGGCTGTGAGTTTTGAAAGCCCCAGATCTCGTCATTAGCAATGGTTTTACCCGCAAAATTTTTAAGGTCAATGGTGCGCACTTCATCTCGGCCGCTGAGGTAAACGCCTTGTGTGCGGGCTTTGTTCATGCTTAACAGGCGGTTGCTGCGTTTATCATTCGTCAGTTGTTTAGGCTTACCGGTACCATCGGCAGCAATGGTGTACCAGTTTACATAACCACCCAGAGTTTGGTTGTAAATAAGGCTGCGGTTATCGGCCAGCCACTTGGCTTCGGTAACACGCTCGCCGCTGTTGCGCTCCACCTTGCGGATAAATTTGCCATCAGCATCGCTCACAAACAATTCACCGCGCGATACCAGGGCCAGCTTCTTTCCATCGGGCGACAGGTCGGCGGCTTCTATTTTACCGGCAATGTCAAATTCCTGCTCTTTAGGCAGCACATTGTTACGCGCCAGGCCAAAACTCAACTTTTGCGTTTGTTTGGTAGCTACATCATAAACATGCAACTGGTAATCTTTTTCAAATACTATTTTGCGGCCATCTGCACTTACAAACGGACGTTTTATAGATGTAGTAAACTGCGTAAGCGGCGTTTTTTTACCACCAGTAAAAGTGTAAAGGTTGTACTCGCCGTTGGCCTCGTCTGAGATAAAATAGATGTTACCCTTGCTGTCTATCGTTGTGCCGTAATCTTTACCAACCCAATTGGTGTATTGCTTGTAGGCTTTGGTTTTGGGGTTGTACGATTGTATGTCGGGGTTGTAATCGCCCTTGTAATGCTTGCGCTGCGGAAAACGGTAGCTTTCCCAGGTGTTGCCAAAGAATAGCTCGCCGGTTTGCGGATGCGGCACTACGCCGTGTATGGTGTTAAAATAATTATCAAATACCCTAACCGGGGTACCGCCTGTGCGCGGTACATTATAAGCGGCAAAGCTGTTGTACCGGCTTGAAGTAAAGTAAATAGTTTGACTATCCCAGCTCCAGCTATCCACTTCATCGCCCGATTCGTGGTACGTTAGCTGCTTAATTTCGCCGCCTGCCATGGGCATTACATAAACATCGCTATTGCCAAATTGGTTAGAGGAAAATGCCAGCCACTGACCATCTGGAGATACCCGCGGATTAATTTCATTACCCTGCATCGCCGTTAGGCGTACTGCAGCCGGGCTGTTCAGATCGGCCTTCCACAAGTCGCCTTCGTAGCTGAAAATTACCGTTTTGCCATCAGGCGTTAAGGCAGGGTAAGCGGTAAAGTAACTGCCTTGCTGCTGCGCGTAAAGCCAGCCCGGCACAACACTTAATAAAAGGAAAACAGCGTAGAGTTTTTTCATATAATCTTTTTTAATCAATTTTTACTGTGATGATAAAACGTATTTTTGAACCATGCTGAAAGTGGTACACATCAATACTTATGATGGCAACGGCGGAGCCGGCAGGGCCTGTTTGCGGCTAAACAACGCTTTGCTTGCCGAAAATATTAATTCCAAAGTAATTGTGCACTATAAGTTTGGCAAAAATCCGTCAATTCTTACATTTAACTCAACGGCTTTACAAAAGGCCTATACGGCGGCTACCATTGTGGTAGAACGGCTGTTAGCCAAACGGTTACTAAAGCCGCTAAAGCGCACGCCATTCTCCTTTACATGGTTTGGGCGTTCTGTAATTGATCACCCCGATGTGCAGGCGGCCGATGTGATACACCTGCACTGGGTAAACCATAGTTTTTTAAATCCGGCTCATTTAGCCGAGTTAGCCAGGCTGAATAAGCCCATCGTATGGACCTTTCATGATAGCAACGCCTTTACCGGCGGCTGCCACGTGCGCTATACCTGCGATCATTTTGTGCGCCAGTGCGGCTATTGCCCGCTGTTGAAAAAAGCCGATGCCGATGACGCTTCGCATAAAATTTGGGTGCAAAAGCACGAAGCCTACCAGCAGTTAAAGTTTAATATTGTTGCGCCCAGTAGCTGGATGTTGAGTTCGGTTTTAATGAGCAGTTTGATGCAGGATAAACCGGCGTTGCAAATTCCCAATACTTTAGAAACTAATATTTTTAAGCCACAAGACAAAGCTCAAGCCAAAAAGCAATTAGGTTTGCCCGAGGATAAGTTTATTTTCCTGACCGGCTTTATGCCATCGCGAAAGGATATGCACAAGGGCACCAGTTACCTGCTCGAAAGTTTAGAGCTGCTAAAGGAGCGGTTAGGCGTAAATGCGCAGCAAATAGAATTGGTGGTGTTTGGTAACCGCAACGCCAAGGATGTGCCCGATTTTTCGTTTAAAACCAGTTTTTTAGGTACTATAAATGATGATGCCAAACTGGCCATGTGTTACGCCGCCGCCGATGCGTTTTTAATTCCATCACTGGAGGATAATTTACCTTATACCGTGATGGAAAGCCTCTCGTGCGGCACGCCGGTAGTGGCCTTTACCACCGGTGGTATTCCCGATATGGTGCAGCACCTGCAAAACGGTTACCTGGCCGAGTACCGGTCGGCTAAAAGCTTTACAGATGGGATGGAGTGGGCTATTAACCATGAAGAACCGGCTGCCTTGCAGCAGCAGGCCCGTCAAACGGTTATTGATAAATTTGCAGAGCCGGTAATTGCCCAAAAGCATATACAGTTATATAACCAGTTAGCAGATAAAGCGCAGCCGGGAGGGGCCAATGTTTAACCCTAAACTGAGCGTAATTACGATAGTGTACAACAATGTGCGCCATATTGAGCGTACTATACAATCGGTAGTTAACCAAACGTATACCAATATAGAGTATATCTTGGTTGATGGCTTCTCTACAGACGGTACATTGGAGATCGTGCAGCAGTATACCAGCCAAATAGAGACCCTCATTAGCGAAAAGGATAAAGGTATATACGATGCCATGAACAAGGGACTGGCCGCCGCCACAGGCGATTATGTGATCTTTATGAATTCGGGCGATGAGTTTTATGCTCCCGATACCGTAACCCAGGTTTTTGCCACAGCCGATGACGCCGATATTTACTACGGCGAAACGGAGATGATTGATGATGCCGGCAACAGTTTAGGCCAACGGCGACATAAAGCCCCTAAACAATTTAACTGGCGGCATTTTAAATACGGCATGAGTGTTAGCCACCAGGCTATCTACATTAAGCGCTCGCTAACGCAGCCTTATGACAGGCAGTACGAGCTAAGTGCCGACATTGACTGGATATTACAGGCGGCTAAAAAGGCTAAGAAGATCGTGAACGTGCACCGGTATGTAGCCAAATACCTGGTAGGAGGGATGTCCAAGAAAAAGCACCGGCAAAGTTTAACGGAGCGTTTTGCCATTATGCGTAAGCATTATGGGTTGGTGCCTACGGTGTTTAACCATGCGGTTATTGCTTTTAATTTGGGCTGGTATTGGATGTTAAATCGACGGACTAACGATTAAAATAGAAACTATGTCATTGCGGGGGAGCGATAGCGACGTGGCAACCGCACGCGTGTGAGTAAACGCGTGCGGTTGCCACGCTACGCTCGCAATGACATAGAGAAAAAAATCAATGTGTTTCCACTTTAAACTTCTCTAACAGCACTTTGATATCTAAACTGTTATTCAAATCTTCTGTATCTGCTTTGTCTTCTTCGTCAGGTTCAGTGGTGAAATCTTCCGGTTGGTATTTAAAAATGGTCCAGTTGCCTTTGTGATACTCTAATGCGGTGAGGCTTTCTACCCAATCGCCGGAATTGAGGTAAAGTACCGAGCCGGGGGCATCGGTGGCTTTAATGGTGCGGATATCGGCGTGGTGAATGTGGCCGCAAATTACATAGTCGTATTGCTTATCTACCGCTAGATCGGCTGCAGTTTGTTCAAAGTGATTGATGAATTTTACGGCATCTTTAAACTTGCCTTTTATTTTTTGAGAGAAACTCATTTTTTGCCTGCCCAGCGCGGTAAGTATCCAGTTGACCAAACTGTTTAGGATAATTAAGGTATCGTAACCTACGGCTCCTAATTTAGCCAGCCATTTGGAGTGCTGCATGGTAACGTCGAACACATCGCCGTGAAAAATCCAGGCTTTTTTATTGTCTACCTCTAATACCAATTTGTTAAGGAGTTGGAACTTACCGAGGTTAAAATCGGCAAACTTGCGCAGCATTTCGTCGTGGTTGCCGGTAAGATAATACACCGGGATGCCTTCAGTCACAAATTTAAGCAGGCGGCGTACCACTTTCATGTGCGATTCGGGCCAGTACGATTTGCTGAACTGCCAGATGTCGATAATATCGCCGTTAAGAATTACTTGTTTGGGGCGGATGCTTTTGAGGTAGCGGAGCAGTTCTTTAGCCTGGCAGCCGTAAGTGCCCAGGTGCACATCAGAAATTACAACAATGTCAACGTCGCGTTTGGCCATTACGGGGTTTTAAACGTAAAGCGTTATCAGGGCACCTGCGGGCAGGTACGTCAAAATAAAGGTTAACTCAACGTAGTTGCAGGGTTTATTCTTCTTCCTCATCTTCCTTTACACTCAGCTCATAGGGGCTCAGGTAAAAGGCTGCGAGTAAGAAAAGTAAACCGGTAACTATCAGGTATGGGAACTCGATATTCATAATAACAGGATAAAAGTCAGGTATTTAAATTACTTCACTGTTAAGACTCTGTTAAATGTGCGATAGTTACTTATGTGGAAAACTTTTTTGAATATTGTTTAATTGCTTTAAATGGTGGCGGGTGTGAATGCGGATAAATTTTAGCCATTGGGGTGCAGTAAGCATCCCTAAGCCCGGATGCGCTATCTTGCTATCGGTGGGTGCATGGGCTGTTAACTGCACAATTTCGTCGACCCTTTTACGCAATTTGATGATTAGATTTCGGGCATCTTCTTTGGTTATTTTCTTGGTTACCGCATCTAAACTGGTAGGCGCCTTTCTCTTTCCGGGCGGAAAACTGCCCAATAAGAATACCAGTTTGCCTTTCCAGTTCATGCCTTTGCTGGTGGTAACTCCGGTTTTACGGCAACATTTTTCGGCCGCTATAGAAGAACCCAGGTTGGCGTGCATAATGTGCGCATACACTTCGGCGTAACTCCACCCACCTATCGGCGGCGTTTCGGTAAATTCCTCATCGGGTATCTCATCCAGCCAGTGGCGATATTCATCGAGCGCAGCATTGATTTTTTGGTGTTCTTCGGCTATATTCATAACAAGCGGATTAATTCGTCCAAACTATGTATCTGCACCGGCACATCATGCGGTTTAGGTGCGTTAAGCGGATTAAAATAAATGGCGTCTATGCCAAAATTTAAAGCGCCGTAAATATCGGCTTCCAGGCTGTCGCCTATCATGATGCTTTCTTCTTTAGTGGTACCGGCCAGTTTTAGTGCATGCTCAAATATGCCCTGATGAGGCTTGTTGAATCCTACTTCCTCCGAAATAATGATGTGCTTAAAATACTTCAATAGCCCTGAACCTTGCAGCTTTACATCCTGCGATTCGCGGAACCCATTAGAGATCAGATGCAGTGTATACTTATGCTGCAGGTAGGTCAGCGTTTCGTGCGCATGCGGGAAAAGGTTGGTTTTAGTAGGGCACAGCTTTACATAGGCATCTTCAAAAGTAACGGGTATACTATCTGGATGCAAGCCTAGATCGGTAAAGGTTTTGCTGAAACGGGTTTGACGCAAGGTTTCCTTGTCAATTTTCCCCAAATGGTAATCGGCCCATAGGGCGTGGTTGTTACGGGTATAAGTTGCAATAAACTCTGTGGCCGAGGCTAAGCCCAAAGCCTCCAGTTCATGTTGCACATATAGCTCATGTAAAGCTTCTTCGGCATTGCGGTCAAAATCCCAGATGGTATGGTCGAGGTCGAAGAAGATATGTTTTTTCATGTTGGAAGTATAGTATTCGCTTTAGGAATTAATGATACAAAAATTGGTATTTCGGCTCACACTCAGAAATTAATATTTATCAGCAAGTATTCATCTCTGACCAAGCCAAATTCATCATATCATAAACCGTTACAGCGCTTAAACGTTTGGTATTGAAATCATCATTCAATATGAAGCTGTTTCAAAACGCAATAACCAAACTTACAGGCGCAAAAGCCATTGGTGCCGAAGCTATCGGTGCAAGAGCCATAGGCGCTACCGCGATAGGAGCATCGGCTATCGGTGCTTCGGCGCTGGGTGCATTTGCTTTGGGTGCTATGGCTGTTGGCGCTGTTGCCATAGGCGCAGTTGCTATTGGCCGAGTAGCCATTAAGCGTATGGTCATCAAAGAACTGGAAGTGGATACGCTTACCGTTAACAAGTTAGTAGTAAGGCAAAAAGAAGAAGGATAGGCCTAAGGTAATTAGTTTTCCTCCTTTAGGGGCCGAGGGGTTTTATACTTTTTCGCCAAACGCCAGATTCCCGGCATCGCCCAAACCAGGTACGATGTAAGATTTCGTGGTCATTTCCTCATCTACAGCGCCTATCCATAAACTGGCCATAGGCAAATTGGCGCATACGTGCTCTACCCCCTCGGTGCTGGCTATTACGGCGGCAATATGGAGGGCTTTCAATTGATACTGGCCCATGAGTTCTTTACATACCTGCACCAGGCTTTGCCCGGTGGCCAGCATAGGGTCGCAGATGATGAGGGTTTTACCATCGAGATCGGGCGTGGAAATATGTTCCAACTGAATAATAAAGGTGCCGTTCTTTTTAACCTTGCGGTAAGCCGTTACAAAAGCCGAAGGTGCCTGGTCAAACACATTCATAAACCCCTGGTGAAAGGGTAGCCCTGCCCGCAGTATAGTGCATAAAACCGGTTGCTCGGCCATTAAATTCACCTGTGCTAGTCCTAAAGGCGTTTGTACCTCCACAGCTTCATAGCTTAAACCTTTACTTATTTCATAAGCCAGCACCTCGCCCATACGTTCGAGGTTGCGCCTGAAACGCATTCGGTCGAGTTGTAATTGCGCATCGCGCAGCTCGGCCAGGTATTGGTTGCAAACGGTATTGGTTTCGTTTAAAATGAAAAGCATAGGATAGTCAGTTAGTCTAACAAATAATTTCCGTCAAAGTCCCAATGGTATTTTCTGTATTCAAAGTCAGTTACAAATATACCTTCATCGGTAATTCTGAAATCCTGTTTGCTATCTAATGTTAAGAATATATCGGCGCCTCCCTGACTCCAAACAATTTGACCATTAGGACTTACTCGCGATACTTCCATTTCACCATGTATTATGTAATCGCTATGATATTTAAATATTTGAAAACAGGTTGCCATGTCGGCTTGGGTGTTCCATTTCAACGTCAATTCTGGAATAGATAAGCAGAATATAGCGTCGCAACAGCATATCACTAATTTTTCTGTTTCATAAACAAAAGAAGTTTCACTAACACGCGTACCACCTCCTGTTGCGCCAATTAAAACTTTCTTCAATAACGTGTCACCTTCAGAAACCTCAATAATAATCATTGAGCTGGGACGGTATTGCGTATCGAAAAAGTAAACAGCATCCAATCGCTCAATATTATCAGCAGATTTTATATCATTGTTAGAATAATCAGTTAATCTAATCCGATAGCCTGCTGTACTAAATGTTTGCATTGTATTTGCTTATATATTTGTAAATATAGATTAAACAGGGATTTTTTAATTATAGTTGTCTAATCATTTTTTTAAGAATTACAAACTATTATATTTTTAACGACGTTTTATTACGTCTTTGAGGTAGTGCTATAAAAGTTAGCAATACATTGAAGTGGTTGCTATTAATTCCTATCTTTATACTAATGGATTTTAAGATCAATTCTAACTATATACCATCTGGCGACCAGCCCGAAGCCATTAAACAGCTGGTGAGCGGTGTTACAGGCGGCGAGCAGTATCAAACGTTATTGGGGGTTACCGGCTCCGGTAAAACATTTACCATTGCCAATGTTATTGAGCAAACCCAACGCCCTACGCTGATATTGAGCCATAATAAAACGCTGGCGGCACAACTGTACGGCGAGTTTAAGCAGTTCTTTCCCGAAAACTCGGTGAACTACTTCGTTTCTTATTACGATTATTACCAGCCAGAAGCGTTCATACCCTCGTCAAATACTTATATTGAAAAAGATCTGCAAATTAACGATGAGATAGAGAAGCTGCGTCTGCGTACCACCTCGTCGCTCATGTCGGGCCGAAGGGATGTGATCGTGGTATCGTCTATCTCCTGTATTTACGGTATGGGTAATCCTGAGGATTTTACCAACTCTATCTTTAAGTTTGCCGTGGGTACCCGCATTAGCCGCAACGCTTTTCTGCACCGCCTGGTCGAAATATTATACGCCCGTACTACGGCCGATTTTAAGCGCGGTACTTTCCGGGTTAAAGGCGATACGGTAGATATTTACCCTGCCTACCTCGACTACGCCTACCGCATTTCTTTTTACGGCGATGACATTGAAGAATTAAGCAGCTTTGACCCGCAAACGGGTAAAACGCTGGATAAAATGCCAAGTATGGTGCTGTTTCCGGCTACGCTGTATGTGGCGCCGCGCGACAGGTTTACCAACAGTATTTGGGCCATACAGGAAGAACTGGAAATGCGTAAGCAGCAGTTCATCGATGAAAAACGTTTCCTGGAAGCCAAGCGACTGGAAGAACGGGTGAACTACGATTTGGAAATGATGCGTGAACTGGGCTACTGCTCAGGTATTGAAAATTACTCCCGCTTTTTCGATG
>Ga0265798_10008545_pt1 | contig 13031 bp, 14 predicted proteins | sample P3T30metagenome_FD_192430 | JGI IMG/M metagenome (GOLD analysis project Ga0265798, IMG submission 192430) | Plant litter microbial communities from East Loma Ridge, Irvine, California - P3 T30 | ecosystem: Environmental > Terrestrial > Plant litter > Unclassified | place: USA: California...
GACATGGCTGATGTTGCCCCAGATGTAGGGAAACGCCGTCGGATGTAACGATAGCGCGGTAGCCGTTCTCGGTGCGGTACCAGCTAGTGTAATTATTCAGAGTCGTTCGCGAAAGGATCGGAGTAGGGTAGATGTGCACCGTGATGTTGGGTATGCTCGTCGTTGGAAGGAGATGGCGACGTCGAGGAAGAGGACCAACAGACGCGTTGAAAAAAATGTGTTGATGTCTTGTGGACGAAACAAATCCCGCGCTCATCTTCGCATTCCGCGCTCGTTCCCTCTTGCACACCGGCTTCTCCGTTGTCACTATGTACGGAGAGTCCACGTGACATCAACATATCCCGCTTGGCGCTGTCTCCGCGTGGGTTTGGCGACACACATACTGTAGAGGAGGTCAATTGGATGCGATGCATACCTCGGTAGCCTGGCCAATGCGTGCCTGATACAGCAACGGGACGACACAGGTCTACCTTGTCCTGCGCAGACATGTATGGCCTGCTTGCGTATCTCTGGAAACAGATGTGACAGCTTTGAATGGCGCTTCTGGCAAACCCCAAATCTAACCCGCTTTCGCACTCAAATCCCCTTGATACCCACGAACATGCCACGGACCGCGCTACTCCAGCTGCAATCAACCCAGTCGCATCACTTCGCCTATGAAGCATACCGCACATGACCCAGAAAAGCCCGACCTGCACGCGTCAACAACGCTATGAGATGTAACAGCACTATCTCGTGACGCCGTGCTATATGCGCGGAATCGCTCAATCGAGCTCTTACAGAGGGGTCGGTACGACACGAGCACTCTACTTGCGGGAGTGATCGACTTTATATCGAGTGGGTGTTACATGAGAAGATGTGGGAGGACGTGGTCGTGCAGGATCAAGACACGCGCAGATGCAAGCTAGCATGCGAGGGGCTCAAATAGCTGATGAGCGCAGGATTGTCTGGTGGTTGATGAGATGTAGCGGACTGCGGGAGCAGAGGTTCGTCCTTTTTACCCCACACTTACCCGTCTGCACGCGTTAGGAAGGTGTCAGGAACGTCATTTCCTTTGTTCGGAACAATCGCATTGTATCCTCCCTTGCCCATCTAATCATCCCTTCACCAATCTAACCGTTTCCTTTTAACAGAAAAAGTAAACATCTCAATCACTACAATCATGGGTGGCGCGCCCGTTACCCCACCATCGTCATCGCCGGCGCAGGCCCCGCCACCGCAGCCTCAAATCATAACATCGGATATCACACTTCAGGCGCCGCTTTCGAGGCGAGGGAAAGGGCCGGGTTTGGTTCTGGTGTTGAACCATTATGCGGCGAGGGAAGCGAAGGAGGGGTGTTTGGATCCGCCGCCGTTGAAGAAGTGGGCGGAGGAGGGGTTCGCGGTTGTGCAGGTATGTTGCTATGGCTTGGTGAAGTGAGCATGATGATGGAACAGTGGGACATGTCGCGTGATGAATGACAGGAAATGTGGTGGCTTAATCGAAATACTGACTGTCTCGCAGCTGCTAGTACCAGGCAAAGTCGACGGCGAGTTTCCTCTCCAGAAAGCGCTGGATGTATTGAAGGATTGTGAACTATGCGAGTTTGGCAATGGTGTCGGACTGATATGTGCGTCGACTCCCACTCGCATCGCGTATGGTTACCCCAGCCGCATACTAACGACCGTCTCCAGCATATCTATCAAGGATCCCCTACTATCTCGAAGAAGCTGCCTGTCAAAATCCCGCGATCAAGGCCCTCATCTCTTACGGCGGAAAAAGCCTCTCCACACTAAGCTCGACAGCACTGCCACCTCAACTAATACACGTCGCGGGGATACCAGACCCTCACCGCCGCGAGTCATGTTCATTAGTCCCAGAATCATCCTCGGAGAAAACAGTGCCATCCCCGGAGAACATCATCAAAACCTACCGGTACGAAGAAGCGACAAAAGATTCTGAATGGGTGCTTCCAAGCGACGAGCATTACCACAAGCGAAGCGCGGGCATTGCGCATACGAGGAGTCTGACTTTCTTGAAGCCGCTGCTCGGCGGCCCTTTCTTCGATCTGGAGGCTGTGTGGGAAGAGCACACCAAGTTCGAGTTCGGCGAGAGGGATGTGGAGAAGACGATGGCTACGATGGTGGATCAGCCATATGTCAACCACATTCCGACTATGACGTACGTATCTCTCCGCCCATCCTCCCACACCCGCATTGCATGCGACCGTGAATACTGACCACCCACCAGCGGAGGCGTAGGCCAAGAGCGACTCACAGCATTCTACACGCACCACTTCGTCTTCAGCAATCCGCCCGACACCGCCCTCGCCCTCGTCTCCCGAACCGTAGGCATCGACCGTGTAATCGACGAGTTCATCTTCACGCTTACCCACACCAAAGAAGTTCCCTGGCTGCTTCCCGGTATCCCTCCCACCGGAAAGCCACTCGCCATACCGTTCACGAGTGTCGTTGCTATGCGCGGTGATCGACTGTGTCATGAACACATCAGCTGGGACCATGCGACGGCGCTGAAACAACTGGGTCTGCTTCCGGAGTACGTGCCCTTCCCGTACGAGATCGAGGGCGCCGCGCCGCCGGAGGGGAAAAGATTCGAGGTGAGACTGCCAGTCGTGGATATGGAGGGGAGTAGGAAGTTGGTGGATGAGAGTTGCGAGGAGAGTAATGCGTTGATGAGTGGAAGGTGGCGGATGGTCGACGATGTATGAAGGCAGCGAGGTTATACGGACGCCGCCTAATCTCCAAGGGAAATATTGGAGGTACGTATATATGATAACATAAAGGCCTACGGTCTTGCGAATATAGTCCCTTGAACTGTGAACTGGTGACATTAGATGCCCACGCACGCGGCGGCAAGTAAGTGCCCAACAACTATATATACATGCTGTTGCTCGATCTTGCCAAGGAGAGAAATCAGCTTGAGGACTACGAGGTGGTGTTCTGACCCTGCGCGAGGCCGACAGGGACTTATATGCATCAGTCCTTAACATCTGCCTTGGGTTATAGCCATGACAGGTCGCTTTCTTCCTCAAGCAACGCCAGTATACGGTGAAGACTCAAAGAAAAAAAAGTAGTTTCGCACGGCGATGCATCGTGAGCGGACTTGCCATTCGATGATGACATCAAAACCGTAACGAAACGCATCCCAAAGGACACAATCATGAGGATCATGGCTGGGGAGTGACCGAGAAGAGGAACCAGCCTCATTCGCAGTATGACACCCAGTGGACAGAGAGACCCCCCCTGTGATTCCACCTTCTCTAAGTGCTAATCAGGGTCCACGCTCCGGGGCGCTTCACCATCTTGCAGACCACAAATGAGATCCAGCTCATCTGCTTTACCGGGATTTTTGCCCCGCGAAGAGTTGCCGTAGTCACACCGACGGTGCATCGAAGACGGGGCCAGCCGTGTCGACGATGTCGTCGCCAGTAAACGCACACTCGATATGCGTACGCGTCCTGGTCGTCCAAGTGTGAGCAAAGTGGACCAGCCACTTGCCTTTCCCGCACACTGCATCGCTCGCATGCTGGTCGTGACTGGATACCACTTCGGCGAGCCGGAGGCTGGGGTTCGATCGCGGGCAACCGGACTCATTCCTAATGTGGACGTTGTTTGGGATGACGAAAGTGGCGATGGGAAGGTCGCAGCCTCGGTGCTTGATGTGTTAACATTACAGCAGGGACGGAGAGGGACTTACAGTGATTCGCAGCCTTTGACTTGGACAGATTGAAGACCTCAATGCGCGGATGTGCGCTTCGAATGTGAGCTGGCGTCAAGTTTCGCGGTTTGGTGTCGGAGGAACAAGGAGAGAGAAAGGCGGCCAACGAGGTAAGTTGGGGAAGCTTGGGCCATGCGCATGACACATCGCGGTCTTATTCAACTACACTACGCTATTCTGACATTGATCTCCGAGCACGCTCTAGCGCTACACGCTGCGCTCAAATACCGTTATTGTGGTAGTCCTTGACGTCGACAACTAGTTTGTCCAGAGCATCGCTCTTTGAGAAGGGATCATAGCCCCGGAGGTAGTCCTTGAACGCCTTCACACCGCAAGCAGCCTTGACTTTATTCCACTCCCCTTCACTCATGACATCCTCATCATTGCCCTCGACTTTCCTGGCCGGGAAAAACCTCACATTAGGCACATCAACATCCGCCAACTCTTTACCCCCCCTCCACATCTTCGCCACCAAAGACCACCTTGCTTTGTCACCGTTGTCCCCCCCTCTGATCGCATAGCGAAGATCGCAACTAAACTGGATGAAGTCGCGAATATCGTCTGGCTTCATCCTTCTGAAATTCCAGTTCCACACCACGATATTGATCGTGCCATTGGGGTTCTCTTTTCCGTGTTCGAGGAGGTCATAGAGTAACTGTGGCGGTGCATCGTACTTCTGCCACTTCGTCATGAACGTAACTTGGCGCTTGGTTTCTTTGAGTACCGGCTTGCAGGCTCGTAGCACCTTCATCAGGACGTTGCTACCGGTGAAGTCGAGGTATAGATGGTTGTAGAAGAGCTCCATAAACATATGTTCGATCTTGAAAGCTTTGCATACCTCGAAGATACGATTGACGGGTGTCTTCTGGTCCCAACTGCGTCCTCCGCAAATGACCACGTTTCCGTTCTCTTGCCTGAACATACCGATCGTGCCGTGGCCTGTAGTCAAGGCGTACTTCCAGATCATCTGGCGAACTTCCACCGGCAGTTGTGAAAACCGGTCTTCACCGGCTTCGATGCGCTTGTACTTTTGTTCACTTGTCTCAAAGCCGTGAACTTCACCTCCACCGATGTCGAAAGACACCTTCTGGTGTGGCTTTTTACGCCAGGTAGTATGAAGTTCCGCACCGCCGGTAGCGTCCTTCATAGCCCGAAGGGTGGCAGCATCGGGGGAGAGAATCGAGGTGCTCGCTATAGCGCCGGTGATAGCATGGAGGTAGCAGAGCTTGAGAGTGTTCTTATCCAGAACGATGACAACGCGTTCCGAACGGTCCTCGCGAATGTAACACCCGGTGTACTGACGAAGCGTTATAGTAGTATGCGACATGGCGACGGAGGTGAGGATAGCGAGCGTGGTGAGGGTCAATTAATGAGAGTGTAGTAAAGTTCGGTAGTACCAATAGCAATCCAAGAAAGGTTGTCGGTCGATGTTATGGTAAAGTCGCAAGGCGGGGTAATGATCTGATACAAACGGTCGTCTGCTTTCTCTCACTGCGAAGCGCGACCAGGTCTGAATCCGACCCTACCAGCTGACTGGGGTATAGTCATAGCGTACGTCTTCTAGCTTCTTATTGGCTTGTTGCTTTGTTTGTTTGATGTCTTAAGATTTGCTGAGCTCCTTCCGCTCCTTCACCGCAACGAGTGTTGGATGTGGTGGCTTATCAACCTGTAGACTCGCCTAGATAGGGAAGCACCGAGCGACACTTGATATCAGCCAGCACGTTGCAAGAGGTGAGATCTCTCGCGACTATGAGCACCTGGGTGTTGATGGGTTTGACATCTGGTCTTCACGATTGTTTACACATGTTCCAGTCAGTTCCCATGAGGTAGACAATCGCTATCACATAACTCTTGTTCCATGGGACCTGATACTCGTCAGAACCTCGGGAATTCTAATCGGTGGTTCATGAAGTTCTAACGCGTTGACGACTCATGACATCACTATCATGCTCACCTTCACCTTCACTTCTGGGAGCTACTGCTGGAGCCTGGAGCGCCGCTAGCGGCTGGCCCGAGCTTCCTCATGCCTTTTGCTAGATATTTTTGCTTTCTTCGACTCTCCATCTTATCCCAACACCCACTCCGACACTGGAACAAAACGACCCAGCTTTGGAGTTGCATCCTCGCATGGAGCCTCACACTTCTCGCCACCACGGTACGTCATACCCCTCCTGATTGTAATGTTAACACATCAAGCGCTTTTGCGACACTCCCGATCGCTGCTCCATCGTTTCAGACAACATCCACATCAAGGATTGAGTGCACTCGGCTGATCCCCAGCTTCATGGCTCGTCCTTGGTGGCAACTCGTCGCGTCCAACGTGCGAGCTTGCAGTGTGCGGGAAAGGCAAGGCGGCCGGGTCCACCTTGCTTACACTTGTGATGAGCGGGGACTGCACGAGTATTCTGCAGACCCTGTCGGCGACATTACCAGGGCGATCAGCCCGACGACAATGCACCGCCGGTGAGACTGGGCACCTTGATTCGGTGTAGACTACGGATTGCCTTCACGGGTTCATCCGGGATGCATGGAAAACTCGACAAGTTGGACTTGTCTTGTGGATGGCAGTTTGACAACATGCGCCGGCGCATCACGTCTTACCCGTCGGTCAGGAAGGCAGGTTAGCCACCGTTGTGCTCTGTCCTGCTGGGTGTCATACCTTAAGGTACGCGTTCGCCCAAGGTCACTCCCCCGCCCAGACACTCAGTAATGTGTCAATCGAAAAGAAACTTTTTTCATTGAGTCTTCACCAGGTCCTGGTGTTGCTTGAGGAAGGAAGCGACGACTTTCCCCGTCTGACTATTCCATCGTACGGCGTTCTACTGCAGTCCCGGTATAGCAGGATATTGCAGTGTGGAAATGAGCTACGCTTGCATGTTTTCGCATGTATTTTCGACGCGCAAGCAATGAAAGGGTGACGTATGCGATGTCCGCGCTCACCTCTTTACTTCTACCTATACCGACAGTGTCGGTATATCTAGCTGGCGGGTGGGGGGCACTCGCATCATCATGCATGAAAGTCGGGAGCACGTTCTCGGTGTTGCGACGGTCTTGTATGCATTGGATACTGCTCAAGAAGCCACCCTGACACCCTGCGGCGCCGACAAAAGACAGCCGTCCATCCGTTGGAAAGGCGGCGCAAGACCGTGAAGTCGCATCATGCGTCGAGAAACCAAGCTGGCTCAACGACGCAGGTAGCTACATCTGCTTGAACATGGGTAGAATCGCTCCAAATGCATAGGTTTGCGGTAATAAGAGGCGGCGCGGCCGTATGGGAACGTTGCAATGGATGACATATATTCGGTGGAAGGTGATGACATTGGATCGGCATAAACGCAGACTGTAGATGTTGCGTACTTAATCGCCGCAGTGTGCGTGGGCACTTGAGATTACCGGTTCACAGGCCAGACGAGATACCAAGCATGCACACTTGGGCTTCACATCAAGAACACTTTCCTGGCGACCTTCATAATGGGGCTCATCAGTCTTTTCAACAGGCTTGGCGTGGCCTTGCCAGTCAAGAACCAGTCGTAGACCATTGCCCATGCTTCATTCCCGCCAGTCTCGAGGACGTCTCCATGACAGGGTATAATCCGCTCAATATGCCATTCCGCTACCTTCTTCGCGTCGCGTCGCATCAGGGTGTAGTCAACGGTCGCAATGTGGTAGACGAGGCGCTTCGCCCATATCGATCGAGGATGTGCACGCTTTGCGAATTCGCGCGACAAAGGGCCTTGGTGCGACGAGCTAGGATGGTATTGCTGAAAGGTGGTCAGCATCTGATGTCGCGTGCGCGCCCGGTGATTGCGCAACATACCTCGGTGCATGGCAAATTCATCATCAGGTCTGACTGTATCAGCGTCTTCGTAGGCTTGTGATACCAAGCGACACAGTATGTGATGAACCCCTCGAATAGCACGGTCTCAAAGTCTTGCGCAAAGTCAAACTGGTTCTCCGGACTTGTTCGCCAGTCCTCGTAGATATAGTCCCACTCCACGTCTTTCCTCTTGCTCTCCAGACCTGGAACGCCGATTGCCTTTGCTTCTGGCCACGCATCGATATAGTCCTTCACATACATATGATGCCCAAGATCACACGCTACGAGATCAACGCCCCCCAATTCATTCAGCTTGTCGCGCACCGCTTCTTCGAGCGGGATCGGATTGAGGAGAAGGATTCGGTTGTCGTGCAATCTGATGGCTGTTGCCCGATTGCCTACAGCGACGAAATTGCGGTAGCCGAATGGCGCGAAGCGGTTGAACGGCGTGGAGAAGGTCGTGATGGCGGGCGTGACGTCGCGAATTGTGAGCCCAGCGGAAGGCATACTCGCGTCGAGGTGTATTCGGTCCGAAGCTGACTGAGCCTTGTATCGATGATAGCTCAGCGGTATCGATGATTATGGGTGGGGTGTGCGAGAATATCATCTAGACATGATGCGGGTGGTAAGTTGAGATATCCATGATGTCGTCATGACGCTGTTCGGTCACCCGGGAATGAGAGATCTGTGTCTTGAGACGCCGACAATGAAGCGACATCGTGGATGTGATGCTACGCTTTGCAGGTAGCACTATACATTACTCGATCCATGTTTTACTGGGTTGAAATCAATGCGCATGTATGCAGTAGACGACTGGACATCGGACATTCCGGTGATTCGGACGCGGATGTATTACTCTCGGGATGTCTAAAGACCATAGGCTTATAGCTGGTCACCTTCGCAGTCATCAGACAACGGAAATGCCGTGGCCGTAGGCTGCGGTCCCTACTGTCAGCTCGCACCTGGGCTTCGACGCTCGCAAGCCACCCGGGGCGATCGCAATCATTGGCCTCGTGTCGATGCAGCAACACAAACGTGGTAGCCATCCGCTCCTGGCGTAAATATGCACATGGCGCTCGTGACAGCGATTCGATGTGTTGAGGAACAGTCTGTCGTGAACTTGATGCGCGTGTACGGAGGGCTGGCGCGCGGTATTAGCGGGGTCTCCCCCCCAGCCCCCGGCCGTTCTGGGGACACCCCCGAGTTCTTATCGGCCTTATCGCCCTTACTAAGAGTCGTTTAGAGCTAGTGAACCCAGAGCCCCTTCTCGACTAAAGCTCTAACAAAGCAGCTGAGCTGTACTTCTTCGGTACCCGTTTACGGACCGACGGACCATTCTCGCTGCTTTAGCGTGACTTCTGGGTATTGCGTCTTGTAGATGTGTGATTGAAATGTTCTAGTGGATTCTGATGTGTTCCACCCTCGCTCGCCCATCCCGAATCATGTCACCGATTTCAGTTTTCTTGAGGCTTGGAATGCGGCACGCTCCAACGAGCTGGTAGCCGTCGCCGTCTTTGCGGAGTACGACTGGAAGGGTGTACCCTTTGAGCGCACAAACGACGTCGCCATCTTCCGTCAGAGGCGGGAACACTCCAAACAAACCTGAGGTAGTGAGGGCCAGACGGAATCCGTGTAAGCCTCTCAGTGCCTGCTTGTAAACCGGTATTACCACACTCGCTTTGATTTTTTGTTGCTCAACCTCTTCACCGTTCCGGGGATCATCCCAATTTCTCATGAGTCCCATAACTCTTCTGCCCACCTCGTCCAAATGTGCGATAGATCTTGCACTTGGTAGCAACCCGAGTTTGATGTAAAATAACCAATGAAACATGGCCCTTCTCTTCACACAAGCATACTCAAGATCCACCAATAGCAATAATACCGCTTGTTCCCAGTCAAGAGATTGTAAGTGGTCATCTAGACTGTACAATGCGAATACAACATCGAAGATCCTTTCTCTTCGGCAAGTCAGGATGTCGTAAATCCACAATAACCACTCGTCTTCCTCAAAACTGTGTGTATCAGGATTCTTGTAGGCGTGTATGGTTGGTCCAATGCTGATGGACTGTTCAACGACCACAGCTGTGCAGTAGAGAGATGAGTCCAGCCATGTAGCTCTCTGCGTGCCCTGAGGAAAGACGTCGTTGTCAGTCAAATCTCCACGGTGCCTAAGGAAAGGGGGCGACGATCGTTCGTCCTCCCAATTGATGTTGGAGTCTGCAACCCCCTTCAGATTTGGGACCCAGGAAGGCAGTCCTGGGATAGGAGTCCATAGAAAGCCAATCCCAGCATAGGTAAGGAACCAAAGGTCGCATTTAAGCTTGTAACATGGTTCTCCTTCAACGGCTTCTCCCAAGACTAAGGCGTTCAGCCATTGAACAACGTACTCTTGATACACCTGGGCTACTGTCGTTCCCGAAGTGTAGTCCGTAGGCATACGGATTCCAGTTACTCCACCAAATCCGTATACGTAGTCTTTGGCATTGGTCGCTTCGTAGTGAAGCGCGCGTTCGCCCATGATGAATTTACATATTGCTGCTTCAAACAGTTCTTTCCGTGCTGCTTCGTTCAACGAGTCGGTGGTTGAGATAATTTCATAGCCCCGAGTTCGGTCCTCTATGTTTGTACATGCCTTTAAGGTGCAGATCCGAGTGTATGCATCAGCTGCACCAAACTCGGTTACGCAGGTCCATTCCCCGATTGGCACACAGTGTGGCTTGTCAACAGACGGATGCTTCATCTGGAAGACCTTGATCCAAAGTTCTACGCAGCACACCTCGACCCAGGAAATTCTCGTTGACCCACACAATAGAATGGCGCCCGTAGCTAGTACCAGCTCCTGCAAGATCCAAAGCCGTTTCCAATAAGGTGCCTCGAACAGTCTCTTGGCATCGCTGAGTGTTTTGACAGACTCTCCAGAATCGTTTTGAACATCGTAGTGTTTCCTCAGCCAAGTCAAATCAGTAATAGCACCGAACAACTCATCTCCAACTTCTGCCAGGACTTCTTCTTTCGATGCTACCTGTTCAGAACTATTCTGGGCTCTGTGTTGGATGAAGCTATAGCCGGGCAGTCGACCTATCTCATGCAGAATGTCATGATAGGCATACACTGCCCTACAAACACTCTTGTTTTCTTCCCCACAGATCCATGCAAAAACTAGGTGGGCCTTCGGATATATCTTCTCCATAAGCGGGACCTGGTGGTTCTTCTCTTCCAAGTCTTTCTGATTGATGCACAGCGCGTCGGCCCAGAGCCACTGCTCTTCACCTGGGGCACGGAGGCTCTTTTCGGCTTCGCTCCACAGACGATATACTTCTCGAATAGCACCTGCGAGGTTGACAGTAATGTTGATTGCCCCTCCTTCAATGGCCACGGGTTCAGTGATGTTTGGATCACCCCAGACGTACGAGAGGGCACTGAAGACGGGCGAGTCTCCTATTGAAACGACTTTGAAGGCGCCTGTAATCCGCGGCGTAGTGGAGAGGATTTTAAGAAGACGTATTGATTTGTCCGGCTCTTCGAGAGGTTCGTAGGTGTATTCGCGCTCGATGGCTTCCTCGGTAGTCATGACGTCGGAGTCGAGCTCTGGCATAGTGTGTGTGGGCGGCAAAGCGGCGATGGCAACAAGGCTGAGAGAGGGGCAACTCACAAGGCTCAAATACTCAAGACGGGCAGGATCTGTAGCTTTATAGCTGCCCAAAGCCAGGCTGAAGCCCAGCGTATGCGCTATGCATGAATCAAGCTTTCATTGGCTCAACTTGCCCAGTAGGAACACTCAAAGCAAGCCCGTCCTTTGCTCCGTCTTAAGATACCCAGGCACCAGCGATAGGGTGCCCACAAGTGATATTTGGTCAACCAACCCCGCAATACACAAGCCATACATGATGACCGAGTCCGCTCATTAAACATTGGAGGGGATGAGAACGAAGTCGGTCAATTAACAAGAATTATCAGCTTAGCCGCCATACGTATTCTCAGCGCGCAGAAGGACTTCAGACATTCATTTCGATATCTAGGCTCTAGGGGAATATTCTGTATCTTGTGGGTTCGCAAAGTAAGCAGATCAACGCAAATGGGGTGAACAGCTTGTTGCGATCAATGTGGCGGACGTGGCGCGAATTCGAGCTCAACGGCTGCATGCAGCCCTGGCCGGAGGGCACAGAACAAGCTAGGCACAAACGATCTCACCTACACCACCACCACGACAAACCAACAACAATCGCGTACGGAAACTGGATGTGATGAGGAGCTTCCTTGTGTAATGTGTGAGACGTTGCGCTAGTGTTAGCAGATGCAGGCCGTCGTCAGCAGGGTGTGCGCGACGACTACGAAAGAGCTAAGACGACCACCGTGCATGGAAGGCGTTTCTGACAGAGAAGGCGGAAGCGGACATGCGCAGCACCGAGTTTCAAGCAGTTAGGATCTGTCGCGTACAAAAACAACCTGGCAGCCTGGCAGCTTCCGCCCAAAGTGAACTCGCTGACACTTTTCATCGTTGCTTTTCGTAGTGAAAGTCAATGCTCTCAGTGTTGTGCATCGCCTGCGCTTCTTGCTGCCGTGTTGTGTGGATGCACGAGGTCGCCAGAAGATTGCTCCACTTCTCCGCGACTTCAAGAACGTCACAAAGTATTGCACCAGCACGGTATGCTCCCAATTCACTCGCCATCAGCATCCCAAGCAATCGACGTAGTATACCGAGCTTGCTTTCGTATGCAAGCGATTGTAGCAGCAAGTACGCATGGCGCATGACACTCATGCACGGCGAATGGTTTGGAGTTTGTCATGTGATTGCGATATGAAAAGTCGACACACAACGCTGTTGAGTCGCGCGACCCTTCCACTCTATATTGTATGGATATCGAAAAATTTAGAGGTTGAGGGTATAACCTCTACTAGATGCCAGTCTTGTACCCATGATGAGGGTATATACGCACCAAGAAACACGCGCTCGTCACAACCACACGGACACCAGCAGCCGACGCTGCCTTCTCCACTACAGATGCGTCAATCATTGTTCCGGCGGAAACCAGATGGAAGAGACTGATGTTGACGTATTTGATTAGGGTCGACAAGGAATGGACCCTATGGTGAAAGTCTCCGTGGACTGCGCAAAGTGAACAAAGAAGGTAGTATATAACAATGATGCCTCGGTGAGGCTTTTCACCAGCGACCTCATGAGGTCGACCCTATCACTACCGTCGTATATTAATCCTCCCACTTGGACCTCAAGAGAACGTACCCACTTCCATACCCACCGTCAACAAGAATCTCAACCAACATATCAGTCATCATTGCTGCGAAATGGCCGACCTACAAGCAATGTACGTTCCTCGTTCCATCAAATGATCCTAATCAGCTAACGAGTATGCAGTACCGAATGCAACCTCACTACGTCACCCTTGCTTAGGCTCCCCGGAGAGATACGCAACAGGATCTACGACTTCACTCTGGGTGGAAATACATGGCATATCGATGATCGTCGTAAATTGACCT
>Ga0265798_10008546_pt1 | contig 13031 bp, 2 predicted proteins | sample P3T30metagenome_FD_192430 | JGI IMG/M metagenome (GOLD analysis project Ga0265798, IMG submission 192430) | Plant litter microbial communities from East Loma Ridge, Irvine, California - P3 T30 | ecosystem: Environmental > Terrestrial > Plant litter > Unclassified | place: USA: California...
TTGTAGAACTCGATCGCACGGTCTTCCTTGTTCTTCTCTTCGATCGCCAGGCCCATGGCCACGCGCATGAAGAAGATCTGCGGCAGTTCGAAACGCACGCCATCCTTGTGGATGAAGTAGCGGTCGTACAAGGTCTGCAGGCCCAGGTAGGTGAATTGCTGATCGCGCTCGTGGTTGATCGCTCGGCCCAGTTTTTCCAGGTCGAAGGTGGCCAGCACGGGGTTCAGCAGTTCGAACTCGATACCCTTGGCGATGTAGGAGGGCAGCGCTTTGGCGTACAGGTCGACCATCTCGTGGTGCGTGGCGCTTTCAGCCACTTCCAGGAAGCTCAGGCCTTCGGCGCGCAAGGTGTCCATCAGCAGGCGGGCGGTGACGAACGAGTAGTTCGGCTCGCGCTCGACCAGGGTGCGCGAGGTCATCACCAGGGCGGTGTTGACGTCGGTGAGGGCCACACCGTCGTACAGGTTTTTCAGGGTTTCCTTCTGGATCAGGCCACCGTCGACTTCGGCCAGGCCTTCGCAGGCTTCGTTGATGATGGTGTTCAGGCGGCCCATGTCCAGCGGCGCCAGGCTGCCGTCGGCCTTGGTGATGCGGATGCTGGGGTGCGCTTCGACCGGTGCATCGGCCGGAGTGCGGGTGGCGCGCTCCTTGGAGCGCTCGTTGCGGTAGATCACGTAGTCGCGCGCGACCTTCTGCTCGCCGGCGCGCATCAGGGCCAGTTCGACCTGGTCCTGGATCTCTTCGATGTGGATGGTGCCACCCGATGGCATGCGCCGCTTGAAGGTGGCGGTGACCTGTTCGGTCAGGCGCGCGACGGTGTCGTGGATGCGCGACGAGGCGGCGGCGTTGCCGCCTTCAACTGCAAGGAACGCCTTGGTGATGGCCACGGTGATCTTGTCGTCGGTGTAGCCGACCACGGTACCGTTGCGCTTGATCACGCGCAGTTGGCCTGGAGCGGTCGCGGCCAGATCCAGATTGGCATCGTTGGCCTGCGGCGCCTTGGCCGGCGAGTTCTCGCGAGTTGTGTCGGTTTGCATGGGGTGAGTATCTCCACGTTCAAAAATTTGAGCGGACGCCAATCGTTGGGTCCGTCACCGAAAAGCTGTCCGCGGAAGGCCGAGGCCTTCAGCCGGGTGTAGGAAAGAGCGGAAAATGCGGCCGTCCGCAGGTAGCGGCAGGCGGAGAATTCGTGGGCGAAAAAACTCGGGGAAAGCACGCTGCAAGGGCTTGAGTTCTTGCTTTGACTTGTGCTTGGTTTTTCAGGCGAAACCCTACATGTAGTGGTTTTGCGCGCCGGGGATACAAGATAATGCGGTCTGGGGGTCATTGCAAGGTGCCAGACTGTGGATAACATGTGGGTATTGTGTGGGTGACGGCGCTAGCCCGCGCCGTGTCTGGACTGGAGGCAAATGACCGTTTGTCCCCAGACTTTTGGTGAACCTCGCCACAGGCCCACTAGACAACTGACGCTCACCGGGCTTGGCAACCGACGCTGTCACTTCATGGCTCGACAGGGCGGCGACATGCCGCCCTGCGAGCAGTGTCCGCCGGGCTAGCGGCGGCAGGGATCAAGCCTCGGCAGCGCGCATCGCCAGCACCTCCTCGGCCGTGTCGTTCTCGTCTTCGCTGATGCTGTACCAAGGGGTATGGCGCTGGCGGCGCAACCAGCCGGCTGCAGTCCAGGTCTCCGTCGGCCGTCCCAGGGCGTCATAGCGCTGCAGGTCATGGTAGCTGTGCTCGGCATCGCGATGGCTGGCGTCATCGATATAGCGATCACTGTTGGCGAAGTACGGACGGTACACACGAATCACCTGTCCCTTGGTGTCGTACTCCACGCGCTGGCTGACCCGCCAGCGTGGATCGGCATGGGCATCCTCGGCCAGCAGCATGCCGTCACCGTCCACCTGGTGGGCCATGCCGGGCTCGACCCGCTGCTTGCTTTGCAGGTTGCGCCCGAAGCCGTCGAAGCTCTCGATGCTCATGCGTACCTGGCGCTCGGGGTCGCCGGGGTAGCGATCGGCCTGGAACGCCGCCACGCGAACCGGCTGGCGAGGATAGCTGGCCAGTGGCGCCAGAGTCTCGGCGACCGCGTCGGCCAACAGGCCCTGCTGCCATCCCTTGCGAGCCGAGGCACGCAGCTGCCCACTCAGGGTCACGCGACCGGCCATTACCTGCTCGCCCAGCGCGTAGCTGTCGGTCACACCAACGGCGGGCACCTCGCCCATCCAGGCATCGCCTTCATGGATATAGGCCATGGCCCAGTCACCCACGCCAGCGGCGTCGTCGGCAATCGCTTCGGCAATACTGCCGGCCATGGTCTGGCCCTGCAACGGTGCAAAGCCCACCGGCTCGCCCATCTCGGTGCCGAAGAAGCTGCTCAGCGACAAGCGTCCGAAGGCGTCATAGCTGGCTTGCTGGCGATTGTCGTTGGGGTCGACCACGTCCACCGGCTGCAAGTGCCGGTAGTCATACCGTGCCTGGGTAGTGCAGCCATCGGCGGCGATTACCTTCACTGGCAGCAACTGGTAGGCATCGTACTGCACGCGTGTTTCACCCATCGCGGGGCTCTGCCGGTAGGCCTGGACCTTGTAGAACGCCTGGGCGTCGCCGTAGGTGGCATACCCCTGGCGCACCGACCACAGCACGCGGTCCGGCTCCTCGGGCAGGAATGCCGGCATGGGTTGATAACCCAGTTCCACCAGCTTGGCGTCCAGCGCCTGCGGTTCCAATACCTCTGCATAGGCTTGCAGCGCTGCTTCATCCAGCTCAGCCGCCTCGGCGAAGTCGGCCAGGGCGAGGAAACTGGCGCTGCCGTCACTGCACCCTTGATAGCGTTGCATGCTCAAGGCGGTCAGGGTCCTGGGCGCGGTGTTGCCCAACAGCCCATCGTCACGCAACAGCGCTTCGTAGCCGAGCTGGTCCAGTGTCACGTCGGCCTTGGGCAACGACCAGGCGTTGCCACGTGCCCGGTAGGGCAGGTGCAAGCGCCAGTGCTGTGGGTCATCGGCCAGATGAATGGCTTGAGCGCGGCTTTCGCTGAAGTAATAGCGATGCTGGGCCGGGTCGAAAGCATCTCGCCACCAGGTCTGCTCGTGTTCGTCGCTGTAGGGTGGGGTGTCGATCTCGTGCTTGCGCCGGGCATAGGCGATGCTGACTGCGTGGGTCACTGCACCGAAAGCATCGGCGCGCAATTGCACGCTGTGGCTGCATTGCGGGTCGTCGGCGATGCGCTCGTACTGGTAGCTCAGGGTTTCCAGGGTCATGGGCAGCAGGGTGGCGTAACGCTGCCCGGCGCTGCGCGGTTGCAGCAGGCGCAGGGCAGGGCGTTGTACCTGCACCGAATAAGGCACCGCCGCGCAGGCTTGACCGTCCAGGCCGAACACTTCGGTGCGCAGCACCTGACCGCTGAGCGCCCGGGCCATGTCGTGGCGCAAGCCTTCGTCCTGCTCGGTGACGATGCTGTCATTGCCGGTCTGGGCATCGTGGCGCAGCAGCAGAATCGGGCCCAGTGTCCGTGCCTGCGGATCATGCTCGACGGTGCCATGCAGGACTTCATCCACTGCTCGGCCGGTGTGGTACCAGGTCTTGGTCAGCAGCACTGGCGAGGTTGGCTCGGCACTCGCCGACGGCGCTTCGGAGTCCGTGGCGATTACCAGGCCGAAGCCACGCATCTCGCGCTCGCGGCCATCGTAATGACCTCGGCGATACTGCACGCGCTGGCTCAAGGTATTGCCGGTGATCTCGTCGTGCTGGGTCTGGCCCACCACCACGTGCACCGGAAACGGCAGTTCGGCAACCGGTGTGAGCCCTGCGGCCAGCCGTTCGGCTTTTTCATCCAGCCATTCCTGAGCCGAACTGCGGTAGCAGGCCTGGGTGTCGGCGCCCATGTTGTTGTTCGACCCCACCAGCAGATAGGGCTTGCGACCTGAATTGAAGTCCAGCTGCCAATGCTGTCCCGGCAGGTGCGGTACGCTGAGCACCAGGCTCGAACAGCCCAGCCCCTGCAAGTCGGCGACGCTCACCTGCCAGGTGTTGTCGTAGCGCAGGCCTTGGGGCCAGGCCTGCAGCACCGGTTCGGCAAAGCCATTGCCGCTCTGGTTCAGGAACACCTGCGCATGCTCGCTGCTCAGGTAGATCAGGTCGGCGGCGCCGGAGCCATCCAGGTCAGCCAGACGTACCCGCGACGCATCGAACTCACCGAAGGCAAACGGCAGGCTGGCCATCTTGAAGCTTTTGCCGAACATGCCGCGGCCCAGGTTCGGCCAGCAGCGCAGCTCGTCATGGCGGATGCGGATCAAGTGCTGCTGGCCACTGCCCAGCACGTCGCTGAACGCCACCAACTCATGCTGGCTGTTGCTGGCCAATGGCAGCGCGTCGTCGGCGTGGGCAACGTCACGGGGCAGGGCGAAACCTTTGTCGCGCGCGCTGGGGTACAGCCGCACGCTGCGGCTGCCGATCATCGCGAAATCACGCAGGCCATCGCCGACAAGGTCGGTCATTTGCCCCTCGGCGCTGAAGAACTCCAGTGGAAAGGCATCGAACGGGTGGAAACCGGACCACGCTCGATCGCTGCCCAAGGTGAAGAAACCGCTGTGCCCGGGCTGGGCGACGATCCAATCCAGACGGCCGTCGCCGGTCAGGTCGCTGAGGAACTGGCGAGCGGGCTTGCGCGCGTCCGCGACCGGTTGCCTGGGCAATTGCTGCCAAGGTGCGTAGGCCACGGCATCTGGGTCGGCCGAGTCATCGCCGCGCACCGGTTCGCGGTAGCGCCAACTGTCGTCCTGGCGGTAAAGCACGCCGGGCAGGCCCTCGCCATACAGGTCAACCAACTGATAGGTCTGGCCATCGTCGAGGCCCGGCATCGCTTCGAACCCGCGGTAACGCGCGTCTTCGAAGCGGAAATGCTCGTAGCGAAATTCCAGCGGCGGCTGTTCGACCATCTCGGTGCCTTCACAGGCCTGAGCGATGGCGGCCGTGAGTAGGCTGTAACCGTGACACTGGCCATATTCCAGCCACAAGCGGTTGACCAGCACGGGCGCGCTGCCCAGTTCGTCGAACCGATGGAACATCAGCACCTGATGGCACCGCCGCAAGGTGCGCAGTTCGAAACCGTAGGCAAAGTTGGCGATGGGGTCGGGCCGCAGCGGCCAGGGCTGGCTGGCGGCGTAGGTCGGTACGCTGCCCTGCTCGATGGCGCGTTCGCCATAGTCCAGCACCAGGTCGAAATGCCAATGCTCGGGCAGGCTCGCTTCATCCCACAAATACAGCGGTGCATGGGCGGTGAAGTTGCCATAGCGCACACGGCTCAAGTAACGCTGGGCGCTGTGGTCGCGTTCATCGCCTTCAGGCAGGCCAACGCCGTCTTCGGCGCGGTACTCGTAGACGACGTGATCGCCGGTGGGCGTTACCGATTCCTCCAGCAGCCATTCGCCCACCTGCTGCGGCGCGTGGGCTGGGAAGACGCGCGCACTGGCGCGCTTGCCGTACAGGTGCAGGCCGCCATCGCTGCCATGGACCAGCCAGAACCCGGCGTCGGCATCGTCCAGCTGCCAATGCTCGATACGCGCGAAGCTGCCTTCCACTCTGGGGCAGTGGCGAGTCACTCGGTAACTGGCCCCCAGCGCCTGGCCGCGAAAGGTATGGACGGTGGTGCTGACGATGACGCCTTGGGCGTCGCGCTGTGGCAGCAGGACATCGCCGCCCGGGCCGACCATTTCGTCGTCGACGGTGTACGCCGGCACGCCTTTTTGCGTGCGCCGGGCGATGCTCTGGCGGCTCAGCCCCCAGCCCATGCCGCAGGGGCCGTTACCGGCGCCGCTGCTGTAGCTCAAGCCCAGTTGTGGGGTGGCGCCGCGGCCAGGTGAGAGTGGCAGCGCGATGCTGAACGAGGCAGCGCCGCTGGCGCCCACCGAGCCCCAGCCCTTGCCGATGCTCTGGATGGCGCCGCCGCCTTTGGGAAGTGAAGGCGTGTTGATCGCCAGTGGAGTGTCGTGGTGTGTATTCATGAGTAGGTATCACTGAAGATGGGATAGAGACCGAGCGCGTGGCCCGGTCCTTTGAATGATGAGTCGCCTTGTTTGCGAACCTTCTGCCCGCGAAAGCGACCGCCCGAACTACGCGGACTTCGCCGTGTAGCTAACCCGCACGATCACATCGCTCAACGCCGCCAACAGCTCGGGCGTGGAGCGGGTGAAACGCAGGTTCCAGGTCGACACCGCGCCGGTGCCCTCGAACGGCAGGTAGCGCTCGTCGTCGAAGTTCAGGGTGAACATGCCGTCGTCGTCGACGCCGCTGGACAGGGCGATCTGTTGGCTGGCGCGCATGTTTTCCCAGACGTTGGCACCCACCGTGTCGGCCATTTCCACCTTGCTGTAGGTTTGCGTAAGGACGGCCGCCAGGTCCTCGTAAGGGCCCAGCACCGCTGGCAAGGTCACGCTGACGCGCTTGATGCGGCGCAGGTACTGGCCGGGGTAGTCGTTGTCGAAGAGGCCCTGTTCCAGCTTGATTTCCAGCCCACCGGTCTTGCCCAGGTCCTCGACAATGGTCGCCCACGGCTTGGCCTCGGTTTCCTGCAGACGGCGCACCGACACGGTCTTGGTGATCTCCAGCGAGCGCGCATTGCGTTGCAGATAGGCCGCTTCCATCTTCATCAGGTTGAGCTTGAGCGACTCACCGGCGGTAAGGCCGCGGTAGCTGTCTTTCCAGGCACCTGGCTGAACGAAGCGTGTCTTCAAGTCGGCGATCTCGTACTGCCAGCACGCTTCGGCGGCCAGGCACAGCGACAACGTGGTGTCGTAGGCCTGGTAGTAGAAGGTGGCGAACTGGCCGTTCAGCCATTGGTAGAGCTGGGCATTGGTGAAGCGTTTGTTGAGGAACTGATAGGTGGTAGCCGCTTGGTCAACCATCAGTTCGGTCTGACGCAGTTGCTCGGCGGTGACCTTGGCCTGCTCGTCGTGCACCGCCAGTTGCGCATCGATCTGCTCGATCTCGCGTTTGGCCTGTTCTTCGGCGTGCATCCACTCCTGATGGCGACGACGGTATTGCTCGGTGCGGTCCAGGGCTTCGGCTGCACCATGGAACGCGGTGGCCATGCCCTGCGCCACGGCGGTGGCAATACCGGTGACGCCTTCCAGGCGCCAGCCGCCAGTGGTGGCGCCGACGATTGCGCCACCGGCCATGCCAGCGATCACACCGCCCACTGCACCGACCTGGTTGGGTGCTACCTTGAGGCCCTCGCCGATGGCCTGGGAGACGAAGCCCACCCCTTCGGCGACTCGACCTTGCAGGTGCAGGGCGCCGGCAGACACTTCGCCGGCGCTCACGACTTCAGAAGCCAGGGTGGCGTAATGGCTCAAGCGGTTTTCAGCGATTGCACGACTGGCCAACAGCGCCTTGCGGCCTTCGGCCTCCACACCCTGAACCAGCTGCTGCAGGACGATGGCCTGCTTGGCCATGTCCCAGGCTTGCTGCTGTTGCATTTCCTGCAGTTGAGCGTTGTCCTTGCGTTCGAGCAGCGACAGCAGCGTACTGCCGAACTGGATCAGGTTTTCCACTGCAGCACTGGCACGGTTGTGCATGACGCTGAAACGGTAGTGCGGGATTTCCTGGCCGAGCAACCGACCGCTACCGCCCCCGGCGGCTGCGGAGCCGAACGCCGACATCAGCGCGCGTGGATCCAGCGGTGCGGCGAACAGTGGCAACTGCAGCGGCTTGCCGTCCAGGGTGCGGTTATGCCGCAGGTTGCGCAGCCGCGCTTCGGCGGTGTCCCAGTTCTGCACCAGTTCGCGGTTCAGGGCCACGCGGAAATGTGGGCTGTCGAGTTCGGCCAGCGAAGGGTCGACCGCAAAAGGCATGAGCGCCAGCGGCGGCTGCTGGAAGATGATGAGTGACCGACCGTCGTTCTCGGCGGCACTTTCGGCGACCAGGCGCTCCTGCTCGATCAGACGTTGCTCGAACGCGCGCAGCCCGCCACTGACCGAATCCGACAGCTTTTTCAGCGTCAGCGGCTTCCAGCCACTGACCAGGCGCTTGTCCGGACGCGGGCCCAACAGGTCCAGCACGCGCACATACCAAAGCTTGGCTTCGTTCAACGCATCCGGCGTCAACTGGCGATACGCCGCATCGCCGCGGTCCAGCAGGTTGCGAACGAAGTGGCTGTACACCGCCTTGCGGTAGTGCACCGGGTTGTCGCTGGCGATGCCGTCCGGATCGATCGGCGCGCGGGTGGCACGCTCGCGGCTCAGGTCGTCCACCAGCGGGCGCACGTTCCAGTAGTCGGGACGGCCGCTGCTGTCGGCGCGTCGGCTTGGGTCGAAGATGAAGCTGAGCCAGTGCTCGGCTTCGCTGAACTGTTGCTCGGTGTTCAGGCGGTGGCTGATAAGGAACGGCAGGTGGAAGAACAGCTCCCAGAAGTACAGGCCGTTGGCGCCTTTGAAGTCCATGGGCGGCTGAGCGGCGGCGCTTCCCAATGCCGGTTCCGGAAGTAGCTGGGTTTCCCAGGACAGCAGATTTTCCAGAGCAATGTTGGCACGTTCGATCAAGTTTCGGGCGAACAACGTGTTCAACCGGATCGGTTGGCGATCGGCATTGTTTTGGTCATTCTTGCTAATGGTCGAGCAGGAAAAATCAATGAACTCAGCCACCCCAAGTGTAGGATTGACGGAAGTCGTAATCTTCGGGGCGAGGAGTGAGTCGCCCTCTCCATTGCGAACAAGTTCGATCTCCGTCGCTTTCAGGGCATGACCAATGGCGGTCCTACTTCCATATGCATTGACGTCATCAATATAAACTCCGTGCAGAAGCGTGAATTTCTTACCTGCATCTGGCCACGTGGAATACCACCCCGGGCGTAAGGTGTCTGGGTCCACGGCGATCTGAATACGAGCCTTGTCGACACCGGGCTTTAGTTCAGCCTTAGCCACGCCATCGATTATATTCCATCGACCGTTCAGGATGTTGGTGGGCGTCGGGTCGGCAACATCTTTGGAAAATGCAAAAAATTGACGGTAGTTGAGCGTACCGGTAAACCTCCACGCTTGGATATTGGGGATTCGTAGAAATTCTGGTTCCGACCAATTATAGATATTCAAGTCGATACTCGACTCGCCGGCTTCCAGGCTGTGAATCAGTGCCACGGAAAGCCTTTTGCCGGACAAGTCTATGGCATTCATAGAGCTGTCTCGAGTTGGGAGGCTGACGTAAGGTATAAAGTCATAATCCACCAGGCAGTTATTCATGCCATTGATCTGAAAATGAAAAGACTGTTGTGCGGTTTTTTTGAACATGTCATGGGTGGTGTAAATGAATGAATCTCGCAATAGCGTTACATAATTAGCCTCGGGATCAGGGCGGTCATATAGTAGTGTTAGGCTTATTTGGTCATTTGGCCCTGCATGATTCAAGACTATTGCTCGTTGCGTTACCTCGAACGCAGTCGATATATTTGTCTCGACTGACAGCTTCATCGAGGCCTGATCAAGCGTAATTCCGTTGCTCGGCGTCACATCCGCGATACGACTTTGCCAGCCGGAGTAGTTCCATCCTGTCACCGTCTGAGTTCCGCTGTGCGGTGAATGAGAGCGTCTGACCAACCTAATCGACGCCCCTAGTACGGGGAATTGGAGCGCCCCACGGTTGTGTTGGGCGAATAGTATGCCGATACGAAGTACGTCCAGACGTTTATCGCTCGGTGTTGTTTTGCGGGTGTCTACTCGGCCCTCCGAGGGGAACAGGGATTTCGCGTTGAAGTTTTTGTCGATTTCCAGTGTTCTTAGCAATTTGTATTTATCAGATGATCCATCCGTACTTGTTGGCACATGTGTATAACCTGCATAGACCGCCAGAAAAAGTGACTCCGGGCTGGTGCTTACATCTGTGACGGCGATTGTGTTGATATCGTTCAGTGACGCCAGGTTAAGTGTCGAGAGGTCAAAATCCACATCTATATAACATTGGGGCGCACTCCAGCTATCGTCATACTTTTTGTACGTTAGGTTTAGCCGCAGTCGCTTTGTTGCTTTGGGTTTCGAGTCGGTGAAAGGTTGGTCCGGGTAAATGCCGTCGGCGTTTGACGATGGGGCTTCCAAGTCGCCACTGTTCGCAGAGTCCGTGCTGTCAGCGGCCTCTACCCACGCAACGAACAGACGGTTGTTGAAATAGACCGGGCGAATGGTTTGCTCGATGGCAGAGTCTGAAATCGGCAGGGTGGCCCGTTTCCAGTCCGACCAAGCCCCTGGGTTCGGATTGTCCACCTTCGGCCCTTGAGTACCACTGACGTAGGTACGTTCGGCCATGTTCACCGAGCGCCAGTAGTAGGCGCCCTCGGCGCGGGACTTGCCGATGAAGTAGTAGGTGGACTCCTTGAAGTCCGTGCCGGCGATGTAACCGTTGATGATGCTCAGATTGGCCACTTCCTCGAAGCTGGCCAGGTAGTTCTGCACCGCCTCCTGAGTAGTGTCCAAACTGATGCGGTTCTGATTGATGTCGTTCTCGAGCTGCTGGAAATAGCTGGATTTCTTCATCCGCAGCGACGGATCGATGTACAGCGAGGGGTACCAGGCCAACTGTTGGTTGGCCGCCCACAGTGGGTACTGACTACGCTGGTCGCGCCATTCGCCGAGCAGCGCTTCGCTGAAGCGTACGTCGTTGTAACCCGGCTCCATGCCCAGCAGCGCGCCGTTGATGTACTGCTGCAGACTGGCGATGGCACTGGCTACGGGGCTGGTTTCCACGGCCTGGGTGACCTGGGTGTCCAGCAGCAGGTATTCGTACAGGTCGTTTTCGGTTTTCAGTTTATTGGCCAGGCCAAGGTCGGCCAGGGTGGCGTCGTTGGGCACGACTTCGCCCAGGTAGTAGGCGACGAGGGCGTCGCGAAAGCTTTCGTTGAGTGTGGCTGCGATGGTCATGCAATGAGTTCCGTTATTGAGGATGTATGGATGGGTGTCAGGCCCGGCCCCTTCGCGGGCAGAGCCCTCTGCCCGCGAAGGGGCCGGCCTGGACACCCAGTGAATCAGCGGTTTACAGCCGCCATGGCCGCCTGGCCCACCGCTTGCCAGTCAGCTTCGGGGCTGTCGGCATGCAGGGAGCAGGCTTTGAGCAGGGTCGCGGCGTTGAGGCCGGTTTCCAGCGAAAGGGCCTGTGCGCGGCGCACCCAGTCGATATGGGCAACGGTCTTGGCGGTTTGCTGAGGCAGCAGCCCGGTGAGCACCGCCACCTCCCTTTCGCTCCAGCCCAGCAAGCTCGCCAGTGCGGCATTGCAGGTTTGCGACTGGACCGCCAGTTGGCGTTTGCCGGGGCGTCTGGATACCAATGCATTGGCTTGCTGCAAGTAACCGAGCAGGCGCTCTTCCGGCTGGCCCAAGGTGTTGAACAGGCTGTCGTAGGCCTTGAGCAGGTGCAGGGTGTTCAAGGACAACGGCCACAGGCTTTCGCACCCCAGCCACGCCGGGTTGACGACGAAGGTGCGCAGTGCGGCGGTGCCAACCTTGGCCCAGCTGACAGCGCGTGTGCAGGTGTCGATCTGGCGCAGGTCGGCCAGCACCGCACTTACTTTGCCGGCATCGGGCTCGGCGTCCATCGGCCAGGCCTGGAGGGTGTGCTCGAGCAGGCGGTAAGGTGAAACATCGGCGCAGTGAGCGACCCATACCGCCAATTCCGGCAGGAGCGTGGTGTGTTCCTGCAGCAGGCCTTCCACGAGCCTCTGCTGGCGGCTCAGGGCGTTGGCCAGATATGTATTCAGTGTGTCTTCGGCGATCAGGACGTCATTGGCGGCCAGCCCCAGCGAGGCGACCAGCGAGCGAACCTTTTCTGCCAGCTGCTGCTGATCGGTGTCGGTCAGCGTTGGTTGAAGCGACTTCACCAGCCCAGCCGCATCGATAATGGCTGAGGTCCCTTTGCCCAGTTCCATGTGCCAGTCGATGGCCGCGCCGGTGGCTTTGTTGGGTAGACCGAGGGCGGCTATCGTGGCAGCGTTCACGGCCAAGGTACGGGCCACATCGGCCATCTGCTGCAGGCGCTCGAGCAGGGCGGTGCCTGGCTCCTGTGCAGCGTCCGTGCTCAACAAGGCGAGCAGCCCGGTGATCGTGAGTTTATTGGCCTTGAGCCAGCGCACGGCCCAGTCCAGTTCCATCAGGATGTCGAGGATGTCCTTGCCAGCGGAGTCCAGCGCTTTCAAGCGACCGCTGGCAATCGACCCGCGATAGGCGCTGCCACCCAGCAAGGTCGTCAGCTCCCAGAAGTCGCTGGCCGAGAGACCGAACATCTGCGCGATACGGGCTTGGCGGTAAAGCGAGGACACCACTGCCAGCGAGCGTTTCAATGGCGTCACGGCAGTCAGGGTGTCGGCGACCAAGCGTTCGAACTCTTGGCCTGGTTGAACGCCCAGGCTTGCGCAGAGTTGCGCGACGGTTTTCTGGTGCAGTGGATCAGAGGAGTTCAGGTTGAAACCACCGTCATCAATCACCAACGGCCTATCGAAGAGCACGGGTGTATTGAACGCTTTGTCGAGCATGGAAACCTGACCCGTCGCGGCGTAGGGCGAGACATGGTGTACGAATGCGGCAAACTCATCAGCCGCAATCGAGTACTCGCGGCTGAAGTAGCGGTACATCCCGAGTGTCCTGAGCGTATTGCCGTTGATTAGCAGTCCAGCATTGGCATCACTTTCAGAACGCATGGCGCCGATCATGAGAATGTCCAACTGAGCGAACGAGAGGCCGGTAGCCTTCTGCAGCCGGATCATGCGTTGCAGCCGGTCGTATCGCTCGAGGCTGGTATTGGTCAGCTGCCATTTATCGCCAGAGGTGGCTTTGGCCAGGCCGATAGTGTTGTCGTAGTTGTCATAGGATTTTGTGCCTGAGTCCTTCCCACCAATGCCGTTTATGTAGCTGGCTCCGTAGTGATTGGAGCGGGGGAAAGGTCTGGAACCGCGAATGCCGGTGGCCATGCGGTTGAGGGAGATGAAGTTAGGCGACTGTATGGGGGCGAATGCCTTGACTGCGAGCAGGTTTTCCGTGGACTTACTGTCAAGGTCT
>Ga0265798_10008553_pt1 | contig 13023 bp, 10 predicted proteins | sample P3T30metagenome_FD_192430 | JGI IMG/M metagenome (GOLD analysis project Ga0265798, IMG submission 192430) | Plant litter microbial communities from East Loma Ridge, Irvine, California - P3 T30 | ecosystem: Environmental > Terrestrial > Plant litter > Unclassified | place: USA: California...
CCTGGTGGGGTTGTTAGTGATGATTTCGATATACATGGGTTTGCAAGGGTAAGAACGTACGATCTCTTCAACTTCAGGAGCGTGGGCACCTGTGCGGGCTGGAGAGAAGTTGTCGGGTGTGATGGGCACACGCATCATGAGAGTACTGCTGGCTTCAGAGTTGTCCGGATCGAAGTCGGGCAGGTAGGCGAAGTCGATGGTGGACGAGTCGTTGACGGTCTTCAGGGTGCGAGAGGTGTTGAAGTGACGGACAGTGTTGGATGTGGACTCGGTCTTGGGCTGGGTCGGGCGTTTTGACTGCTCGACGGCAGTGCTGAAAGCGCGGGAGCTGGTGATCTCGTCTGCGGAAAGACGGGAGATGAGCTGTGGTGGGTTAGCTTTGTTTTAGTAGGAAGAGTGAGGCTTTCGTGGGTGCGTACGTCTTGCTTGTTACCGCTGAAGTCGATTTTCCTCCTCTTGCACTCGCTGCGAAGACCTGCGATGTCGTGTGGGAGGTTGCTTCCAGGACGCTCCTTGGTGAGGACAGTCGAGGCATAGGTTGCCGGACCGGTCATGTGAAGGTTGCGGACCTGGTGAGTGCCGCGAGAGAGGTTGCGCAGGGCAATGAACTGGACGGATCTGGGAGCTGCCATTGTGGTGGTTGTGTTGTAGGTGGGATTGATTGGAGTTGGATGTGTACTGCGAGTAACGGAGGGATATGAGGTTCAAGAGACAAGAGTCTTGGTCAGATTGAGAGAAGCTTCTGGGACGGTACAGCTATGTTCTAGAAGAGGGGGAGGAGGAGGGAAAGAGATGGCGAGAGCAAGGAAACGGACGGTGGTACTTAAGGGTACTATACAGTATGCGTGTGGCTCACACATGGCATCAGCAGTAGCAGCTAGCATGGACAGCTTGGACAGTGGGTAGCAGTGGTACGATGCAGATGCGGTCTGAGTACATTCAAAAGTGCTGAGGTTGTCACCAAGCTTGTTGATCCCCATGCCGCTACTCATCCTAGTCCATTGGCCCGTACTCCCGGACATGCTGCATCCGCCCGGTGATACAGCTGCCGCCTCTGCACTACTTCCAGCCCTTCCGTTGACTGCACCTTGACTGCTAATTATCGAAATCTGATACGCTGGCCTTGCTGATCCGGTGATCCGTTGTTATCTCGAGTCCATTTTTTTTTTTGGATCCTTGTGCTGCATGTATTCAGTCTTGCGCGTCACAACCATGTCGTTATCCTCGTCACCATAGTACCTACATGTACCTCCAAAGTCAAGTCATGTGTTTCACTTCCTGCCATGTCTCTCCCCCACACACCAGGCCATCGGACATGCTTGTTTGCACGAGCCCCCAGCTTTCCTTTCCTTCAGCCAGGAACGCGCATCAACGCACGGCCGTTGCACTCAACTGCTATCTAAAGCCACCGTATCACCGTGCTTCGATGCTGCGGTTCTCCGACTCCGGGAAACACAGTTTCGCATACCGGCCGGAACGCTTGTGCTGCTATCTTTAACTGCCCATTGGACAACGTCAGCATGACTGAGATGCCAGTGCCAGAGCAGAGAGAGCGGTCGCCCTGTTATCTTCCATCCCGTCTTATCTCTCGGGCTCCCAAACATCACACGCACGATGCCGTCGCAGCCAGCCTCCGTGTCTTAACACTGTTTCCATTATGGATCGAGATTGTTTTGTACCGATGGCTTGCAGACGACGTAGATGTAAACGTCCGCGTGATTCGTCCTCAAGCTTGCCGGCAGATGTATCATGAAGACACCGCCATTTCGGAGCTGGTTGCTGTAAGACGCCATTCATCCAATGATAATGCTCGAATAAGCTCCAGCTGTTGTAAGTACCGGTACCGGTAGCATCAGACCAGGTCAGATCGGATACTTGCAGCTTGCCAAAACGCGAAAACGCATTCCTTCTCGCTTCACGCTCACCACCTCGCCGTCGAAGAGGTTCAGTACTATCGGAGAGTTTGGCAACAATCCGAACCGAAATCACGTTATCGTTGACCGACATTTCGTTGGGGTGATTATTGCGCCAAAATCTACACCACGCAGCACTTTCCAAAGGTCCGATAAGATTCTATTTATTCGGACCTCCGTCAGACAAGAGCGGAACAGCACTTTCCGCGCGGAAGATCAGGTCGCGCCTTCCTTCCTTCCCCACGCCTCCACACTAACAGGAAGGGGCTGGCTCCACATTTCTATATCTCTCATCAACTTGGAGCTTCGACCTGGGTCAGAGCCCAGCATCGTTGCGCGGCTGCAGACTGAGCCGTGTATTTGCGTGTGACTTGTGAAGCTCGGTTTGTCAACGAATCGATTGTTACTAAAGACAAGTCGCTTGCGAAAAGGGATACTGTACATCCATGCTAGCAGAAACGTCGCTCAGATTGGGAAGAATCTCGATCGCGTGCTTTTTCTTTCCCTCGAAGGCTTTCTTACACTTTCTTCACAGACCCGTCCACGGTAAACTTACCGGAATGACAAAAGAATGAGATCCGGCCAGAAAGCTAGTCCAGCTGCTGAGCATTATTACGAAGTCCGAAGGCGGCGGTTTCAGCTTTCTTTCAGCCCTGGTAGACATCAAAGTTGACGTTAATCACACGGCCGCTCTGCCGTTTTCCACTATGTATGCATGTTGTAGTTCTGCTCTACTGCCGTGGTCTCGTCTGATGAGAGCGTGCCTGCCCGTCAACTTTTTTTTTTTGCACAGGACTCTGCCCTCTTCCGTAGGACGACAAATCTCCCATTGAAGATACGATCAAACCCTCCATGCACATCATTCGCCCCAATTAAGCTTCCTCACGCATTGTCCTCAACAGCAGTAACGTCAACCTCCTCAATCCGCCACATATACCACATGAACAAACTCCTATACGGCCTGAACCGCTCCGCAATCTCCAGCATTTCCTTCTCGCTCATGTACTTCCACTTCCCACCCTTGCCCTTAGCTTTCAACTTCTTGACATCCCGTCCGACGTAAGCCGCCATTCCCCTCTGCACACCCAGATCGCCCGTAGAAAAGACGTCTAGACGCTTGAGTGCAAAGCACATGAACATCTCAACAGACCAAGCCCCGAGGCCGCGCACGGCGACCAGCTTTGCCATTACTTCCGCGTCCGGGGCTTCGAGGAGGAAGGCAGCTGTGAGATCGCCGTTGGCAAATTGAGAGGCCAGTCCTTGAATGTACTCTGATTTACGCTGGCTTAGGCCTGCTTCGCGGAGTCTTGGGATGGTTTGCTGGGCCACCAGAGCCGGGGGAGGAAAGCCTTTGGGGCAAGCTTCGTCGGGGAAGAGGGAGATGAATTTGTTTTTGATGGATTTTGCTGCTGCGCCGGAGACTTGTTGGGCTATTATGCCGCTGGTCAGAGAGCGGAAGGGGTCGATTTCTTCGGCGAGGCCGAGGGGGGAGAAGACGCGGCAGTGGTGTTTGTCGATGAGCGGTTTTAGTAATGGGTCGATGGATAGGAGGTGGTTGCAGGCTGTTTCGAGGAGGGAGCCTGTCGTTGCTGTGGGGTTTGAGGGCGACGGTTCTTCGAAGTTGCTGTAAGAAGGTTGTACTTGGGTTCCTCCCGGTGTGATCAAGTTGGCATTGGCGTGCCCGGCTTCTACACGACGTTCGGGCGGTGGCGAAGCATCATCTATGTCGCCGCTGCTGTAGTTTGGTGTTCTGGCGTTGGTCATAAGCCCGATGGCAGCTGGCGTTGGTGTGAATGGGGGTGGTTTCTCGCTGCTTTTCTCCACTCGTGGGCGTTTGTTGTTGGGAGTTGTTGGAGGTGGCATTGCGTCCTTGTCAGATTCATCTTTGGCCACTGCAGCTGTTGCGACTTGTTCGGTCACAGGGGTTTTCTTTTGTCGTTTGCGAGGCGGCTGTTTCGTCTCTACATCGTGCGTTGGAGCTACCGCTATGGGCGATGCCTTGACCCGGGACGAGCGCCGCAAAGACATTGCAGCCGAAGACTGGCGGCGGAAGATATCAGTCTTGTAGTTGTTGCAATGATTACAGGGTGTAAGTTGTATGGCCTTGTAGGCCGAGTTCGCAAGTAGCTTCCTAAATCTTGCAGGCAACGAGGAGGCCAGCTTCTCGGATACAGAATGGGTATACTAGTCGTGATATGAGCTTAAACGAATTTGTCAAACTAGAAAGTCCCCTTTGACTTGGGAGATCAAAAACATATACGATCAGGTGTTGTCACAAATGTGTAGATTTTATAGCGAAGACCAAATGTGATAGGCAAGGATGTTTGTAAGCAGCAACTCTCGACTTGTCGACCACTGAGATGCCGCAGTTTGGTGATGACGCTTATGCACGGCCCTCGATGATCAGGTGACCTGGATTGTTGGCGGATCAGGTCCAGCTAAAGCTGACCACAGCATACTGTAATAACATAGTATTGTCGCGCTTGAGACCTTACACTGCAGCGAATGGCATGCTGATGTTTTTGGGCTTTTGGGTACGCTCTATTGATATGGTACACTGCTTCTCATTCCAGTACGCCGCCGCCACCACCATCTCATGGATATTTACAAAGTTGGCATTGGCTCTCCTCATTCTCTGATACTGTTTCCGCGAATCTCCTGGTACATGATCTATTTCTTGATGGTGGGCTTGTTGATGACCATAGCCTCCAGGTCCTGCCTCTCGGTGACTTCGGCCTCGAGCTCTGCAATGATGGGGGAGATGTAGGGAGTGTCCTGCGGTCGTAAATGTTAGTTCCTATGTCTGAAGTTCTGCGCGTCTTGAAGGGCCGCAAGTCGGATAGGATAGCGCTTCAACCAAGGGCTCGACAGGCTTCCGGGAGATAAACGTACCTCCTCAGGCTTGGTCCATTCGGTCTGGGGCAAGAGCTGGTGGGCAAGCGAGCACTGTTTATCCTGTTAGACGAGTCCCGGTTGTTTTTGGTATTTCTTCGCGGCGATATACCTGGAAGGCCCTGCGCATGCGGAAGACGCGGTCGTAGGACTCCTTGGGTGACAGACGCTTCAAGGCGCGCTGCACAAGCTCGTTCTCCTCGGGGATCAGGTCGTCGGCCCTGTCGGCTGTGTCAGCCCTCTCCTACATATCCACGATATTCCTGCGACCCAATGGTCTCCTCCAAGATATCCAGATAGTCCGTACCTCAGACCGAGCTGCCTGTATCCGGCGCTGTTCAGGTACCACCTGCTGAGCGGCTGCGCCCAGCGCATCATCCAGGGGCGCTTCATGACGAACTGAGCAAGGGAGGGTTGCGACATGATTGCGGTGATATGTGTGGCGGCGATGGGGGTAGGCGCTGAGTGGTTTTGCTCCTGGTGAAGCCGTCGCTCTTCTCAGGATGCACTTGCAAGACACGGGTAGAGCCGCTGGGAGGTAAGCGGACTTGGCGAGAGTGGAAGGTTGAGCGAGGCGTGGCAATCATTCCCAATTCACGTGAGTCGGGCAGCTGCGATGAGGTGCTTTGACTCCGGGTGGGCGCCGGCTGGAGATTCCAAGTCTGGGCACAAGGGTACGTCAGACGGAAGTGAACTCGACGACAGCCGGGTGCTTTCGGTGCATGCTCGAGCTGCTGTGTCTTGCCCGAGCGAGCTACACCTCACTTCGACACACACACACGCACACACCTACAGTATCACATCTCACCTTACTCCGGTCCAATTGACCTCACTTCACTCGACCTCACTCACATCCACCTCTCAATACCCTCCCGCCGCTACTGCTACCTTCCGTCCGCCCTGGCTCGGCTTATCGCAAGCACCTTAGCAAGCCGGCGTTGCGGGGCCCGAGAAACACCAAGCTTCACGTGGAATCACTTTCCGGCGAGCAACGGCCATACCTTGGATACAACCACACTCACACGTCGAAATCTCTTCCACCCCCCTCTCGAATGGCCGGCGCCACCATTCCCGCTTGAGCATGAGGTCGTTATACGCGTGCCAAAGGTAGCCTAGCGAGGGCCATGCAAAACATGTCCTCCGACACCCACGACCATGGCCCACCCAACACAATAGCCGCCCAGCCCGAGTCGCCTCTGGGCCACAACACACCACACGCAAACCCCCGACTCGCACTATGGAGTCTCAACATCCCACCCGGCTGGGTCAATCCAATTTCGGGTGCGACGTCTGGTGCCGCCAGCGCCATCGTTACATGCCCGCTTGATGTGATCAAGACAAAGCTTCAGGCGCAGGGCGCTTTCAGAATCATAGAACCGAGCCCGACTGGACCGAGTGGTCGAGAGATGTACCGTGGTATGCTTGGGACGGCCAAAACAATCATTCGACAGGATGGGCTTATTGGGATGTACCGAGGCCTCAGTCCAATGATGCTGGGATACTTGCCGACATGGGCTGTATACATGACGGTCTACGACAAGACGAAGCACTATTTCAGCAGGAAAGGATGGCACGAGAATCCGAGGGATCTATACATATCAAACGCCTACTCTTCCGTATGTGCCGGCGCATGCTCCACACTGGCGACCAACCCAATCTGGGTCATCAAAACCCGGATGATGTCGCAAGTCTCGCGGTCTGCTTCCAAGAGCGCTCGTGCAGCGCCATGGCACTACAACAGTACGCTCGATGCCGCGAGGAAAATGTACAAGTCAGAGGGAATCGGCGCTTTCTATTCTGGACTGGCGCCCGCATTATTGGGCCTTACCCACGTCGCCATTCAATTCCCACTGTACGAGCTCTTGAAGGAGAAATTTGTCGGACTCGAGATGGGTGAATCTTCGGAAAACGCCGGCGACGGTTGGCACGAGACCTTCGGTATTCTCGCGGCCACTCTGATCAGCAAAGTCTGCGCCACCTCTGCCACATACCCTCACGAAGTCTTACGCACACGCCTGCAGACGCAGCAGCGGCACTTCAGTCCCGAAGGCAGCCACGACGGCGTGTCCGCCACACACCACAGTCAAAACGTCTCAACAGCCAAGCGAGTGTCGAACTCGGATGGATCCGCTTATCGGCCGCGATACCAGGGCGTGTTGCAGACGTTCAAAGTGATCTTGCGGGAAGAAGGATGGCGCGCCTTTTACAACGGAATGGGGACGAACATGATCCGAGCCGTACCCGCGGCCATGACAACGCTCCTCACCTACGAAACCGTCAAGTCCATGCTTGAGAAGCTGCACGAAGAAGGCAGGGACCTGAAATCTAGAGAAGAGTATTCATAGAGTGAGCCTTGGGGGGATGTCGGCGGGCTGCGCCTCGCCTAAGCGCCCTGTCAGATCATCTGGATCTCGCGGAAGACAGTCATACTATTATTCACGAGCGGAGAAGCTCAATTTTGCAGCAAGGCGTTCGGAAATGGAAGAGGCAAGCAAGGATAGCTTCGAGATCGAAGACTAAGGCGGTGTTGCGTTGCATGTGTACGTATTCTCGAACCTTTCGTCCGAATCTAAGGAAATCAAAAATCCACAAGTTCCAATTGTTCCAACGAGACCTGTCGGCGATTCACTCGAACCAAACCTTAATTTGACCACTGACGTTCTTTGCTGTTTTGCGTCGGACTATGTCCCCGTCCTTGAGGACCGAGCGGGCGACGTAGTCGCCTCAAAGAGGGTTGAAAAAAGCTGAAACATTCGAATACGGTTCCCTTCGCTTGCCTCAATGCTTAGACTGTAGTCTCGGGTTCCGAAAGCTCTGGCGACTACTCTGTCGAACCAATACTTCTCGTGGGAGCAGAATGGAAGCTACGCACGGCGATATTGGGCGTCGCTTGCTTCGTTTCTTCTCGTTGACTAACGGCGAGCTGGCTAATATCTGGGTATGGTTTGTATCATCTTGGATGGCAAACCCCAAGGGCAGCGGTGAAGATAATGATGATGGTGAGGATTGGCAATCGGAGAGATTGGTTGGAAATATGTGAACAGGCCTCGGACAACCTACGTGAGACCATGTCAATGATTGGTAGCAGAGTTCGATTTACTGGTCGTCACTCGTTTGAAGCAGAGTCATTGAGCAATCTTCCGCACTGTGATGGACCAGTCTCTCGATTATGCGCGTTCAACGTCGGGCCAGGCTGGAGAAGCAAATTGCCCTTGATTACATTCAATTCGGGCGAAGTTGAGGCGCGGGACAATATTACGTGTACGGTCTCGAGCCGAAGACACCTTAATTTTCCCGTTTGCATGCAGATGCTTTCCTGCGAGGCGAGATTGTTTCTTAGGCGAAGTGCAGCTCGATCCTGAGCGAACGTTGGCGCAAAGTGTTATTGCTGCAATGTTCGGGTGCCTACTGGCAGTCTTCAGCACTGCAGAGATTGCGCGAGGGCAAAAGATTGCCCTAGTCTGGCATCATTGTTGTATGTGATTGATTACAGTTTTCGGTTCGAGTTGACAGTCTCAAAAAGAGTCTCGAGATGGAAGGGAAGATCCCGGAGTTTGCAGTGGAGATGCCACGAGCCAGCCACACGATCTGCCCGATGGATCTGCGTGAACGAAGGGGCCCGCCGAACTGGCCTGGCCTGGGGCACGGCCACGATGGAAATGTCAAACTTGTCGATGTGTGCCAACGACATGCCCTACTTACCGATACCCAATGAGTGGTGACAAACGAATGCGGTCTGCGCATAGCAAAATGTCTCAGTCGGTCTGCTCGTATCAAGAGTGTCTCAGTCTGAGGGAGTGCCGAGCAGGATTGATTGATATTACAGTGCGACCTGCTTGCCTGTTTGTATCGCAGCACGCCAACCACAAAACACCAACTCCTGCGTCCTCCCGCCCGACCACTACATGTACTCACTGTACCATTATTGTTGTTATCATTGTGCCGACCTGCCAATAATGCCGTGGACGCGGTGGCTGAAATCACCAAGCCAGACGTGCATACTTCCGAGGCACGGCTGGCGAGGGGGGTTTGTCGAGATGAAGTACATGTACTGACTGACTGTAGTCGAGATGAGTTGGTAGAGGCATACACACCTGCGCAATATCGGCATCCATCAACATCTCACCCCCGGCCCGACGATAATACCATCTCACATCTCATCACTCCACTACGCGCTCTCATATGCTGTGACCAGTGCGTGGTGGAGAGGGCGCTAACCGAGCGTCACACAGTATGCACTCCCAACTCCCGTTCCAAGTGATCGGCACGGGGTCCAGCGCATCAGAGGCGTACTCAGCTCCAACAACAATTGGACGCGCTCCGGCTGACAGCGATACCACACTTGCTTGGCTTTTCCCTTGCATAGTCAGTGCCCGGAGCGACTTGTGCTGAATGCATCACATCATAGGTGGCATCATGGCCTCTTCAGTCATACTGCGCCGCCTGTTATGATATACCTCCCTCAGTACTTACTCACAGTACCTTGGAATCGGCACTCCCGACTTCGCTACTGCCCTATATATGGCGTGTCCTGTATCGACGGCAGCCCTTGCTAGGCGCACAAGCGGTTGAAGTCGCACGCAGGACCGGCCAACGGCAGGTACTGTAGGCTACCCATCCGTGTCGAACGAAACGCCACCCATTCCGGTACTCGCAGACCAGGGTATTCTCGAGTCCCTCCCGTTTGCGCCGCCCTATGCGTTTCGCCTGTCAGAGATGGTGAACGCCGCCTGCAAGCAATCTACCCGTCGTCCTGTGCCCGCCTGAGAGAGTGACTTTCGTGAATCCTCCATCACATACCTTGGCCCGCTGCTAACTTCACTACCTTTCGCGTCTTGCAGAAAGCGACTATCTAACCACATCAACAATTCCGGAACACAGTCCTGCGGCTGTTCGCTTCGCTTCGCCGCCGTCGGGTGTTGGCAGTCATTCCTTGCATGATCCACCGCGCGATAACGACCATGCAGTAATCCGCTGGTATCCAGCTTTGGATAGATCAACGAACCTCAAGAGGAAGCGAGCTTGGACATCGACCCTGCTTTGTGCTACTCACCAGGCGACCCATACCTAGCAACTCAAGTCCTAATAAACCATCTCATTGGTAACCTGGGCATCTTCACTCCGCTAAATTTGGCCTCTACCGACCCCCCTCACTTCATCGCGCTGTGACTATTCCATCCTTACGCACTCCACTGCTGCGCGGCGTACCTTTGACTGGTACACCGCCTTTGGATGAGCTTCGAGTTGTCATTTTGACACTCTTTCAACCTTGGATAATCGCACTGTACTTCGAGCATAGGAGGCGGCGTTCCCTCATTGGAGTTCGCCACGCTGCTTCCGCGCTCGACATTCATTCGAAAATTCATCGATATTCCCTATGAATCCCGCCGCAAAGATGGCCTACGATGATCTCCAGCCGGGCGATATCGTTCCGAGCTTCTTCAACCCTGCTATTGTTGCTGGATCGTATTTTGCGAGTTTCAGCGGATGCCTACTCACTGTTGAACTGCTACATCGTCGCGGTACGGCACTCGGCAGCTGGAGAAGTTGGTGAGTACGTTCGATTCGACTTCCTTGGAAGGTTCCTGACATCTTCCAGGGTTGAGAACATAATATGCGCTGTGGCGATGGGTGTGGTTGGGATCTGGTGTATGCACTTTGTTGGGTATGTCAACTTATGCGTGCTTTCTGCGGCAATCGCACTGACTTCGCTATAGCAACCGCGCCATCACGCTCGGTGACGGACGAGACTCGTTACAACTCGTCTATGCCCCTGGCTTCACCATTCTTTCCGTGTTCCTGCCTGTGATAGGTCTCACAGCAGCATTTGCGGCAGCCGAGTACCGAACGGCAAAACCTCTGCATCACTGGCTTGCTTTGTCCATCACTGGCATCATCGCTGGCCTCTCGATCGTGGGCATGCACTATATCGGCAACCTTGGTATTTCGAATTACAAGCTGAGATACAACCCGCGATTCCTGGCTGCAGCATTCGTCATCGCCGAGGGCGACTGCTTACTAGTTCTCGTCCTCTTTTACACATGGCGCGAGGCATGGATCAACTCATGGTGGAAGCGCCTCTTCTGCGCTTCATTCCTGGCCGGCGGAGTATCGTCGATGCACTTCACGGCATCTGTTGGATGTCAGTACATCTTTCAGCAATATGCTGCTACTGGTCGCATGAGAGATGTGCAAGTTCTCATCGCTGGCTGTCTTTGCGGCGCTGCCGTCCTGACATTTCTCACTTACCTTTTCGTCACTCGACACAAAGCCTATAGCAACAAGAAGCGCGCTTCCAAGGTCGTTCTTACATGCGCTGTATTCGATCCTGAAGGCAGAATTCTTGTCAACACCGATGGCACACTTCCGGCACGCGAGATCACGGATCGATACAACTCGACTGGATTCACGGACGAATTCAACACAGCACACTCTGTCATGCAATGGATGTTCCGTGTGACCTACAACTGGTCAGGTGTCATTGACCTCGTACCAAAGATGAAGAGTCATCTCGTCGCCCAAAGGGAGACCAATGATGTGGAGTCCCGTCCTGGAAGTAAGGCATCCAGCACGATCTGGCATCCTTCTACATACACCGATTACTCCGTCATCTTTCGGGAACGCTTCTGTGTTGCCGCTGCGAATCTGGCGTCCAGCTTGAACGTCCCTCTGGACAAGCTTGGTGTGCTTTACGACAGGATCATTGAGACTGCGACATTGCCAGATTCACATCAAGTCCTACGCAGCGCACAGCCTCCACGCAAGAAGGATGATATCGAGATGGGCGCCGGTCTTCGCAAGCTTGTGTTCGGCAAAGGCCAGATTCTGTTCGTTGTCAGACAAGTTGGAAACGACGAAAGTGACAAGCTACTCAACGCCGGCTTCCGGTTCGCAGCCGTTACTAATGTTACTCGCACTATCGCGGTCTCGCTACAAGTTCCGGTGACAGTACTGGAGTCACATTGCGTCGAGCTGCAGCGTTATGTCAAGAACCTTGAGCAACTCGATAAATCTGGCACCTGGCTCAGTCTGTTCGCGCCGATTGCGAAAGCACACGGCGGTTTCGATATTGTCGTCAACAAATATGCCCAGAACCAGCTACCAGATGTTCAACTGCTCAAGGAGATGCCTCAGGCGTGGCAACACGAGTTCTTGGCGACTATGGATGGTCTGCGGCCACATGCGTGTCTTCGACAAATGGAAAAGCGGCTTGCCAGCCAAGAGGAACAAACACCGCAGACTATCCGCGAAGGGATGTTTGCTTCAACGGTGATGGCGGCAGTGCAAGATCTTAATCGCAGCTTGCCACCAGAGTGGTTCAGTCAATCACATTTCCTCGCCAAACCGCATTACGCGCACTACTCTACAATTACTGGTGGACAGGCCATGCCGTCGGTCTTATACTCATTCGTCGTCATGGCGGATATGCACGTAGCCATCGACACGTTCGACTCTGTCGCACGAGTGCCAATGTCTTTCTTTAGCACACGCCAACGCTGCTACACCGGCTCTCCCGACCACCAGAACCTGGCCCGCGACATCCACGCCGAGTTTGGACCTCTGCTCGGTCGTAAAATTACCAAGTCCAAACCCAGCTTGAAACTTCGCGCGTCCGGCATCCGCGACTCGACAGCCCCAAGCGAAGGGCCCATATTCAAAGAGCGGAAGAACAGCTATACCGACACCGACACCTCGTCCGAGAACGGCCTTGTCGACCACAAAGGCGACCCCATAGCGGTCCACGCCTCGCAGGTGATCCACGACGCCTACTCCGAAGACGGCATCCCCGCCCGCCGCGACAACTCCTGGGGCGGCATCATGGTGAACAGCGAGATGACGGTGCAGACCGAAGGCCGTCTTGAAGCTATGCGCTACCACGACCGCGGCTTCGGCTCGACGAGTAGCGGCGGCGGCGCTGGTGGTGCTGGTCCCGGCGCTGGAAATGGCAACATGGGATTGCAGACGGCCGTCGGCACGGCGAAGGAAGAAGACACTTTCGTCGAAGAGCTCATGGCCGTCACGCGCGCGAAGTTCATCCCGCCCAAGCCTGGGTATTAGGAGTCGCTCGGCCTGGCGGCGAGACCAGGCATGTACGCTCGTTAGGGATCGAGCAGTAAGAGACGGAGTTTGCCTTCGCCTAGGGCGTCGTTCAGTGGGAGCGGAAACAAACCTGCGCAGAGTTGCGATGGGGCTTGGGATTGGGCTGGTGGTGGTTGGG
>Ga0265798_10008555_pt1 | contig 13019 bp, 12 predicted proteins | sample P3T30metagenome_FD_192430 | JGI IMG/M metagenome (GOLD analysis project Ga0265798, IMG submission 192430) | Plant litter microbial communities from East Loma Ridge, Irvine, California - P3 T30 | ecosystem: Environmental > Terrestrial > Plant litter > Unclassified | place: USA: California...
AACCAGGATATGTAGGACGGGAGAGTAGGAGTAAGGGTTATGTTTTTGCTATGCTGTAGCGAAACATTTCGGTAATAAACTCCGAGACTAGAACGTGAGTGTAGTAAGTAAAGGGAGAAAAAAATAGACTGTAGAAAATTGAGCAGATCACGAAATGAAACAAAAATTAGCGCACTACAACCCTTTCCTCAATATAGCAGCCTTCCCCTTAAGCCACGCCTTAGCCTTACCCTTACCCTTAGCCACACCATTGACTACTCTACGACGAAGACGTTGCGGCGCAGCATCTTCATCCGCCCACAAGCCCCAATGCAGTATTAACGCCGTAAAAGGAATGCGACGCCTGAACTGAATATCATGGTCATCGCGAAGCGACTCGAAACCTGTACTGCGAGCTGTTAGAGGCACGGGAACATACCTAGGCAGCTGCGGACGCGAGCTGGCTGGAGGTAGGGAGACTGAGCGCTGTGAGTAGCGCGGACGTGATGGGTGGAGAGTACTGGTTGAGCGCCGGAGGTCATGGGTGCGTGGGCTGTCGCCGTCGAAAAGGATATTACTAGTGGAATGCGAAACATGAGATGCAATGTTGCGGTGCTCACTTGGGTTCGCGATGGAGAGATTAGTGCGATTGATGTCCAGCATCTCACCGCAATCTACCTCTGGGACACCTTGATATACCACTAACTGCCTGTCAGATGGACCTTGCATGCTGGCGTTGCACGTGCTTGAGGCTGAAGGTGACACAGTCAGCTCTGATAGGCGCGCCATGGAGTCCATGGCTGCTGAGCTGTGGATGCACAAAGATTGTGGATGGGCTATAGAGGAGGAGGATGTCTCTGGTCATTGTGTGGGCGTATTGTGTGGACCGGTTGCACAACGACTTTGTGTGCGCACAGCGTCAAGATATTGCATCAATAATTCTGGGGCATGGGAAAGACGGGATGAGGATGTTGTAGGCTAAAGAAACACAATGCTTGGTATTGACGTTCTCGTGTTTTCAGTGGTCATGCTGTTCCAATGTCTTCTAAGCAAATCCAAAGAACTTCATATCATCCGCGCCTCTCAGCGGCACACTATGCCCCACACCCGCCGCCAAAACTCCCTGCACACTCGGACCCCAAACGGTCCTTGTATACCCACTCTGCGGATCATTCTGCTTCGTGCTCTGCGGTTTATCATAATTGTACCCGAAAACGCCAGCCCACTGTTTAGTAGTCTCCTGATAATTTTGTGGTTTCAGGGTAGCATCCGCGCTGCCGTGGTAAATCTGCATCTTGGGGCGCGTGCCCGTGTAGCCCGGGTACATGTTGAGGGCGACTTTGGCCCAGGCTTGCGGTGTTGCAATGGATTGACCGCCTGAGCAGGTGCTGTTCCAGGCGTCGATGGCGCCGGAGGAGGAGACGAAGCAGCCGGCGCTGACACCGGAGTAGACGATGGCCGCTTTGAACAGCTCGGGGTAGGTGGCGGACATGACGTTCTAGAGCAATGTCAGCATCGAGGTTGCATTATGTCTTGGGATTTGAGCATACCGTCATCATGCCTCCGGAGCTTTCTCCCACCACAAAGACCTTGCTAGGATCCGCTTTGTACTCGCTGATAGTCCACTTGACCATATTGGCGATGGTATTACTGTCTCCACCGCCCTCGTGGCTCAGCGTCTGCTTACTGCTGACGTCCCAGCATGTTCCAGAATGGGGAGAGCTCGGGTAGATGACGATGAATCCATACTGCTCTGCCAGCGTCTTGTATGGGCTGCCGTTGTAGTAGGCCTGAGCAGTTCCAGTGCAGTAGTGGATAGCTGTAAGGACACCGGGGGAGGCAGCGAGCTTCTTCGGAACGTAGATGTAGAAGCCTGCAGCGGTAGGTTGCTTGCCGAAGTTTGTGACCTGGGAAAGTGTGCCTGGTGTTACTGCGCGCTTGGCCAGGGAAGCAGCGGCAGCAACGGATAGGTAGCTGGAAAGGAGAGCGAGAAGACGCATGGTGTTAGATCTGAGTAGCTTTGGACCTGGGCAACTCAGGAGGGCCAAGAGCTGGCCTTAAGTAATGATTCGTCTCCCAGAGCGCTGGCACGGTTGAAGGGAAAGGCCGCATTGTTACGGGCAGATCCACAACTCAAATGGACCGAAGAGGTAATTGTGCCTCGTCCACGACAAATTCGCCGCGTGATGTACAGTGCTTGTTTCCCCACAATCTCGGCGATGGCATCATTGTATAACTTGATTGGTGGAACAAGACCTTCATGGTTGAGCTTGATGCCGGATAGATTGTAGTCTCGCATGGTTCGCCATGGTTCTGCGTAGACTAAGTCGAAACAACCAGAGAATACCCGGCGGCCAAATTGCGACCCCACACGTGAAACATGCACGACTGACATGACGAGCACCGAATTGATCAGCACAAATCTCGCGGTATTCTGTTTCCTATGCCTGCACGCGTGAAGGGGCAGCGTCCGTTCTCGCTTTGCTGATTAGAATTCAGCTTCAAACCTGAACCACGACCTATAATTAAACAGCTGATTGTGTCGGTTGCATCCTCCGAACGTGATGAAGAGCATTTATCCTGGCGCAGAAGTATGTGGCCACGCCTATTTGCGCCTCGCAGAGCGTGTTCGCGGATCGCCAGTGATTCAGTGAGGTCTGGAGTAAAGTGTGGCATCGTGGGAGACGTGGCGCACGGCTCGGTGCGACGGCAGGCTCGAGGTACTTCTTGCTTCAGCTCTCCCTCATCCGAGGCTTCGTTCTTGTGAGTTCCTTCCACACACTATCTCTTCAGCGCCCAGCCCATATTCCTTCACCACCCCCTCTCCCAAGCCCACCAAAGGTCAAGCCTCCCAGCCCCCCAGTCCCACCTCCACCTCTCCCCTCATTCACCGGCCTCTTCGCAACTCGTCCTTGGGCCTTCACGCCCTTGATAACATGATCGAGCTGCGTCTCCACGACCACGCCGCCTACGATCATTTCACCCAATGTGGCATGAAGTGTTTCGAAGTTGAAGATCAGGTCGAGCTCGCACACGTTCTCGAAGAGACCATCCAACGCTTGGACGAAGACTTGTATGAGGTCGAGGAGGGCGAGCGGCGACTCGGTGGACGTGCTGATGACGATGAAGTAGAGGGTCGCGTAGTGGCGGTAGGTTACGAGGGAGGGGGTGTCGTTGTGGGGGGTACTTGGGGTGGAGGACTTGGAGGAGCTGGCGAGGAGAGGAGGGAGGCTGGGTACTGTTAGGAGGTACTCTGGGGTTGGTTGGAGCACGTGCATGTACGTACGGCAGGAAGTTGCATGCTGAGTTTGGGCGGTTCGCGACGAGGGTGAAGATCTCGCTGATTAGCCGCTGCTGGACTGCCGTCTCCAGCTGCGTGTAGAACTTGGTCAGACGCGGCTGGCCGGCGTTGTTGAAGACGAGCACAGCGTTGATCATGGTGGTGCGTGTTGGTGTTGGTCTTGACAGGCCAATGTAGATGGAGTGTTGCGGGGATGATGTCGTCGCCGCGGGAGGTGTTGCGCTAGCCAGCTGCAGCAACGTGAACAAGCTCTCCGCATCTGCACCTTTACCCGACATAGATACAACAACTACACGTTCAGACACAATGAGACCAGCTACCCGAATCAGCAGTACTGCTCTCCGCCGTGCCGTGCGCACTCCCCTGCGTGCTCAACCGCCCGCCAATTGGGCTGGCCGAGCTACAGCTGCATCGCAACCCGTTGGCCGCCATGTGACGGCCGTGCGAGCATTCAGCTCCTCGACGAGGCTGAGGAGCATTATGCCAGATGCTGAGAACCCTGCGCCGCCCAAGAACGAGGAGACAGAGCAGCCCACGACCCCCTCGCAGATTTCCGAAGAAGAGTTCCACGAGCGAGCAGACGCGTACCTCAACGAGTTGGTGGAGAGGCTGGAGGAGGCACAGGAGAATGATCCTCAGATCGAGGTCGAATATTCTGTATGGCTATGGTATTGTCTCTAGACTACATGTGCCACTGCTGACAAACACCACCAGGCCGGCGTCCTCGAAGTCAAGGCCAAAGAACACAGCTACGTCCTCAACAAGCAGCCGCCAAACAAGCAGATCTGGCTCAGCTCGCCCATCTCCGGGCCAAAACGCTTCGATTGGGTCGTCGCCCACGAGAGCATGAACTTCAAGGAGGGCAGTGGCCAGGGCGACTGGGTATACTTGCGGGACGGCAGCTCGCTGACGGATATTGTTCGGAAGGAGCTGGGTGTCGATGTGAACATTGACCCAGACGTCCCGCGTTGATCAACATAACTACCGTATGGCGTACCAATGAAACAATGGTTCTACGCAGTGATGGCAGCAGCCTGTGGCGCACCGTCTTTCTCGGGTGGAAGGTCAGACTGAATCACATCAAGTTAGTTTGCATGTACCCTGCAGCGTGTGACTCTGCCTGCGACGCACCTGGTCAAAGATGATCTTGATCATGAGGCTGCAGCTCGGACAGCGCGCAATGTCCTCGCCGTCACGCATGTCCGCAATGGAGATCTCGAAGCGGTCGCCGCAGGGACACGGGTGGTGGTATATTTCGAGTGTCGCATCGTAGAAACAGTCTTCGATCTCGATCTCGTCGTAGAGATTCAGCTCTTCGTCGGCCATGTTGGTGGTGTGTGCGCGTCTGTGGTGTCAAAGAAAGTTCGCATTCAATGTTGGACTCTAGGAAAGTGGCGTCGGTCCCCGCAGCACTTCCGCGGTCGCAGTCGCGCTATTGTATCACCCACCACCACTCCCGGACCCCAGATTCATTCACACCAGACAGCGGTACGAGAGCGCTGTCTCACCATACAATGACCATGCAATAGCAATTTAGTCTCCCACCACCATGGCCGACGTCGAGTCCGGGCAGAAGCTGGCCGAACTGCTGCGACACCCAGAGGACCTCGACAAAATCGCGGCGCTCAAGGCAGAGTTCACGCGCAAAAAGGCCGCCGTGGACGGGCAGCTGCGCCATGGCCTGAAAGAGCAGCTTGAGCTGACGCAGGCGGGCATGAACAGCATCACCGAGGGGCAGCGCACCGTCAACCTGATCAAGGAGGAGATGATGAAGATAGACAAGCTGTGCGCCGAGGCACAGAACATGATCCAGGACTTCCCGCACATCAACCTCGTTGCCCAGACCCACCGCAACTTCGAGGCCGTCGAGAAGATGCGCAGCGACATCCAGACCTTCGAGGCGCGCTTGGAGCAGCTGGAGGTGCTGCTCGCAGAGGACGACGAGGACCCGGCGAACCAGGAGCGCCTGCTGCAGATACACTACGGCCTCACGCAGCTAAGGGACATCCGCGACGATGCCATGGCCCAGATCAGGGGCACCGAGGACGCCTCCACTGAGCTCATCGACAACCTCACCCTGGACAACGGCGGCACCGTGCAGGACCTGTTCACCCGCCTGGACGACGTCATCGACTGGTTCGACAAGCACATAGGCGAGGCCTGCATCAACATGATCGAGCTCGTCCAGTCGGGGAACGAAGGCATCGTGGTCAGGCTGGCCATCATCATCGAGGAGGAAGAGAAAACAGACAAGAAGGTCAAGGCCCTGCAGGATGCCCAGCGCGAGTACAAGGACCTCGCCTCAAGATTCAGGTCCATCAACTCCGGCCCAAAGGAGCTGCGCGGCTACAAGGACAAGTTCATCCAGTCCATCGAATACTTCTGCCAGGCGCAGTTTGACGAGGCCAAGGAGAAGTTCAGCGAGGATCCGGACAAGATCGCATCTCACCTCAGGTGGTACCTCAACAACTTGAACGTGGTCAAGCTGGGCATGGTCGACCTGATGCCCAAGAAGTGGAACATCCTGCAAACATACGTAAATATCTACCACAAAGCCATGCACGACTTCCTGATCGCCATCGCCGATGACGAAAGCCTGCCACCGCAGTACATGCTCGCCGTCATCAACTGGGTCGACAAGTACTACGCAAAGATGGCAAAGCTCGGCGTCGCTGAAGACGATCTACAACCACATGTCATCGACAACCGAAGCCAGGAGCTCATTCGCACATACCGATCAGTCATTGTCAAGGCTGTGGATCAATACATGGAGCGCATCAACGACCAAGACACCAAGAAATTTACAAGTCAAGACAGGGAGGCATATGAGATCAACGCAGACGGCATCTTCCAAACCCGGTCACTGGGCGACGTGTGGACACTCTTCAGCCAGAACCTGTCCGTAGCCGCTAGCAGCGACCGCAACGACGTAGCCGAAGGCGTCGTGGACTCCATGTTCCGCGCACTCATCAGCCGCCAGCGCCTCTGGTCCTCCCTTATCGACCAAGAGCGCGACAAATACTCAGGACTCAATCCCACACTCGACGGCGACACCGTCGCCGTCTTCCAAGAATGGCTCATCGCCCTCGCCAACGACCAAATCATCTGCATCGACGACGAAGAGGGCTCAGGCCTCACCAGCCGCGCCTCCTTTGTCACAAACTTCGAGCGCGAAGTCATACCCCTCGTATCCCAGCAATTCGCATCCGACCGCCTCCCCGCCCAAGTCGACGAGCTGAAAAACGGCTACATTGACATCTCGACAAAGTGCATACAAATATTCTGCCAGCTCATCTTCCTGACCGACTTCAAGCCTATCTTGTCCAAGTTCTTCACACCTGAGTGGTATAGCAGAACCGACATGGCGTCCATCATAGCGACGTTCAGAGACTACTTGAACGACTACGAAGCACAGGTCCACGCCTCGCTGCGCGACCTCCTCATCGACAGCCTCGCGGACGAACTCTTGATACAATACCTCTCCGCCGTACGCAACAAGGGCGTCAAGTTTCGGCGCTCCGACCAATTCGCCGCCAAACTCAAAGACGACCTCCTTGCTGCCTTTGAGTTCTTCCGCGAATATGGGCAGCAGGGTCAGGAAATCATGCAGCGCTGGCGCGCAATCGAGTACTTTTTGAAATTAATTGAGAGCGATAAAACGCAAGTGCAGTTTGCATATGAGGCGTTCAAGGGCAGTTATAAGGAGGTGCATATTAGTTGGGTGGAGGCGGTGTTGAGAAGTAGGGATGATTTTGAGAGGAGTATGCTGAATGCAGTCAAGGCGAAGGCGGCGGAGACGGTGGGGGATGACGCGCCGGATGATCCGATTATGGGGCGTGTGAAGTAGAAGACAATATGAGAAATAAACTATTATGCTAACGCCGAATGCCGTTCGAATAGCAATATTGACCACATGCGTCTCGAAGATAAACGATATTTCTGAGATTGTGACACTAAGTAGCTACGGATCGTTCAGCAGGTGACGAAGTCCAACGCCAAAAAATCGGAGTATTCGCCCTTGATTCCTTCACCACGGTACCCGCCACATTCAACGCGTGACCTAAGGCAGCGCCATGAACACCTTCAACATTGCCGGATAATTAGGCGTCCCCAGCCCCGTAACCGGATCCCATCCCTTCGCCGCATAAAACCCAGGCGTGCCACAACCACTGTTGTTTCCAACTGTGATATCGTGGAAGATCTCAGGATGCGAGTAAAGAGTCGGGTTCAAGAAGCCCACCGGTTTCTTACCCGCCGCAATACGCTCCTCATTGATGCGATTGATAATAGCCGCAAACACCGGTGCCGACGCACTAGTACCGCCAATGAGGCTCGGAAGCCCGTTAACGACTACCACCACGTTGTCACCTACAGCAGAGATATCTGGGTATCCGCGGCCGGCGACGTTGTAGATGCCACCGTTTGTGACGGACTCGGGTGGATTGTTCATGCCCGATGTGCTGTATGTCTTGTACGACGGTGTGTGTTGGGTAAGGTACGTGTTCACTTGAGCAGACTGGTAGGACGGTTGCTTGTAAATGTTGGAGAAGCCGCCACCGGAGGGGAAGCGTGTGACGGCTACTTCTTGGTCTTTTGCGGCGGAACCACCTGGGGGAAGGTATGTGGCACCCGCAGAGGTAACATACGGGCAGCTGGTGGGGAAATCGGGGTTGAAGACTTCGCCTTTGCCTAGACAGCCTGTGGGGTGGTATTAGTATGAATTGGTATGGTAGGCATGTTGGAAAGTGACTTACCATCTGCGTTGCCAGCATCCTCACCACGAGCAGCGACACCTGAGTCACCTGAAGCAACAATGATTGAGACTCCTTGCATGCCGAGCTTCATGATCTCGCTGCATTGACGTTGCTGGTAGTTGGTGGGCAAGTAATCTTCTTGCTCGCCGTATGAGATGGAGATGACGTTGGTGGGCTTGTAGACGCCACACTGGAGCTTCCCTTGGTAACCGAGCGGGTTTGGGTTTGGATAAACGGGGTCAATGTCCGCGTTGCCAGTCTCGCCAAAGGCGGAGTAGGTGCAGTAGGAGCCGTCAATGGCGTCGAAGAAGGTGTTGAGGAAGCCACCGCCGCCCTCGAGGCCTGACGCGTAGAAGATGTCATCTGTCTGATAGAGCACGCTGTTTTGTGGGTAGATCAAGGGATCTACGGCGTGTGAGTGGTTGATAGGAGCAAAGTGATTTCGCACTTACACGAGATCTGGAAGTCGAGATCGGACTCTCCGCCCGCCACCAGGCTTGGAGCGAACCCTCCATCAATGCCTTCGAGCTTTGGCATAGTGGTAACAGGGATGTAGGGTGCGAAAACGGCAAAGAACTCGACAAGATCCTCTGCGGCGTAGAAGTCGCCCTCTTCGAAGATACCCAGCTCATTGCCAGGAGCAGCCTTGCTACCCCTGGTGATGTTGTACATTGCCATGATGCAGTCAGGGGTGACGTATTTGTCGCAAGACGCTAAGGGGTTGATCTTAAGCAGACCCAAGACTGTCGATGACAGTGCATCGCCAAATAGTGGAGAAGAGAAATTCTGATTCCCGCTGGTGCGGAAGCCACGCTTTTCGATGGTACTCTTGCGACCGCCGAGTGGGCGCCCTCCAGATGCCTTGCCGCCGCCAAGTAATTTGATACCTGGAGTGATGTAGTCGACATGTTCGGATAGATGGGTTGGTAGATGATACTCGTCACATGCAACGTGAAGGCTGCCGGTCGCCTCGTGCTCATACTGGAAATACTTGGTCCTCAATAGCCTCTCGGCTTCGTGGGCCTTGGCATCGAATTGAATCCACTGCTTGTTGGCGGAGTGTGAAATGCGCTCAGCGGCGATGCCCGCATCTTCCAGCCATCCACGGACACTGTCGACGGCGTGTTGTGGGGGAGCGAAGATCTCTATGATCTCTTCTGGGCTGTACCACTGACCGTAGCGAGGTGAGTTGGGATGTGATCTGGACAACGTCAGACATCAACCCAGAAAGCGGGAGCATACCAAGCGCATGCTTACACCTCTCCCATAAGTTCATCACCCTTGCCATTGTCGATGTTCGGCTGGCGGAGACCAATACGCATGGGCAAAATGGCCTCGGATGAGACACCACCACGGTTGATCCATTTCTTCAGAGGATTTGCACGCTTCTCGTGGCTGACGTAGTTTCTCGGTGTTGATAAAGCCTGTGCTGAAGCGACCAGCGCAACCAGCGCTGTGAGAGTCTGGAAATGCATGGTGGGTTAGGCAAATGGATTGTAGCAGTCGCCTTTACGATTGCACCCATTTACAAGGTTGCGGGCTGCATCTTATCATCTTCGTGCTCCGTCCCAGACCGAGGTCCAGGCCCAAGTCGAGTAGTTGCATGCAGTATGCCATCATTTGGTAGGTGACAGAAACGAGGAATGTTGGTAGAGGCCGAGGCAAACGAGCAGTAGTAAAGAGGTGGATAGAGTCATCCTACAACCAGAGCGTGGTTGTGCTGATCATTTGGTGGTCTTGTGCTTGGAGTGGCCTAGGGGTCAGCCACAAATAGAAAGCTGCAGCGGCTATGAGCTTGATTTTACGGTCTAAAAGCTTGTAGCTCGTAATCGTGGCCGTGATTCGCAGGCAAGTCTGGAGATAAGCATTGCAGATGAGCTTGTGGTGGTCAAGCTTGTTGATGGGCGTGATACCCCGCAGTTCTAGTGCACATCGATGCACATAGGTCCCTCTAGAGGCGCTTCCAAAGCGGGCAGACGGAGATGATGGATCTCACAGTCGTTCCGTCTGATTGGAAACGCTCGGTGAACGATCCTTGGGCGCTGCCCAGGTGTTCTAGTAGGAAGACTCGGCCAATTCTGACGTGTTTTTAAATGTGATAGCCAGTCGTAGGTTCAGCCGTTATCAAGATATGGGGTCAGATGCTACTAGAATGTGCGCTGGTGACTTTGGCGATCGTGAACAGTTGCAGTGGTTTGTGATGTTCAGGTGTTGCTTAGGGTTCGAACTTTTCTCGAGCGCTCCTGTCCGTGGAAGCAGCTGACTAACACAATCAGCGGTTAGGAGACAACCTTTTCCTTTCCACGAGCAAGCTGCATGCACTTCTACATCAAGAATGCTTTTTGGACGGCCAGAGACTCGTGTCTCAACGTTTCTTGTATTGGCTGGAGGATCTTCCATTGGAGTCGCAACCATATGCTACTACGATCATATACTGCCTGTTGTCAGCTACGAGCGAGAATGACGGAGCCTGGAGTTCCGCAAATAATGGTCCTGGAAGTCCTCAAAGTACTTTGCGCGTGGTGGAACAACATTTTGACCCTTCCTGGAGTATCTCTGGACATTTTCGATTGTCGCTATCAACAGGCAGTGTTGCCTCGCCCTGGAAAATACAAACGAGAACGCCGAGATTTCTTTCAACAAAAGTGTCCGCTGGTAGCTACAATTACATTTCGTCAGCGACTCAGCGCAGGTTCTCGTATCATAATTCGGTATCATAGGTAGCAAAATTCTTGGAGATGTTTCGCTCTTCGTTCTCAGGTGACAACATGCAGTAGGCACTTCCAAGGTTCATCATCGCGTACATCTCGGCAGGATCTCGATGCCGTGGATCTACCATCTCTTGTTTCAAATGAAGCTGTGAGCAATGACATCACTTCTGCTCACCGACCACTCTTGATCTCGACACGCAAGCTCGCATCCACCCGCTCCACCCCTTGATCAGCGCTTGAATTTCTCCGCCCGCGGCGAAGGAGCATGTGTATCTCTGAGCTAACTTCGCACAGTTTAGCCGGGCAGCCAAGGCCAAAACGCTAGTGTTGCAGATGCATGAATGACTTGGCACGCGCCCACGCAATTTGCCAAAATGAGCCTCATCTCGGGTGTGTCCTGGCGATCTAGGGTCCATCATCGAGAGCGGCTCAACGTCTCATGTGGCTTGAAACACAATGAGCAGACAGCGTTGAGCGAAACGAAACGACACACGACCAACGCATGAAATGTGCTGCAAAACGTGTGGACACTGTACAGAATATTGACTGCGATTTGCGGGGCCAACAGTGCAGGAGAGCGAGGCGCAATAATCCCCAACTCTGTGCCCTGCGCTGATCATTAGTGAATCTCCGTTATCTAGCATCCAGACCGGCTCCAAGGATGCTCGCTCTCCTGTTGACGACTCCATTGGGGAATCTTCAGCGCGAGCACTGACAATCAATGAGATTTCACCGACGGTGAGGCTGCCCCTGTCCCCTATCATGTCCCGCGTGTTCATCTCTGATAATCTGTACTTTGCTATATAACAGCTGTAGCCTCGTCTCCAACTATTCCTTCATCATCCATCGATCATTATCATAATATCCAACAGCTTGTCTGTAGTCACTCTTTTAAACACGACGATTTGATCAACACAGTCACTACCTTCTTTACTCAACGCCCTATACCCAACTTTTATCTTTTCGATACCCAACAAACAACCAAATTATCAAAATGAAGTTCACCATCATCGCCGCTGTCTTCGCCGCCGTCGCTTCTGCGATGTACCCCGTGGAGTCGGAGACTTGCTCTGCTCTCGTCACGGTCACCGTCACTGAGTAAGTTCATCAAACCAACCAGTCTATATTCAGATTATTAACGTATCTCTCCAGGACCATGAAGCACGTCCCATCTGCTCCCGTCTCCCACCCAGCAAATGGGCCTGCGCCTTACCCCACCACGTACGCTCACCCCGAGCCCTCCAAGCCTGCGGGCACTGGATATCCCTCCGGCACTGGCCCTGTCTCCATGCCCTCGCCCATCGTGCCCACCGGCGGATACCCCCACCCATCTGGCAGTGCTAAGCCATCTGGAACTGGCGCATACTCCGCGCCTCCCTCCCAATTCACCGGTGCCGCGTCCAACCTGAAGGTCGGAGGAGCGCTTGCTGCTGGTGCCGTTGCCGCTCTCTTCTTGTAGAGCTGTCTTGTTTAGGGTGTAGTGGGATGCGTGGTCGAGACATGTTCTTTGTAAATATTTTGAGTTGCTTTGGGTGGCGTAGAGTAATGGAGTGAGCGAGACGTAGTTGCGTATACCCCAATTTACTGTTCTTCCTCGAGTTCGCATACGACGTGATATCGGCCCCTGTTTGAAAATCTAACACGCTGGCTGGAGGTCTGAAGGCCGCATTGATAACTAAATCATTCCTTCAAGCAGACGGGAGACCATGTGAAGGCTATAATTGTAGTTGGCTAAAGCAATTTTAGAAGTTATGATATGACTACATACTCTTCGACAACATATTGATTTTCGCTCGTATCATACGCATGTGTCTGCCATGAGAGAAGAGGTTTCCATGTGAGTCGTTGTGTACAGAGTTTTGTGTTGTGCTGCCGGTTGCCAGCAACAAGCGTTATGGCAAGGATTGCAAAGTCAAGACTTGCCACACGAAATCACCGCGAAGCTAAGGACGCCTGTTCGCACATCTACCCTGTCGCCAATATGACGCTCATACCCTTGTAGTTCTCGCCCGTAATTGTAGGAAAGCAGTAAGTAAATCACTGCTTGCAAAGCGGTCCGATGTCTCGTGAATATCAATTGATAGTACAAGCCCATTAGATGAACTCCGCCAACGCCAGAAATGCGTCATAGGCCCACCAGACAAGCTACACAAAGCGACCTGCCCAGAGATGTGCCCCTCATCGTTTTTGCGTCACATCATATGCCTTCATCGCCACGCCAGCCTTCTGCTCGATGTAGTACCCTGGGTCCGGCCGCCTCGCAGCGCGCATCTG
>Ga0265798_10008557_pt1 | contig 13018 bp, 5 predicted proteins | sample P3T30metagenome_FD_192430 | JGI IMG/M metagenome (GOLD analysis project Ga0265798, IMG submission 192430) | Plant litter microbial communities from East Loma Ridge, Irvine, California - P3 T30 | ecosystem: Environmental > Terrestrial > Plant litter > Unclassified | place: USA: California...
TGCCCCTGGCCATTCTTAAACTCCGTCACCGGGTTCCCGTCTTCATCCCTTACCGTGTTCTTGTACAGGGTGGATGCCGGGTAATACCCTGAATTCTCTGTTGATAAATACAGTGCGGAAATACCCGTGGAGACATTGTTTACCGTACCGGGACTCGTTACGGCCATAAACTTCTTTACCTCGCTTCCCGAATTGGCATCATAGGAAAGCTTCTGCGTCTTCCCTGAGCTCATCTTCCAGGGCTCTCCCGGAGAAGCCTGCTGCAGGACCCTGTCCAGCGGTGAGTTCTCCACCTCTTTTTCCAAGTAGGCATTGCTCACCCCGTAATAAGTATTGGCAGCGCTTTCATTCACGATCCCGGTATGGATCATTGAGTTCTGGGTATCGGCAGGGACCGGAAGGATATCCTTCACCTTTCTCCCGAACCCGTCATAGGTTACCGCCGTTACCAGGTCTTTTCCACCGGGGGTGGATTTGACGCTGACGATCTGTTTGGGCCTTCCCAGACCGTCAAAATACGTAATGGCCTCGGAGACCCTGGTACAGTCCTCATTAAGGCAGGTTTTCGACTGCACATAGTTCTCCGTATTTGTCTGGGCATAGGACATGGATGCCAGGACTGTGGCAAGGACCGGAAATGCTTTTGTTAATATATAGGTTCTCATGGTTGGTTATGGCTTATAGTTGTATTTGTATTCGGCAGCCTTTTTATCGCTGTAGGCTCCTGTCGTGTCCTTGCTTCTGACTTTGGTTTCCTTCAGCCTGTTCGCAAGATCATAGGTAAATACCTGGCGTATCCCCGATGGCGGGGTAATCGAGGTTACCCCGATCAAAGGGTCATAAGTATAGGTCGTTACTTTTCTGCCCGCAAGCTGCGTGTTTTTCCTGAAGCTGTTCAAAGCATCCAATAGAAGCACTTCTTTGGAAGGATCCGCAGCATCCTGATCGGAAGCCGTGATAATAGCTGTCGGGGAAGCCAAGGAAAGAAGCTGGTCATACGTCATGCCTTCCACCTTGGCAATCGGCTGGGTCTTGTTGTACCCCCAGACAATGGTTACCGCAACACCATCCTTGGTGGTGTACTGCACAATATTGCCTTTCTCATCGTATTTATCGTAAGTAACGTCAGTAGACATTACCCCCGTAAGCTGGTCCGCTGATTTTACAGACAGGGGTAAGGCAAAACCTAAGGTTTTTGTATCAGCTTCTGATTGCGAATCAGGAAATAATATTTCAGATTTTGAGATTACTGTTCCTGTAGAAAGTGAGTCCTGCTTCCTGGTCAACATAGTCTCTAAGGGAATACCGATTACATTCTTTCCAATCAGATACTGATTTGTTTTATCATGAGCATATTTATATGTCGTTTCATTTATGGTCTGATCTGGCATTAATGAAATTCTTTTAGTTAACTGCTTCTCAGGATTATTATATTGAAAATTACTTGTATATACCAATTTTTTATAGGATGCATCATCGATGACAGAAATCGGAACATCTTCCAGGTAGTCTGTTGTTCTCACTTGTTGTAAATGATTGAAAAAAGCTGAAACTTTGGTAAATCCGAACCACATGTTAAATAGAGTTGATCCCGGAGTGGTTCCTGGAGGATGTGCCGTAGCCTGATAAATTTCATTGCCCAGTAAATTGTAAATGGAGTTTACCTCAGTACGGTCATACCTGTTTTGCGTCTTTTGTACCAGGTACAAGTTATTGTCAGCACCTCTTCTGAAAATGAAAGATTTATCTATATTCCCGTTATAACGGTTGTATACGACTTTCCTCTGAATTCTTTGAATTATATTTTGTGTGATACCATGCAATTCACCGGCCATGCCAACATAAAAAGGCAGGCCTTCATGGGGATCCCTAATGGTCATTAAAGAACTTTCATTTTCATAAATGAAAGTTTTTTGTTCGCCGCCTTTTTCAAAATGATCTCCACCATAACTAATACAGACCGTTGGAAAGCTGCTCACGCTATATGATGGGACAGATTCAAAATCATTTGAAGCTAAAGGTTCGGAAACAGCCAGCCTCTCATAATTATAATAGGAATCTGCATTTGAAAAACAACCAATAGTACCGGAACCATTAGGCCCCTGTTGAACTGCTACAAACTGAATGTATTTAACGGTTGTAAAAGCTCCCGGCGTATAGGGATTTTCTGAGAGCAGTTCTACATTATTATAATCCTTTATGTCTGTGTAATAGATTCTTTTACTATTACTGATAATTCCTCCTTCATTTACGTCATATTGTTTTTTTAATCTCAGACCGATACTTTCATCTCTCTTAAGTCCTGACTTGTACCGTACTGTAAAATCTGAAGTAAAATCCTGGTAATTCCCCATGATTTCTATAAAGAACTTATAATTTGTATTCTTATTGGCATTGAATACAAATTCATGATTCAGATAGCCTTCACTTTTTGCAAGAAATAAATTTTTAACCAGAATTTCTTCTTGAGTAACAGTATTAATTATTTTAAATCTGATTTTTCCCTGCAATGCTGGTATTGCTGTAGGATTTATCATTGACAGGATAATTTGAATATCAACAGCACATATTCCGCCGGGATCAGTCGGTTTTACATATAATTCATTTCCATTTACAATTTTAAAATCAGTATTTACATTACCTGATCCTGAAGCCACACTTCCTGAAACACTATTATATGCCATCCCTTTCATTCCCAGCGATTCGTACTCAAATACCGTTTTACCTTTAGTGGGATAGGTAATAGACTTTAATGTTCCTTTTTTTGCAAATTCAAAATCTGCACGCCGGTCTGCCAGTGCAGTATTATTATAATCGCCTCCTAATAAAAACAGGTTCGGCACTAATGTAGTATTTCCATATTTTCCATTAAAATACCCTAATACATCAACGCTTTTACTTAATCTTGAGGGAATTTCCAAAGGATCATCATACTCTAATTTATATTCACCAGTCAGGGTTGACAGATTATTATCGTGAGAAAAAAACTGGATTTTTTCCAAAAAGAATCTTTGATTTTGAGAATCTTGCAGCTTATCAATGTAAAGAAAATTGGTTTGCTTCTTCAATATATGATAATTATAAATCTGAATATTAACTAACTTCCCATATTGTTGATTATTAACGGTATCATAGTTAAAAAGTATTTCCTGATTATTGAATTTTATACTTTTAATTTTCTTAGGGTTTTGTACATTCAATGTGTTTGTTGTTAGTACATTACTACTTGGAGGAGGGATAGAACAAGTATTTCCCGGATTATAAGCCGGAAAGCTTGACTGAAAACTGTAAGATTGAGATTCAAACACTGAAAGGGTCTGAAGCTTAGAATTATCGGTATAATAACTATATTCTATTATATTATTGTTTTCCTCAATTTTGTATAAATAAAAACTCGTTATACCTCCAAGAATCGGATTATTTCTAATAAAAGTTGCATCAACAAAATTACTGCCTCCGAAATAATACTTTATACCATCAGGAGCTGTCAGGATAAATTCATGTGTTGTAGCAAAATTCCCTACGGATTGTATCCTGATACCCGTACCATCTTCCAGTAATACCGGCTGAAAATTATTATCTAAATAAAAACTTCCGGAATAGCTGTCTACAGAAAAATTAAAGATATCAACTTCATTATCGATGTTTGTATTCTTTATCTTTGTTGAAATAAACTCTGCCTCGGATGTTCCTTCCTGAATAGTCGGAATATTTAAACTGGTGATATTGCTTATAATAAATCTTTCCCCATTTTCATCTGGTAAATCATATATAGTTCTATTTATTATTCCCCCTACATTTAATATCCAGCTGACACCTGTAATATCAGGAATGTCATTAACCTTTACTCCCAACTTGCTGTAAGCCAAATCGATCTTTTGCTCAATTTTCCCGTTATTAAAAGCATATACAGGGATGGTAAGAGAAGGCATTCCTCTGTATTCATTAATTGGGATATTACCAAAATCCGTTTTAAATGTTGATTCCGGTGATGGGGGAATTACGTTTGGAATTTTAATTTCTCCATTACCTGATGACGTTAAAGATTGTGCCTGCTGACTGTAAGTCAGTGTACCCGTTAATATTGTGATACAAAGTAAGATTATAATTTTTCTCATTATGTTTTATTTTTTAATCAGTTTCGCACTCGCCGTTTTTCCATTATCGGTTTTTACCGATACCAGATAAGCCCCCTGCACCAGCGGCTGCGTATTGATCTTCGTTACTTTATTCTTTGTTTTCACAGTCTGCAGCTGCCTTCCGCCCATATCATACACCGTTATTTCCGCTTCCGATTTTCCGTCACCAAACTTTCCGCTTGCATTCTCCAGACCGATCTCCACATACGCATAATCAGATACCGGGTTCGGGTAGATCCTGATGTCCTGCTTCTCGATCAGCTGGTCAATCTGCTGATCACCCAGCTTCACGATCTTCCAGTTTTCTTTCCCGAGCTCTTCTGCACTGGTTCCTGCTAATATGATGGAGCCGTCCCGGTTCAGCTTTATATCAGATAACCGTTCTTCTCTCTGTCTCTTTTTTCCCTTCACATGCTTGCGCCACTGCTCATTTCCATTCTGGCCCAGATACAGCATCCAGAACGTCTCGTCATCAGTCTCTATTCTTCCTTCTGCCTGGGTGTAGCCTCCGAGCAGAATCCCTTTCGAGGATTTGTCATCCGAACTGTGCAGAACGCTCATCCCCATCAACATATCACGGTTCTTAAAGCTGTAGGACTTCTGCCACAGATCTTCGCCTCTTTCATTGAGTGAAATTAACCAAAGGTCAGTCCCTTCTTCAAGGCCTACTGATTTATTGCCCGATCTTTCCGACCTTGATTCCCCTCCGATGAGAAAACCAGTGGAAGTCAGGGCCAGTGTCCTTGGATGGTCATCCCCTTTTCCGCCAAAGCTTTTCTCCCATTCCACTTTGCCGTCTTTGTTCAGTTTGATAATCCAGTAATCGCCCTCGCCGAAGTATTCCGATTTCCTGGATCCTCCGGTATTGCTTCTGGAATACATGCCCAGTAAAGCCCCGCCATCCTTAGTCGGGATCATCTTTTCCACTTCATCCAGGCCTTTCCCGCCTAAGATGAGCTGCGAGATTTCTTTCCCGTTTTTATCCAGTCTTATGACCAACACATCTTTCGATCCGTAGCCTTTGGCTGCATTCTGTACATTCCCCGCAACGAAGAATCCCATATCCGTAGTCTGGATCACCGCTCTGGCTTCTTCATCAGATGCTGAGCCAATGGTTTTCTGCCATAATTCATCCCCGAATTCATTAATCCGGATCAGCCAGATATCAGAGCCTCCTCTGGAATCTTCTTTTTTGTCAAGACCCTTCCCTGAAAATGAAGTACCTGCCAGAAGGAAACCACCCTCCTGTGTATTCACGGTAGCAGATAGGAAATCATGGTTCTGTCCTGCAAAGAACTTCTCCCAGACTTCTTCGCCTTGTTGGTTCAATTTTACCAAATGATAATCATATCCCTGGTTTTGTTTATTGTCTGAAGAAATTTTATTGGACTGGATACTGCTGCCCGATACCAGATACTGCTGGTCAATGGTTGTGGTTACCTGGCTTAAAAAATCCTGAGTGGAGGATTTGATGTCCTTCTGCCAGAGTGTTTCCTGGGCACAGGCAGACATGACAGCGCACACGGTAAGTGCGCTTACATAGAGTTTTTTCATGCTTAGTCTGTTTTCAGTGTTATCAATTCTTTAAAAACGTTGCAAAAGTATTCTTTTTTTTCACATTCCAAAGCTGTATTACCACTGTTTAATGTGAATTATGTCAATTTTATTGAATTTTTTTTGTCTTTTCCATATCATATTACGAAGGTACTCCGGTAAAGCGACAGAATGTGTCGTGTTTTATTTTAGTCATAAACAATTAATCCTATCTTATTACATTAAGTATTTAATGAACAGTTATTCCTGAAGTATTTTTGCCTCATTTGCTAAATAACTATCTCCAATAACCCTACTTATCCTGTAATGAACCGGTTAACCGCAAAATTAAGATTATTATCCAAAATAGCAATATTTAATTGTTATAAATTAAACAAATCATTGATTTTTGTTTTAATCAATTAAATAATATTAGATGCTATCCTTAATCAGAATACGGTATCAAATGTTCGAAAGTGGCGGCCGCCCTGTTCCAGTAATTCAAAGAAGCTGCAGTTTTATCATAAAAAAATCTCCGCCCGAATGATCGTGCGGAGATCAAATTGAATCGATCCACCCAACATAAGAAATTAAATCAGGGTCAGTGCGCCGAGATAGGCACTGTTGGAGGCCGAGGTCTCTTCCGTGTTATGGAAATAGGCCCAGACCTGGACCTGTTTTCCTGTATAGTAATCCGGCAGCGTAACATCATACGTCAGGCCCTTCCTCGCCGCAACCGATTCAAAAATCCCGAAGGTGCCGAGGTCTTCACTGTAGCAGACCACACTGGCTTTATTCGTAGCCGAGGCATTGCCCTGGGCGGAATTGTCCTGCCAGGAAAGCCGGATGATGTTTCCGGTCTGCGGGGCTGCGGTGATGTCCTGGAACCCGGCCAGGTCGCCTCTGGTGATCAGCACTTTGCTGTAGACCAGTTCCGGGATATCCGCCGTTACCTGTACTGCTTCGCTGATGGTATACGATACCGCCAGGTTCACCCTGGATTTCGAGCCGATTCCTGACCCGAAATACCGGTTCTGGATGGCGGTAAGCGGCTTGAGGAAACCGATCACCAGCTTAAACTTCAGCTGCTGGAGCATCTGCTTCCCGGTCGCCTTCCGGCTGCTGGGCTTAGGCGTGCTCCTGATGATGTCCTGGCCACGCCATCTGGCGCCTACTACCGTTCCTACTTTTCCTGAGAATCCCCCGAGGATTCCTTTTGTGATTCTTGCCATTTTGTTATGTTTTTATGGGTTAACGGAACGAAGGTACCACAGGATTCCCTGTTTTCAAATACCCGGGAAAGCTGTGTCTGCTATTGTCCGGTTTTGGCAGGGTTTGGCAGGGTTCCCTCCCCTTTTCTTCGGTACTTCTTCGATAGTCCTTCGGTGTTTCTTCGGAAAAAAGATGTTTTTTCCGAAGAAACACCGAAGAAATGCCGGACAACATCCGGAGAAAAGAGTGAATTCCGGTAAAGTTTCCTGTTCTTATCTGGCTTTACTTTACAGATGAGTGGTTTGTAATTATCATGCTCTTTTTTTGAGGATTCCGAAAAGGTTTTAATGGGCTTTTAGCGATTTAAAAAACCGATAAAATTAAGTATGCCAATACTTTAATCCCTATGGAAGGACGTATAAATACATGTCAGGTATGGAAGAATGAATAGTACGTTTATTCTTTAATAACAGTCGTTTTCCGGGACACACTTTACCCATTTTAAAGATAAAAAGGAACTTCTGAAACAGGCTGGATAATACATTGGAGGCTTATACATGCTGATGATATTCCCCTGCATATAAACAACATTCTGATGTATGGTTAATTTTCAATACTATTGCATTATAATTACCGGTTCTGCAAATCCGGTGTATCATTCAAACGGTTGGATCCGACAGTAATTTAACACCGTACCCTGCCCTGTTTTAATGCTAAAGAATAGCCGGTATTGATCATTTTAAATAACGATGGTTTATCTGAAATTTATAAATAACGAATATTGTTTTTGAAGGCATTTTTTATTCTTGCCTTTGCCATGAACTTTTACTTTTCCTGAGACTCAGAAATACCGAATGCTGAAATTTTATCACAACAGCCGAAAACATCTATATTAAGACATAAACCCGGCCTTCCGATCAAAGAAAATCTACTTAAAGCTCCGGCTCCACGGTTATGTGCCACACCTGCACAAAATTCGGTCCATTTTTGTATTTTTGTGCTTTGATATTTAACCGCTATACTATGACTGAACCCGTAACGCCCCTGAATTCTGAACAGTTAACCGAAGTGCTTTCTTTCAGCAGTACCGCTACTGCCGTTCATGTGGGTGAAGATGCCCGGATTGAATTTGCAAACCAGGCGATGTTAACCATCTGGGGCCGGGGTACTGAGGTGATCGGAAAAGGATTGGTGGAAGCAATGCCCGAACTTTCAGATCAGCCGTTTTTAGAAATGTTTGCCAGGGTATGGCGTGAAGGCATAACGATTTCTGGAAATGATACTCCTGCAGAACTGTTGGTCGATGGAGCCATAGGCACATATTACTTTGATTTTGAGTACCGTGCCGTCAGGGACAAAAGCGGCCGGGTAATCGCTGTCCTGCATACGGCTACCGATGTAACTGAACGTTATCTGAACAGACGTACCCTGGAGGAAGCGGTCCAGAATAAAGAATTACTGATCCGTGAACAGTCGCTGAACGAGCAGTTAGCCGCTTCAAATGAAGAGCTTAATGCCATCAATGAAGAGCTCCAGACAAGCAGGGAAGAACTTTTCCGGATGAATATCGAGCTTGAATCCATGGTGAACGACCGTGTAAAAGCATTTATTGAAAGCGAGGAGCGTTTCAGGTCGATGGCTGACAACACCGACATCCTGGTAGCCGTCCGTGAAGAGACAGGAAAGCTGATTTATTTTAACAAAGCCTGGATAGAGTTTACCGGAAGAACCGCAGACCAGCTGATCAGCATCGGATGGCATGACCTGATCCATGACCTGGACAGGCAGAAATTCCTTGACATCCACCAGCAGGCATTTAATAAAAGAGTTTCCTACAGCGATGAAGTCCGGGTACTCGGAGCTGACGGATCCTACCACTGGCTGCTGAAAAAAGGAACGCCGCGATTTCTTTCTGACGGAAGCTTTGCCGGGTACATCAGTTCCTGTATTGATATCACCCAACGGAAACTGGATGAGCAGCTGCTCCAGGATATGAATGAAGAACTGGCTGCCTCCAATGAAGAATTCGCCGCACTCAATGAAGAGCTTGCGACAACCAACGAGGAACTCGCGGAATCCAATGATGAGCTGCTGCTCAGTGAAGCACGGTTCCGGAACCTGATCAACCAGGCACCGTTTGCCATATGCGTGATCCGGGCAGAAGATCTGGTCGTGGTTGAAGTGAATAACGCCTACCTGGAACTGGTGGGCAAAACCCGCCGGCAGTTGGAACACCATACCATCTGGGATGGCGTAGCTGAGGTAGCCGAGGCCTATGCCCCACTGATGCAGCAGGTTATTGACACCGGCATTGCCTTTCATGGAAAAGAGCATGAACTGATCCTGAACAGGAACGGCATTGCGGAAACAGTGTGTATTGATTTTGTTTACGAACCAGTGACGGATTTAAAAGGTAAAGTAACATCAATTATGGTGGTCGGCAACGATGTAACTGATAAAGTAACGGCAAGAAGGCAGATTGAAGATGTGGAAGAACGCAACCGGCTGGCCATTGAAGCGGCAGAGATCGGAACCTATGAGCTCAGTTACGGAGACCAGACTGTGAAAGGTTCAAAACGTTTCGATGAAATCTTTGGCGTAACCAGCCCTGTTTCCAGGGAGCATGTACTGGCAACTTACCATCCGTTGGATGCCCACCTCAGCGACGAGGCCCATATGATCGCCCAAAAAACCGGCAGGCTGTTTTATGAAACCCGTATTTTGCTTGCAGACAACTCCGTAAAGTGGATCCGTTTACAGGGGGATGTGCATTACGACAGCCATGGCAACCTCAAAAAGATGCTGGGTACCGTGATGGATATCACCGCTTTCAAGCAGCTTCAGCAGCAGAAGGACGATTTCATTTCGATTGCCAGCCATGAGCTTAAAACACCGCTTACCAGCCTGAAGGCTTCCCTACAGCTCCTGGAACGGATGAAAACCAATCCGACTGCGTTGCTACCGAGGCTCGTTGAACAATGCAACCGAAGCATGGAAAAAATTTCCGAGCTGGTGGAAGACCTGCTGAATGTGACAAGAATAAACGAAGGCAAAGTAATGCTGAACAAAAAGAAATTCAGCCTGGCCCATCTGGTAGATGAATGCTGCACCCATGTGGCACAGCGCGGCACGCATGAGCTGATTGTGGAAGGCGAAAAAAATCTTGAAATTGTGGCAGATGAAAACCGGATCGAACAGGTGGTTACCAATTTCATCACCAATGCCATAAAATACGCTCCTAACAGCAGACAGATATTCCTGACCATTGAACATCCCGGTGATTCGGTAAAAATTTCACTCCGGGATACGGGTCCCGGCATTCCGGCTGATAAGCTCCCGCATCTGTTTGACCGCTATTACCGTGTAGACCAGAGCGGTATACAGGTTTCAGGCCTGGGCTTAGGGCTTTATATCTGTTCAGACATCATCCAGCGTCATGGCGGACAGATCGGTGTAGAGAGCGTAGAAGGTGAAGGAACGACGTTCTGGTTTACGCTGCCGGATTGATTATAGCTGATGCGGCAGCGTAAGCGTTTGTCATCGGTCCGGTAAAAATAGAGATCTGTATTTCTTATTTATTTATACGTAATAAAGATTAAAGAAGTAGAATTATTCCACCTCTTTACCTTGAGGTATGGACATGAGCTGATAAATCCTTCTCACTAAAATGATACTGCAGCAAAGTAACAATATCAGAACCTGTCTACTTCACAAGGCTGTTGATGTATTCTTCCAGATTTGTATAACCCGTCCGGTTGATAACCGCTGCATCTGAAGCATCATCAGCATTCAGATTATGCTTATTTTCCCATCGGTCAGGCATGCCGTCATCGTCTGTATCTTTCAGCTTTGATCTCTTTGGCCTTACTTCCGGCTGTCCGCCCGCGTCTGCTTCAGTTTTAAAAATCCGGCCTTTCTTACCTAGACTCTTAAAATATCGGATGATCCGCTTATCTACAGCATCCCTTTTCAAAGAAGAACCGGCTTCTGCCATAACAATCTTCACGGCGTCTGTGGCGGTACTTATGGTAACGTTGCTCCTCTGCATTGACGATGGCTTCTGTAACAGGGTAGCTTTTTCCCGGATAAAATCTGCATCAGTGATCAATCGTCCGTTTATCCTGCCGTCTTTATTCAGGTCTGCATAATTATCTTTATGGTAAACATGGTCTGTAGCGGTAAACATACTTAGAAACTCATCGGTAGAACTCGGTCCGGCAATAAAATAATTACCTGCCAGATCCTGATAATGGTCTGTTGCCGAATGGCCACCTACGAAAGCGCTTTTCCCCCAGTTGTAGACGACATTATTAATATATTCAATCTTTGCTTTTGCTTTGGGATTACGGCTCTGATTTCCTGTCCATAAACTGTGGTGCACGGTGATATCAACAGGATGTTCCAGTAATGCCCCGAAACGCTGGGGATCTATCCCTTCACCGATCAGGCAATACTGAAAGGTAATGTCTGAGCTGTTTTTTACATGCAGGTTATCCCATCTCCCCCACTCAATGGAAACGTGGTCAAAAATAATGTCCCTGAGATTATCCGCTACTACCGTACAGGCACCTTTGGGCATATTAATGCTTCCCCTGAACCTGATATATCTTACAATGGTATTACCGCCAAAGGACACACTGTTGCCATACACCGTAATCCCTGTTCCGGGCGCCGTCTGGCCTGCAATGGTAATTCCGGGAGCAGCCGCAATTTTTTCTTTGATTCTGATGACACCGGAAACATCAAAAACAATCGTCCTGCCCGTCCGGCTTACTGCATCCCTGAATGAGCCTTCACCTGTATCATTCAGGTTGGTTATATGATAAACGGTCCCGCTTCGTCCGCCCGCTGCAAAACGGCCGAAACCCTCTGCTCCGGGAAAAGCCAGCTGCTGTGCATACACGGAACTGCAACAGGTAATCAGAAGGAATAAGGATAGAGATAACCTCAGGCTCATACGATTTTAATTTTGCTTGATTTAAAGCTAAATTAATCCAAACGCCACAACAGAGTGTCCTGCACTCTCGGTGATTAGAAACATTATTGGCTCTGATGTGAAAGCTTCATTTATGAAATTAATGCAGACGGGCGAAACAGAGCATGTTCATATTGAATTAAAAAGGCTTTATCAATAAACCTGCTTAAAAACATTCAGCTCATTTTAAATCCATTTAAGTTCACTTCAGTCGGAAATTAGAGATTTTCAAAACTTTAGGAGTATGTAATTTAACAGGCTTTTAAAGATTATAACATTTTTACGCTTTGGGCAAACCGATTCGTCAATTAACGTTAAATAAAAAGTTTTAAACAGCTTTATAATTTAAAGGGAGGAACTCCAAATGATCTGGATAACATTCTGTTTGATTTTAATGAACTTTTTATTCTTCTTGATAAAATAGAGGATGAAATTGAGAAGAATAAAGAAGTGTAGGATTAGCAACCTAAATTAACTTTTACAATCCTAGATGGAGAAAAGGAAGTGATACGAATTTTTGTTGGAATCGGAGGAAGAAAAAAGCAAGTTCATTGAAAAGCTAGTTACTAAAAGAATAAAACCTTAAAAATAAACCAAAAAAGGAAGAATCCGTCTCACAACAAAAGTTGAGACGGATTTTTATTTTTTTATCAATTTATATTCGTTTAAAAAAAAGGAAAAGTTGTCCACCTCAGGCAACTTTCTTTCTTAGGTTGTGTGCTAAAGCGTGTAATCCGAACTCTAATTCGACTTTTCTCAATCCTTTGAGCGTGAATCGCTTAAAATTATTGCAATGTTTCAGATGTGCAAACACGGGTTCTACTTCAACCGGGCGTTGTCTGCGTTTTTTGATGCCTTCTTCACTGTTTAAAAGTTCCCGGATTTTTTCTTTATAATCCTCCAAATGATGGTTTCGCTCGATGCTCCGGTTTTCATGGGAACTGTGACAAACGCTTCTTATCGGGCATCCTTCACAGTTTTTTGCCTGATAATGCGATAGTTTTTGAGGATATCCGGTCTTGGTTTTCCTTGTGCTTTCGTGCGTTTTCTCCATCTTTTGGCCCATCGGACAAACGTAATAATCTTCCTCCCCGTTGTAATGCAGATTTTCTTTACTGAAGGTTTTGTGTTTCGCCTGATAACGGGCATTGTGCTCTTT
>Ga0265798_10008558_pt1 | contig 13017 bp, 12 predicted proteins | sample P3T30metagenome_FD_192430 | JGI IMG/M metagenome (GOLD analysis project Ga0265798, IMG submission 192430) | Plant litter microbial communities from East Loma Ridge, Irvine, California - P3 T30 | ecosystem: Environmental > Terrestrial > Plant litter > Unclassified | place: USA: California...
AAACATCACCAGATGGATCGCCCACCTCACCGCAAGTGTCTTCCTTCGAGAGGATCAGCGGGCGCAAAGAAGGCGGTGTGAGTGGAGCGGTCAAGCGACCCGAAGTACAGACCAGAGTCGACTCCTACATGACTCAAGGAAGCAATGCCAGCAACGAGAGTGTAGAGGAGAAGAAGCAGCGCAGGCTGAGTCGGTTCAGGGAAGAACTAGACTTCGAGGCTGAGGATTGAGCAAATAGACGTGTATTCTCAAAGGTATGTTGTCATTTATCGTTTCTAGGATGACGTTTGCTAACTCCAAATCAAGTTTACGCTGCTTCTGAGTCCGCTGTACCATCTGCATTGTCATCGCCTTGTACTGGGGTGCCTGTCCTGCTCGCACTTCCACTCTTTGGCGGGCCTCTAGGCGGACCCCCAGCCTTGGGAGGCGGTGGTACACCAGAGCCTTTCTTGGGCGCATAGTCTTGCTCCAGACTCTTCTGCTCTCCCTCCTTGAAGTAGTCGTCCAAGCCACCGCCACCACCACCCGCAGGGCTAGCGACATGGTGTGCTCTGCCCTTCCTCTTTGGCGGCGGCGCCGTGCCCTGAGGTGGTGGTGACTTTGCCGGTAGCGCCATGTTGGCTGGCACGAACAACTCTGTCGGTGCACCCTGCGTTGGCGCAGCGGGGAAATCAACAGAGCCAGCCAAAGGGCGTTTCTCATCAAACGACGTGGCCCCGCTAGCATCGCCTGTGGAGAAGAAGGTCTCGCCAGGCGCTGGCGGCGGCTCGTCCAAACCCGCTGGAATTCGATGCAAAGCCCCGAAACCCAACACACACCCTAAGGCTCCCTCACCACCCCAATTGCGCGTCGGCGTGATGGTAACGGGACGAGTCACGTTGTATTCGTGATTATACACGTACAGCCTCAATGGCCTGTTCAGGAAGTCTTCCACAAGTTCACCCAAGCCAGACTCGCCGCGCACAAGCCCTTCGGGGCTGCCGATGACGTAGTCACCATAGGGTAGCAATCCTGCGGCATCAGCGGGGGAATTGGGAGCCACGTCTAGGATATGCCAGACATCCTCCGCGATGGCCAGTGGAGACCACTGCAAGGAGATCCCTAGAGTCGGCTGATCGGCTGGGATTTGCAGATAAACTTCTCGGATCTTTTGGCCCTATAGGATGTCAGACGTGTATAGATAGTCCAACTGAGTGAAATTAATTGTGACGTTTGTCCTCCCGGACTTCTGTGATTGTACTTCCTTGCAAGCGTAGAACATGAAATGGAACGATGACTCGTGATATCTCGAATGTATTGCGGTATGAGAAATGAGTATTTGGAACCTACCTTTGCGCTGAATACACCTAGGCTGATGGTCGCACCAGCACTATTCCGTACCTCTGTCGCAAAGAGACTTGGATCTGGATTATCCTGTTCTCAGAGTTAGTACAAAGTCAAGATGGTCTTCTTGTTTCCAGTCCATCCAATCTCGCCTAGGAGCTGACCCCCGCTTCGCCATCGTCTACCTTTTCCCGCTCTTGCATTCCTTTGCTGACGTCTTTGAACCGAATGGAAATACGTACAATAGTTCTTCCATTGATTCCAATGACAAAATCGAACCACGGCTCCAGAGGAACATCTAGGTTAGCGTTCCTCAGCACCTGGAAGCCGTATGCGCCATTCGTAGCGGACTGCTGCTCTTCGTTGAGGGGCGCGGCGTCTAGTCGCGATATGAAGCGGTTCAACGCTCCGAACATGGACATGATGAGAGGCGGTGATTCTGAGCGTTCTTTCAAAAAGTTGTCGTATAGTGATGACGACAGAGAAGTTGTGTTGGTCGAGGTGTCGTTGTTGGTGACTTGGAGGTTTCGGAAGGTGGCCATAGCTCGGATCTGCGGCGCGCTAGCTGGGGCAGTTGCAGTGAGGATGGCAATGCGTGGTTACATAAAGTTGAATCGGAAGTAGTCGTAGTTCAGGATGCAAGATTCGGAACATTATCATCTGTAGCGATCAAATTACATGTGCCGCCACGTATAGCACTTCACTGTGAGTAGGCAGTCGCGTCAGTCGCAACTATTCCTGATCAGGTAAGGCGTATCAAGATTGCTCTCACTCTTCCACAGTATCTGCTCGGTGTCCTCATCATCCACACATCTTCTGAAGTTAAGTCCCATTATCTATCACTTCTCAAATCAGGTTACTCTCACAACTTAGTACATCGCGCTTGCTGGGGATATGAGTGAGACGGCGGGTGAGAAAGGCGTAGACCAATGGTCGCGTGTCGAGCAGTTCCCCGAACATTTGAAGAAGTACAGCCCATCTCTACCACACCCAGAATTTCTTGAATTCTAACAATATCAGATATTGGCACCAGCGGTTCAAGATATGGGAAAAGTATGACCAAGGGATATGGATGACAGAAGACGCCTGGTTCGGCGTGACACCAGAACCCATCGCGAACAAGATCGCAGCTCACATATCTGAGTCAGCGCCCAAAGACAAAACCGTCATCGTCGACGCGTTTGCTGGTGTTGGTGGTAATGCCATAGCACTAGCGCGCTCGGGACGCTGGGAACGCGTGTTTGCTATTGAAAAAGATGCCAAAACGTTGAAGTGCGCAAAGCACAATGCCGAGATTTATGGTGTGAGCAATAAAATCTTCTGGCTCAACGCAGATTGCTTTGATGCCATGAGCAGGTTCTCGGGTCAAAGCAATGTCGTCGTGTTCGCTAGTCCGCCATGGGGAGGTTTGTCTCCTTTTCACACCATCATTCGAAATAAGCTGATGTGTATAGGAACTGAGTATGGTGCTGAAGACGTCTTCGACCTCAGTAAGATGGAGCCGTATAACCTCGAAAAGCTTTACAAGAGCTTTACGAGTATCAGCAAAGAGGTTGTTCTGTATCTGCCGAGAACGTCGGATCTTAATCAGATTGCGAGATACGGGCAAGATGGGAAAAAGCTGGAAGTTGCGCACTATACTATGATGGGTGCTAGCAAGGTAAGACACAGGAATCCTTGATGCCAATCTCTAAACTGACTTAGCACAGGCACTCTGCGTGTACTTTGGTAACTTCAATTTCGATATGGAGCAGGACTCATAATGAAGGAGCGGATGACGGAACGTGGTCACCAAAATTGACGCATGTTCCATCTTAGTCCATCTCCGGTGCTACCCTCTCCAAGAAAGCGCACAAGTCCCGAAGCTCAGCTCCGGCCATGACATGCCCCATGCCCTCATATTCTTTAATCGTCACCCTATCCTTCTCGATGCCAAATCCATACAATGCCTCATAACACATGCGATGCAACCGCTTCGGTACTAATCTATCCCCTGTTCCTCTTGCCAGAAATATCTCTCCGGTGCTGCTTACCTCCTTTGGTAACCCAGCTTGTTGTCTCAGCTTGGGTATTTGATCTGCCAGAGGAAGGTATCCAGATAATCCGACCAGCCCTCCCAGCTTCCCGGCATATTTTGATACCAATCCAGTCAAAAGTGCCATAGCGTGGCCCTGTGAGAATCCTCCCAAGACGATCCGCTCCGTTGGAACGCCCTGACCGACGAGTTCATCAATCAGTGTTGTGATGTAGGACACGGTAGTCATCATCCCCTCTTCATCTTCGTCGTCTTCGAGCTCAGGTCGAGATGGTGGATAAGGAGAGAGGCGTGTGGGTAGATACCAGGCTGTAGTAGCTAGGTCATGGTTCTCTAGAGCGTTGGGTATGGTCCAAGACATGTGTGGCAGTTTATTCGCGGACTGAAACTGGCGAGCGACGCTTTCCAGTCCTTCTGCTTCGTCACCAAGACCGTGAATGAAGATGAAGGCCGCAGACTTAGAAGCATCGCTAGGTGGGGTTGTGGGTGGGAGTACAATTGGCGGTCTCCTTTCGGGCGCCATGCTTGGTTGTATGGGCGATGTGCAGTGACCTAGGTAGCTGGGGTTATTCGGGCAAGTGGTCACAAGTTTGATCTACGGCTTTCCGGGACTATACATATTAAAGATCTGCCGAGGATGCAATAGCCTTTTGATGATCACGGCTAGCATCCGATAAGATGATGGCAAGATCGGAAGTAATCTAGATAGTGTACGTACCCCGCATCGATCATGCAGGTACGCGGCGGAATCTGGACTTTGCGACGCGTCGGCATGTGATCCATAATTTCTACACCTCCGGACTCTCCGCAATACTACCTCCTCCACTCCACACTCAACCATGCCACACGTCGAAGTACTTCCGAACTCTACGGCGACCGTCGCGCCTGGATGGACGTATGTCGTCGACACAGGCTACGACCCCTCAAAAGTCGCCATCAACCCCAAGAACAAGAAGCGCGCCGCCGCAGCAACGCCCGGCGGTCAACGGGCGGAGAATGAGCTCTCTGCCCGACAACAGACAGCCATAGCTCGGCGAATAGCCGAATTAGAACGCGACAACGACCCCAAGCAGCTCATCACGATACCCGGGAAGCCGAGCGTGCCCAAGACACAAAATGCAAGGAGGATCATACAGTATCAGCGGCAGATCAAGCATTGGCTCGACGATGAAGAGGCGCAATTAGGACAAACGACAACTACGTCCAGGGGAAGCGTTTCTCAGTCCACAGGGGGAAGGGGAGCAGCGCAAGCCTTGCGAAGGCAAAGCACGTTTGCTTCTGTGCCTGCGACGCCAGTAGAAGCAACGCCAGGGCCTCCAACCGTTGCGCAGACTCCGTCGCGTCTCGAGGACGCAAATGCAGACGACGCGCTGCTCTCGATCGACGATTCCATACCCGCGCCGTTGAACCCCACCGAGCTCGAGGCTCTACTTGCCGCTCCACCACTTTCCTACGCTGCAAGCCACGCCGCACCTCCTCCCGCCGGCGGTCCACCACAGAGACAGTTTTGCGACAATTGCGGATACTGGGGACAAATCAAGTGTCGCAAATGTGGAGCGCGGGTATGTGGATTGGAGTGCAAAGACGCGCACGAAGCAACGAGGTGCTTGAAGTGGGCATGAGGACAGAGAACGACTGAATATAGCATTGCAATGGCGTTGGTATGCTTTACGATACCCAGATAGTGTGATCTATCTATAGAGCAGCCTCTTGCTCAATATACGAATTCCTCTCCTACAAGCCTCTCGCTCAGTTTCCACAGCCTCTCTGGGTCTTCCGGGTTCGTCGCAGTCGGCTGCACTTCTTGCGGCGCCACGTTGGCGTTGTCGAGATACGCGCCGTTGTAGTCGTCCAATCTTGTATCGAAGGCGGCAACAACATGGGTAGCCGCACACTCATCGAGCGACTTCAGGTCAAACTCACGAGCCCAGCCGATCTGTTTGTCCTTGGCCACTGTATGCTTGTCAGAACAGCGATCGTGTCAACTCTCAACAATGACGACTTACCGACACTCTTCATGTCTTCATCGTCGAATTTTTCAGCAAGAGACGTTCCAAGCGTCACTCCCGGATGCAGACTATACGCTTTCAACCCCTTCGAGCCCAGCTTTTTTGCCAACGCATAAGAGAACAGTATGTTCGCCGTCTTACTCTGACCATATGCTTCCCACTGATCATAGACTTTGCCATCTTGGAAGTTCGGATCGTCGAATCGCACACCACTGAAGCGATGACCGTCACTAGATATGTTGACGATCCGGGGTGCCTTGGCAGCAAGGAGCTTGGGCATGATGAGGTTGGTGAAGAGGAAATGACCGACGTGGTTGCATCCGAATTGGTTCTCGATGCCATCTGCTGTTGTACGGTAGGGGCCTTTCATTATGCCTGCTGAGTTTACGACGACATCGATGTGGGATTCTGGATATGCGAGAACTTCATTCGCGGCTTCGCGGACTTGCTTTTGCGATGCCAGATCGAGGGTTAAGATGCGCACTTCGACGTTGGCGCTCGCTGGGTTGGATTTGATCTTATCGAATGTGGCTTGCACTTTTGGTGGCGAGCGACCAGCGAGGATCAGAAGAGCGGGTTTGTGCTTTGCGATCTCTTCGACGAACGTTGCTCCTAGGCCGCCTTGCGTTACGCCAGTCGTCAAGACGATCTTGCCAGCTATGTTTGACGCGTTGTCTGCTGCGATGGTTGAGGCAAGCGCGTTCTGGCGATTGTAGGGCAGTGGTGAAGACATGACAGTACGCTGTTTGGAGGAAAGATGAAGAGGATCCTTGTAGTCGTAGACAAATAGATCTATTTAGAGTTATTGATTTTTGATAAATCAGGCCAGGACACCTCTCTATAAATGTCGTTGATCAGGGAGCCGCCTAGATAATGTCATGCCGGTTGACTTAGGCTTAACTCCGTCCGCTGTAAGTCCGCTTCTCCATTGAGAACTGTTCAACGATGTACGCTTACATTACTTTGAGACAGTTCAGAGATGAATAGTAGAAAGACTTTTTACATTTACTAGTTGCAAATCGGTATACAGATATGTAGCTTCAGCGGAATAATTGGCACAGTACGATGTGACGTCACAGATTGTAGACACCGAGAATGCATGCTGGATGCTCTGCTATGCGAGTTTTGACATCGAGAGCGATACAGTTAATATGATGATCTAGGTAGTGTCCTTTGTTGTGTTGTTGAAACTGAAAATCTGCCGAAGTGTTGGTCGTAAAGTGTATCTACTGCAACAAGAAGATTGGAATTTGGGTAGCATGAGGCCGATGAGGCTACACATCATGCCACTGTTCAGAGGTCTTACATACCTTACATACGAAGAAGATCTCACAGAAAGAAACCATGGGAAGTATAGAGCGCTTGCCATAATCTGGTGGTGTACACGGTAATGTATATTGTAGAAGCGATCTAGGGTATAACAACCAGCGCATGCGTCTATGCTCCATTTTCCTGTCTCCTCCTCTTCCTTTTCCCGGCATGATGTAGCCGTGACTATGCAGCGCCTGGCGCTTTTGCCTTTTCCTGGGCTTCGAGCTTTCTCCGTGCTGCCAGAATCATCTCCTCTCGCCGTCTTTGCAAGTTCGCTTGCCTCTCACTCTTGTCTGCACTCCATGATTTCGCCTTCGGCTGCTCCTCCTGTGCCGGCTGCGAGACTTGGCTAAGCTTTGAGGACAGATTGTATCGTGTTATCAGATCGGGATGTGCGGGTCTCGCTGGGGCTGGGGATGCTCGCGCCGGTGTAGCTGCGACTCGCGGTGCCGGTGTTGGTATTTGGAAAGACGCTGGTGCCTGTGCATGTGTTAGCATATGTCGACGGCATGACAGGATTCAAATCGAGAGACCTACCGTGTCTAACCCTCGCCCGCTCAGGGCCCGCTCCGTTGTCGCCGCAACGTTTCCGCCATTCCTCTGCAGATCCCATGCGATGTCGCGTCTGCTCAACTGCGGCAGCATCTCAGCGACTTGGTCTATTTGCGCAGGGCTCACGCGGAGTGCAGCGCGGTTCGCCGCAGCTCGCGTGCCTGGGGCCGCCGCCGTCGGCTTTCTCAAGTACCATCGTACAGCAAGGAACGTGACGACGATGAAAACGATGACTTGGGGAATGTTGATGCTCTGTTCCGCCATGACTCTATCTGCGGTATGAGTCGGAGGCTCGTGAGTCGATGCGCTGTGAATGTGTATGTACCGAGGTGCGGCGTAAAGTGCGTTGGTCGCAGTCGAGACTCGCAAACGGGTACCAAAGTTGTAGTTATCTGAGCAAACGTGATTTCAGATCACCGATTGCTTTAAGATTGCAAACGAGAGCGCGTTAGCGGTATGAGCGAGTTTACGGACAGTGTATTGAACAGTGTTCTGTCAAGTTCAAGTGAGGTCGCCATGTTTCGGACGAGCCTCGGCGAATAGCGAATCACCGAAAGGCCAAGGACCCGCGCTGACCCCTTGATGCCTTTCACTCTCGCGACCCACAAGTTCGCGCCTTCTCCATACTCCACCCTAATCCTTCGTTTCCACCCACGTCGGTCCCAGCCGTCTAGGCATACACTCATTTCCGACGACAATCGCTTCAATATGTTATGACGTTTACATGCTTTGAGATACCCCCAATAGTCTATTCACGTTACACACACGCTACGCGCTTTTGATATATAGTTATGAATGCTCCAGTAATATCACGGAAGCCGCTTCCAGAAGCAGCCCAGGCGCACTTGAAGGCCTCGCCCATTGACACTACTACAATCGGGTCGAAATTGGAAGCACCTTTACCTTCAGATCAACGAACGAAAGATGCCATTAGGGTCACCGCTCCACGTGAGGTGCCCTCACCTGGCGATAAGTCAATTCACAATGGAAGGCGGTATGGCCTCACATGTGGTATCTTTACTGGTATAAGAACAAGCTCTTTTGCTTCGACACTCTCTCGTCACTACAACAACTTCCTGCCACCACACAAAAGATACTTCAACAACCACATCAACCGCCGTACACTACTCATCATGATCGGCATCACTTTTGTCTCCCTTCTGGCTCTCATCATCGGTCTTGCAGCAGGCTTGGTTATCCCCTCCAGGTGAGTCTTTGTGCTTTGCCTTCTTCCAATAGGCTCAGCTAACAACACCCATAGCAACAATGCCGTGTCTCCAGCCATCGGACCCCTAGCTCAAGGCCAAATGACGTTCTATAACCCTGCGTTGGGCGCTTGCGGTCAAACCCACGGTGACAACGACGCTGTCATGGCTATTTCTCACGGACGCTGTAAGTATTGATCTTCGCCAACTCATCTACGAGACACACACTAACACCGTGTTTTAATCAGGGGACGAGGTCAAAACTCCCAACCCCAACGACAACCCGCTCTGTGGTAAGCAGATTCGAGCTCACCGCGTGGACGAGCGCACTGGCAAGGACGCCATCATCGTTGTCACCATTGTCGACAAGTGTAAGTACTCCAGATGGCATACTCCGTCTCACGCCACTTCATATTGCTGTTGCTAATGTTTTGCCAGGCGAGGGATGTGCTTACGACGACATCGATGTCAGCCCTTCCGCGTTCGACAAGTTGGCTGATAAAGCCAAGGGCAGGGTCAACGTGGAGTGGTCCTGGGCCTGAGCATTGTCACTTGGTTCGCGTCACACAGTCATGACTCAGGGTTGAGTCGACTGTGACACATTACGGCATTTCCTATTACTCACACACTGGTGCGGCATATATATGCTTTCCAATTCTACTGATGATATACTCTTCTTCTACCTTTTGCTTGATACGTGAACCTGTTTACATCGACAGTAACTTTCTACCTTTCGACAATCTACATCTTCGTTGACAGCGCACTGGAATATGCCATACTGTGCGTAAGTATCCATGCCTCTCGCCAGAAAAAGCAGCGAGTCTTCTTCCAGAACTCCGACAAGGGAGCGGAGCCTCCTCAAGATAGGCCGCCCTATTTTCAACAACGGGACTTCCGAATCGACATTCATTGCGCGTACCGAAACACCAGAAAGCGCACACCAATCAACTAGCTCTGGCGGAGACCTGAGAAGACCCATATCATCTGACTGTCACCCCTCACGGAACTCCTCGCGGCTCAACGATTCATACATACCAGATACTTTTGAGGGCGAAACCCTGGCAGAGGGCCCTGAGAAAGCACTTCCAGAAGTCCCTGTCAGTCCTCTTCAGATACCTCTACCACTCCAAGATTCGAAATTCGACCAAAGCCGGAAGACGGACGACGACCTACCACAGTACAGCCACCCAGTGGACCCCAGAGATTCAACCTCCACAGCACGATACAGTTATGGCAGCTCAGTATACCCCGAAATCGAGGACAAGGGTCGTGAAGAAGGGGAAGGGCACTATGAGGCGGGCATGAGAATCTTCGAGGGTCTTACTCCGCACCCTCATCCGGCTTCACTACAGCCAGGTGCGAGGAAAAGGAAGGATGAACCTTATACAAGGGACCTGGTTGATGTCCCTTTCAACTCTTCAACGCCGAAGGAATTTGAAAAATCAAGCGACATGGCCGAAGAACCTTCCAATGGAGCGATGTCAAAGCGGAAACTCCAGTTATGCTGGGCAACATTTATCCTGGCAGCTCTTATCGTAGTTATCGGTGTATTAATAGGATCGCTCAGTTACGTAAAGCATAGTAGCGGGGATAACCAAGACAAAGCGACGATGGAAAGCGAGACGTTCAGTGCTTCGTCAACGCCGCATCTAACGGAGTCATCAACCCCTGAGAGAGTCACGAATGCCGCCATACCGTCAGAAAACGTTCCAACGAGCGTCGTGGTTGTTACGTCTTCCATCGAAACGAGCGAGACCCCGCCCTCACTGCCTACGCCTACGCCTACGCCAACGTCCACTCTCGAGTCCAGCTCGGTACAATCATCAAGTTCCCTCAGCAGCCCGTCCATCCAATCTTCTAGCTTCATGCAAAGTACAGCTGTACTAGAAAATCTTGTTGGGAGGAGCGGCTATTTAGACCAACGTGCTGATGGTTCTCTCCGCTACGATTCGCTTCTGGACCTAGACCAAGGTGGATACCTTGATCGAAGAGAGGACCTAGAGGACTGTGAAGATGTTACTATAACAATTACTACGACATTGACGACAACGATCACGAGTACTATTCGAACGTCTAGGATGGTAGCTTCGAGTGCTGGCAGCGATTCAGCTTCGCTGCAGCCATCGGAGCCCGAACCTGCAGAGACCGGTCCGAAGTGCATAACAAATACTATTTACCACACAGATGGTCTACCCATTTCTACAGATACCTGGGATGATACCGATATCCCCAGCATGAAAGTCTCTTCTGTTGCTGCCGACTCAACGGCTAGTCCAGATACGACACCTCTACCTACCGAAACCTCAGCTACTTTATCTGCAGGTGAAGAGACTGGAGTCATTTCAACATCTTCCGTTGCGCAAGCGGGACGACGAGCAGCACCATACCCGTTGGATAGTTTACGATATCTCCGGCGCTTTTTGCCGCTGTTCCTTGAGGATAACGAGCAAAATCGTCATTTGCTTCCTTCTCTGGTCATACCGACTGCGACAACGAAGAATAATGACGTAGATAAAAGCTACAGTGTGAAGGTTCTGAGCACGACAAGTAGCAATGCCGCGGTGCGTCAAGAAGTCCAGCATTGGAAGTTCATGGGCAAACCGAATCCCGCAGTACTTTCGAGGATTCATGAGCGCCGCGTAGTGCCTGCTCAACCACCTTCTCTCCTAGGTACAGAAGTAATGAAGACATACTGGGACGCATATTGGGATTTCCGGCTACTAATCATACAAATGTGCTTCTCCGTCAAATCAGAAAAACCCCCGACATCTGGGGATGTCAAGATGGGCGAAACGCTGAACGAGACCATATGCGATAACTTCGAGCAGAACTTTCCAGCAATAAGCGAAGGAGCAAAATGCGACCACAAGGACATTTTCGGGAGGCTAAATAATACGGTTAAGGCATTGTGTGCCTTAGCTGAAGAAGGCGGGAAGTATGTTCAAAGTCTGGCTTTGCTTTGCCACGTCCAAGAAACTCTCAAGGGAAAGGTGTATGAATGTGGAGGGGAAGAAGATGGAGGGTTGGTATCCGGCACAGGTACGATGATTGCCGCGTCCTTGATGGAGACCTTCGATGGTGGGCGATCGACAACCAAGGAAGCGCCTGCACTAAGTACAGGCGTCAAAGCCACCCTAGATAGTAGCCAGATTGCGTCCGATGTTCCCAGCTTCTCACTACAACAAAACGCCGTGGAGGATGCAAACCCTCCTCCTGTCGGTCCCTCTGCTAGTCCAGTTGCTTTGACCAACGAGCCTCCACTCATGACCTCCATCGCTAGTCTTCTCGCAACGCCTACCCTCACCACTCCGCCCATTTCCGGGAACTCGCCAGTATCGGCTTCTCCACCTTCTGCCTCGGGAATTGGAGTACCGCCACAACACCCACCTAATACGCCACCTGCCGACTGGACAATTCCCATGTTGACTTATACCACACAACCAATCACGAATGCTTCCACCTATACCTCAACCTCATTACGTACCGTACCAACTGATGTAGTCGGTAAAGCGCCAGATTATACAGGAGAACACCTTTCTAGAGACTGGCCAGAATACTTCCCTTTCCCGATCCCCACAGGCTACGTGACTCCCAACATCGTACCCTCAGATCCCCAAATCGGCCACCTGACACATTTTGGCCCTGGTATCGGAGCCTGTGGTGGTGCCGCAATGGAAAGCAATGAGCTTGCTGTCGCCATCAGCTGGGTGCTATATGACATGGGCGAAGATATTGGGGGATCTCCTCTGGAAGAGAATTGGACCTTTCTAGGTACACATGCTGACGGCAAGGACCAAATGATGAGTGCTCTGTGTTTTCGAGGCATCAGAGCGTGGATGGCTGATGATCAGGGGAATAAACTGGTAGAGCAGGAGTTTACGGTGAGAGATCGGTGTACGGCATGCAACGTGACGCATTTGGATATACAGGATGACGTTTTCAGAAAGTACTGGGATGGTGGTGGAGATGATAGAATCAGTGTCACATGGGAGTGGATGCAGCATGCACCTACTGACGTACCAGGATAGAGTTTCGGATCGACCAGTTTCCTAGCGGGGTGTTCAGTATTGGTGTTTTCGGAATTAGTTATAGAGCTATAGGTGTAGATATAGAATCCGTTTCTGCTGCTTGAAGGACTTCTTATCCCGCGTTACCTCCAGCGTTGGTCCAGTGCTTCGCAATGGTCTCACTAGGCAGTACGCCGTGATTCTTCTTCATCGCAAATACCTTCAATGGCCCACCTTTCTCATCGTAGACTAGCACGGCTGCGCGCTCCTTCGTACGTGCGACGACCTCCCTTAGTTCTGCCAGCAAACTCACCATCTTGCGCAGCCTGTCTTGATTGGCTTCCTCCCATCGGGGGTAGTCCTTTTCAGCATGACTGATACTCACCGAGTGCACCGTACCCTTGTCATGGTTGCCGTTAATAAAGTAGGGCGTGCGGCCGAACCAAAGCTGCGGTAGTGCTTCTGTAAGACGTGCGGCCTTCTTGGCTTTGATCTCAGCGAGCTTGGACGGGTCGATGAATGTTCCCTTTTCAACGACTACGGTAGGCTTATCGGCGGGAGTCTTTCGAGGTTTA
>Ga0265798_10008560_pt1 | contig 13016 bp, 11 predicted proteins | sample P3T30metagenome_FD_192430 | JGI IMG/M metagenome (GOLD analysis project Ga0265798, IMG submission 192430) | Plant litter microbial communities from East Loma Ridge, Irvine, California - P3 T30 | ecosystem: Environmental > Terrestrial > Plant litter > Unclassified | place: USA: California...
TGTTGCTGTAGTTGTAGTTGTTGTTGTTGTTGTAGTTGTAGTTGTTGCTGCTGCTGCTGCTGCTGTTGCTGTTGCTGTTGCTGTTGCTGTTGCTGTTGCTGTTGCTGTTGCTGTTGCTGTTGCTGTTGCTGTTACTGCGGGTACGGGTGCGGGTACGGGTCCGGTCGAATTAACTGCCTGGGGACCATGTGGCGCCAACAGCCCCAAGCCAGAGGCTGTCATGATTTGCTGTAGTGTCTCTGGCTCCTCGTCGAGGAAGGGTTCGCCCGTGGCCTCGCACCGGGCCTTCTCCCTCTCGTAGTCGGCCTCTGTACGATGCTTTTTCTCGAGCTCGCGGATCATCATGGTCTGGCTGGGAGTCCACACGGCGTTCTTCTTCATCTGCTTCCGCAGCACGGCCATTTCGTACTCGGTCAACTTCTTCCACGGTGCCCACTTGCTGCCCGGTTTTGCGTCGGCTGGTGGCGGGGCCAGTTGGGCGAGTGCATTGCTCGTGGAGATGCCTGCTATGGAACTGTGGACGTTTGTGCCCAGCACGCCGGCCGCGCGTGATCGGCCGCCGGTCGGGCGTGAGTATCTGTCCCTGTCCTTTCGCTTTCTAGGCGACGCAACGTGAATGGCCGAGGCAGCATCGGAGTCGGCAGACGAATCCGACTCGTAGATGCGACCACGCCCGCGTGAGCGAGAGACATGCGTCTTCCTGTGGCGGTCCCGTGGGCGCGAGGCAGTGGTGCCAAAGTTGAGGCGGAGGTGGGGTGGCCGCTCGTAGTTGCGGTGCAAGGCTCGGTGTGCGTTGGGGGAGACGGGCGGCGGCGTGGGATCTCGCGATGGCGGCTGGGGCTGGGCTTGCAGCTTCCTCTTGATGACGGACGAGCGCTGGCAGTGGCGCACCGTGACCTCGTAGAGTCGCGAGGCTTCGGTGTAAGCAAACTCCCTCTTGTTGGCGGCATTTTGCATGTGCTGGGCGATTTGCTTGCGCAGCGAGACCGGGTCGGGGCGCTCATGCTCAGGCAGGGTGGGCAGCTTGCCATACAGGACCGTCAGCTCGTGGACCTTTTGGACGGCGTCGGCATAGGCGGAGTCGAGGTCGGCAATCAGCGTCAGCGAGCGCACCAGGTCCGAGGGGAAGAATTCGGTATAGTCGAGAAAGTCATTGACCGTCGTCTGGGCGTCTGGATTGGGGGCGGGTTGGGCCATCTCAGGCGCATCGTCGGCTTCAGACATGGCGCATCGCGGGGAGGCAGAGTAGATGGAGGCTTGCGACGCACGCGTCAGACTCTCCAGCCACGCGTCAACCAGCTTGTTGAGGAGACTCAGCGCGAAAGAGAGGGTGCGAGTCGCAATCTGCGCGGGCGGGCGATGGGCTGCTGGGCGGCTGGTGGGAGCTTGTCGCAACCTTGGATGCAGTGAAGACGTTGCTAGCCGCTTTGGTCACTTGCCAGTGAGATGGGCCAGGAACGCAGCGGCCATGGGTTAGGTAGCAAGCAAAGTCTCCACCCCAACTTCACCCGCACCACCAACCAACCAACAAACTAACCAACCACACTAGCCGCCACTTCGGCACGCTCACTGTCGTTGCCTGGTCGTCGATTTGCTTGGATTGATTGCGTTGTGCCATCGCACGACATAGGCCAAGGCTTTAGGCGGCATGGCTTAACAAAGTACACAAGCCCAGGCCTAACGTACTCACATGGCCTCGCTGAACTGACCTGGACGCGCAGTACTATAGCTACATTGCAGTGGTAGATCAGAGTGCATTGGAACGCGTCGTTGTCGTCGTCGTTGTCGTCGTCGTAGGTGAGCTATACGCTGTTTCTTGGACTCTTTACAACCACCACCCACATGCATGTACAAAGCCGCAATCAAATCACGTGTGACTCTACATCTCCCCGTCTGCCGCATGCAAAAGCCCGTCTCTCACCTTCCTTCGGGATTTCATCATGTCGCTCGCCCTTCGTTTGCTCTTGCCCGATCCGTGTCTGCCCAAGGCGCAAGCCCCGCTACTTCACCTACCCACGCTCGCTCGCAATCAATCTCCATCCAAGCACTCAGCCTCTTCCTCATGGCTTTCTTGGCGCGTTTAGACCGTCTGGAAAAACTCAATCAGCAAGATCTAGAGGCCTTGCCTGACCGCTCACCTTCCCCAATCGCCGACCCGGACTCTACTGGCCATGACACTGCCGGCGGTGTGCTTCTTGAGCCTACAGCATCACATGTGCCTGGTAACAAACAGACTGCATCCAATGGGGCTGACGCTTGTATCAAGGCACCTCCTGCCGAAACTCCAGACCGCCGATTCGTTTGGGTAAAAGACGCTGAAAGCCCCTTCAACCCAAACCTGGATGCGATGCAACTGAAGACCACTCCTCCTCCTCCTTTTGGTACCACCAAGCTTCCCGCGATTGACCTTCAACGTGGTGACCTAGCTTCTGCTCGCAATCACTACACTCCCATCCAGGCATTGGCCAAGTATCCCTACAAATACTGCAGCAAGAGTCATATGCAAGACATTGCCTCTGCTTTCTTCGACAAAGGAAAGTTCTGGGAGCGAGAGTGGGATCTGTAAGTCTTTCACCGTGTACACAGCATCCCCTTAGCTTACCTTTGCCAGATATTACGTATGGGACCTTGAAGCCACAAAGCCCCTCGTTCTCGTGCGCGAGAATCAAGTGCAGGATCTGCTCGCGGAAATCAACAATCACCTCAAGCTCGGTCTGGGAATCACTGACCAACAGCGAGAGGAAGGCTTAGTGACGCGCTTCCCTGACCATCCTCGTTGCTTGCCACGATACCTCGGGCGATCATACTCACGAGAAGACGTCGACAACATGGCCCACAATGCCCCCGGTGAGAAATATCGTGCTGCAGGAGAAGTATCTCACCCACCATTAAAGGACGGCACGGCAGAAGAGTTCAAGCAGTTGATGGAGAAAGCGGCAGAAGCTCAAAGGGCAAAGTCAAAAGCGCAAAAGGCAAAGAAGCAGCAGGATCGCTTGGTTAAGAACAAGGTGATGGTGGACCAGTTCAAGCGCGCGCAGAGGTATCTCGGTCTCCGCACAATCATCCAGGACGGCGAAATGCATGACTCGGTTGTGGCTATCGACCCTTCCACGCCAGCTCCATTTGCCTTTGACCAATCCGTGGTCTTCGTTTGCGTCGATGTGGAGTCGTATGAGAGAGACCATAACAAGATAACTGAGGTTGGTGTTGCCACGCTGGACACGCAAGACTTGGTCGGCGTTGCGCCTGGTGTAGATGGCGAAGCTTGGAGGGAGCTGATCCAGGCCCGTCACTTCCGTATCCAGGAGTACCGACATCTAGTCAATCACGATTTCGTCAAGGGATGCCCTGAAGCTTTCAGATTTGGCAAATCGACGTTTATTCCACTCGGTGAAGCGCGGGATCACGTTGCGGGCTGCTTTCATCCACCTTTCGGGCATCAAGACACAGACAAACCGGAGTGCGCGGAGGGTACAGAGCCGCCTACGGAGCCGCGTAAGATCATATTCCTGGGCCATGACACCATGAGCGACATTGATTATCTAAAGAAGCTCAAATTCGACCCACTGAAAGAGAACATCATGGAGCTTATGGACACTGCAAGCTTGTACCGAGTTTGGCACCGAGATCAGCAGTCTACAGGACTAGGTAAGATCCTCGCTGACCTTGGTATCGCCGGTTGGGATCTGCACAATGCCGGCAACGATGCTGTTTTCACGGTGCAAGCCATGCTCGCAGTCTGCGTACGTGAAGCCGCCCTCCGTGGTACTCAGTTGGATGATATGCGGGAAAGAGAGCGAGCTGCTAGACTCAATGCTGCCCTTGAAGAAGCTGAACAAAAAGCCCAATACGATGCCGAGGGCTGGAGCGACCACGAGGCAGATGGGGATGGCGGCGAGCCGGTGCCGCTTGCCGCTAGTGGTACGCCAAAACCTCTGCCCACGCAGTCCAAGACCATCCCACAGTACGACGGTGCGTTGGACATGGACAGCGGTAGGCAACGGGGTAGAGGTCGCGGTGGGATTGTAGTCCCAGTCAAGCGCGGTGGTCGCAGCCAAGGTGTAGCAAATAACTCGGCGGATGAGAACCAACGTCACGCTGAGCAGCGAGCTCATCGCGGCTCTGCGCAAGCTCAGAGAGAAAGCCGTGGTCGGTCTCGTGGACGTGCTCGTGGAAATGGTGTCGGTCGCGGTCGCGGTCGCGGCCAGTCAGACCCATACCCAGATGGAGCCTTTCCTCATGTGCAGGACCACTGGTGAGGTATGTGTGGAGCGGCACACGTTCGCTTTTTCCCGAAGCACACGACAGGGGTTGATATCTGCATGTAGGCGCCGCCAGGGCTCATGTTTTCCGGTGAGGGAGTGAGGAGAGTTGGGGAGTTGGTGAGTTTCCACATTGCATGATGCACAGGCCTCTGTAGTCAGCTGGTAAAAAGCTGGGAAACAGCAATGAAAATACTCTGTCTACGCCCCTTGCATGTTACACTACGTTTATCGGACTTGTACCACAATTGCTATCAGTCTAGGACCTGACTACTTGATTGCAATGGTGCACAAACCGATCTCGCCCACATCTGCCCCTCGATCTCCACACGTCAGGCGCGCCGCGCGAGCAACACAGTATGCAAAGCCGTGATATCGGCGCGCAAGACACGCCTGTCACCGCCGCCCACATTTCTGCCCAGACAGCTCGGTTGTTATTGCCGGCGCGATGGCGCTACAGCCGGCCGGGGGGGGCTCAACGGTCGATCAACAATTTCTCCACCAGTTCACTATTTACCAAGCTCGTCCGCCACAACCATGGCGGGACGCTTGTTGACCGCGGTTTCGTTGCGCAGCTCCCTCTACTCCTATAGTACCCCATCGTTGCCATATCGTGCCTGCATATCGCGTAGCAAACCTGTCATGACGACTTCCTCGACATGACGCCGCCCACCGAGTCCCTTCCCATCCCCATCGAGAGCCACGGTCTTGCGATGCACAGTTCGACTTCTTCGAATCGCTCAATTAGGTCGCGTGTGCTTTCTGCTTCAAACTGCAATGCCAATGCAACCGAGGGCCACCTGAACCGTGGAGGTGCAGATGCTTGTAGACGCTCCGCGGCGACAAAGAAGAGCCCATGGTGGAAGACGCAGCTGTTCGGGGGTATGATCAACGACATACGGCGGCGGGCGCCCTTTTACTGGAGTGACTGGGCCGACGCGTGGGACTACCGCGTGATACCTGCGACGGTGTACATGTATTTTGCGAACATTTTGCCAGCCCTGGCCTTTTCCCTCGACATGTTCGCAAAGACGGACCAGAGCTTCGGTGTGAACGAGGTGCTATTGTCTTCTGTCCTGGCTTCTGTCGTCTTCTCGCTCGCGGCCGCTCAGCCTCTGGTTATTGTTGGGGTCACTGGGCCCATTACGGTGTTTAACTACACCGTCTACGATATCATTACCCCGCGCGGGACAAACTACTTTGCCTTTATGTGTTGGATTGGGTTATGGTCGTTGATCTTCCACTGGATCCTGGCCATTACAAACTCGTGCAACGGACTGCGATATGTTACCCGCTTTTCTTGCGACATCTTTGGCTTTTACGTTGCCTTTATATACTTGCAAAAGGGCATACAGGTGCTCACGCGGCAATGGGACGCCAGCGATGCGTCGGCATATTTGTCCATTATGATCGCGCTACTCGTCACGGCGGTGGCGTACATTTGCGGCATAGTTGGACAGTCGTCACTCCTTCAACGGCAAGTTAGGAAGTTTATCGAAGACTACGGCACCCCTCTCACAGTCGTCTTCTTTACAGGTTTCGTCCACGTTGGAAAGATGGCGGGTATCGAGCTACTCAAGCTCCCTACATCCAAGGCCTTCTTTCCAACTACAGATCGAGGCTGGTTCATCCACTTTTGGGACATCAACGTGGGCGACGTCTTCCTCGCGATACCCTTTGCAGTCTTGCTCACCATCCTGTTCTGGTTCGACCACAACGTCTCCAGCCTCATCGCACAGGGCACAGAGTTTCCGCTGCGCAAGCCCGCCGGCTTTCACTGGGACATTTTCCTCTTGGGCTGTACAACTGGCGTTGCAGGTCTGCTCGGCATCCCCTTCCCCAACGGTCTCATCCCACAAGCGCCTTTCCACACAACATCGCTCTGCGTCACGCGCACCGTCTCTGGTTCAGATGGTGAAGCAAACAAGGGCCATACGCGCCGCGTTGTAGACCACGTCGTCGAACAGCGCGTGTCGAATCTCGCACAAGGCCTTCTCACCCTGGGAACTATGACGGGCCCTCTACTCATCGTACTGCACCTGATCCCCCAAGCCGTACTCGCCGGCCTCTTCTTCGTCATGGGCATCCAGGCCCTCGAGGCCAACGGCATCACGCTCAAACTACTCTTTCTCGCCCGCGACAAGCACCTGACGCCCAAGAGCGACCCGCTCATGCGTATCGAGCGCCGCTGGGCCATCTGGGCTTTTGTCGGCCTTGAACTCGTCGGCTTCGGCGCTACTTTTGCCATTACACAAACGATTGCTGCCATTGGCTTTCCCGTGTTTATCCTATTGTACATTCCCATGCGTACTTGGCTTATGCCGCGCTTCTTCACCGCCGACGAGTTGGGCATCTTGGATGCACCGACCGCAAGTCCATTTACCATGGAAAGTGTGGGTGGGAATCATGGTCAGGTGGCGGAGCCGCTGGGAGCGGCGGACGCGACTGGGTTGGATGATAGCGATGAGGCTGAGAGGGGGGAGAGGAGAGGCAGCAGAGGAGATGAGGGTGTGAAGAACGCAGGGGGGCCGACTAGGCGGAGGAGTAGTTTTCGAACGCCTCAGGGGTTGGAGCTGGATAATATCGAAAAGTCTTAGGGGTTGTGAGAAGCGATTGGGTAGGTGGGTGGGTGATTTGTCGTACAGATGGGGATGGGTGTGTTGTTGATTTGACCAAAACGCCGCGTTATGTTGAAGGGGGGTTTTTTTATAGAGTGAAAAGGCTTTTTATGGGGATGATATACCATGTTGATTTACTATCCAGAGCGATTGTAACTTTGTTTCCAAATGGGATTCTGACTTTATACTTTTTCCATCTCCTTGTCCAGTTCCTCGCCGACCTTCCCCCATCTACCCCTCAATAACACCCTGAACAACCTTCATAATCTCCACCAACTCCTCCTCCATCATACTCTTCCCCATAACCTGCACATGCGCCGGTAACCCCTCGCATTCGTCCGCATCATCTATTCACACTCGTTAGCGTCATCCCAAGCATGCTCATCACCTTCTTTTCAAAACAAGTGAAAGGAAGACGAAAATGGGAGGAAAGAAAACTTACACGGTGGTTCATACTTGACGCCCTCCTTGAAAAACTCGCTATCTGGCTCCTTCTCCGCTCTCCCACAAGGCAGTATGCCACTGGGAAAATTGAGCAAACTCTGGACAACCGTATACACAGGGACACCATAGGTGTCGTGCAGAGGAGCGACGGACTGGTATCCTGGCATGAGTACAGCATCAAGCCCCTTTTCCTGTCCACCGGCCCCATGCATGAGCAAGAACCACTTCCTAACCACGCCCGCCTTTTCAACATTCAAATCCCACAGCTTGTCCAACGAGGCCTCCCAGCCTTTCAGCTCGTCAAACGAACACGTTTTCAGCGAGGGCACGGCCGGCTCGCCACCAGCTTCAATGTACCGCAAGGGCGTCTTCTTCGGATCGAGCATGAAGAGTTTCCACGCCAGCAGCGCCGTTTGGTACAAATCGGGTATCTGCTCGTCGAGCAGCACAATCTCATGGCCGGCCTGCTTGAGCCTCGTGGCCGTGGTGTGCAGCGCCCTTGCAACGGGGGGATGAAGCGGGCGTTGCTTGCAGCCACGGACGAGGCCGAAGCGCAGGGGTTTGTTGAATGGCTGAACGGAGCGCCAGGGCACGGGGAGACTGTTTTCGTCCAACAGCCAGGGCTGCGCTGATATGACACTGCCGAGGAAGAGTGCATAGTCCCTTACTGACCGTCCACACGGCCCAATCACCACTGGTATACTGCCTGGATTCCCCAATCTACCAACCGCTACACCACCGGCAAACGGCACTCGTCCGGCCGTCGGCTTCAGACTACTGCCGCCGCAGCAAATGGCTGGGATTCGGCAAGATCCCGCCACGTCAGTTGCGGCACCGAGGACGCTTCCCTTCATGGCTAGCAGTGCGCCCTCGCCGCCCGTGGAGCCGCCGGCTGTGTGGGAGAGTTTGAGCGGGTTTAATGTGCGGCCGAAGATGTTGTTGTGGGAATCTGCCGTCATCATTGTTTGCGGCAGATTAGTCTTGACGTAGAAGACTGCTCCGAGGGAATGCAGGACAGTTACTAGCGTGCTGTTTGTGGCGGCGGGCGGGTGCGAGAGAAAGGATACGTAGCCGAGGGTTGTTTGGACGCCGCGGACGTTAAATGAGTCCTAGACATGTGTGAGTAAGCGAGAGCGAGGTTGATACCATTGTAGTGTAGGGGGTTGGACATTTGAGTATCAGGGAAACTTCAACATACTCACACACACACACACACACACACACACATACATACTCTCTCTTTCTCTACCCCCTTACTTACAAATACAACATACACAAAAAACTACATCACACATACCTTCAGACTGATCGGTAACCCGTGCAACGGGCCCAAGACCCTCCCCTCCTTCTCAAGCACATCATCACACTCCTTCGCCCTCGCAATCGCTTCGTCAAACATGATTTCTGTCAAACAGCTCACACACTGCTGCGCTATGGCAGCCCTCTTGCAAAATGCAGTCACCACCTCGACGCTCTTGAATTCGCCTTTTGCCATCTTCTCTACTAGTGCTGTTGCATCGTAGTTTTCCGTAATGTCGAGTTCTTTTTCGCTGAGGATGCCGCATGTGCGTGGCACGTCCATCACTGACATGGACGAGCTAGACGTGTATTGCTCGGTTTGAGAGGCGGGAAGACGCCAGGCAGAGGGAATTTTGGAGTAGACTGAGGCGCGTTTTGAGGCAGCGAGGGTGCGCCAGTCTGATATTTGGGGCTGTTGTTCGGTGGTCATGTTGGGTGGTCGTGGTCGTAATGGTGATGGTGTTGGTGTTGGGGTTGGGGTTGGGGTTGTTAGCCTTGGGGGAAAGTTATGACTGCCGGCAGACGGTCAGATGGAGTACAATGCTTAGATTCTGGATTGCTAGGTTAGAAATTTACAAAGAAAGAAAACAAGGTGGGTTGTGGACCATGCAAGTATATCATCTTTACTTTGTTCAGTGAGGGGGGTTATGGGGAGCCGGCCGAGGATGCCGATCGGAACGAGCATCGGAACGTGCAAGTGGGGGAGTGTTGTGGGTTGTCAACTGGGGTACCGCACGCGGAAATAAGAGAGTTGACCGGAATACGAGGCAGATTGGCAATATGTATGCTAGGTATTAGGCTCTAAATATGTATCAATATTTGTGGGAAGAGGTTATGATTCACCAGACATACAAAGAACCATCTTCCCTGTCGAGCATGACGGTATTAAAGTGCCATAACCCATGGAGATGGCAAATTTCAACGAGAGCTAGTTGATTTTGGGAATCCAGACTCAGTCTCTCCTCCTCTCACTTCTCTCGTATGGCGATTTGCTCCTTGTGACCCTACGCCTGTGGTCCTTCGAGCGTGACCGCGATCGCTTCTCATCAGCATCGCGCTCCCGTCTGCGTTCTGGGCGGTCCTCGCGTCGGTGGTGCTCACGACTTCGTGACCGATGCCTGCGCCTGTCGTCTCCATGGCCGTCTCTCCGCCTGTCGCGCGACCGTGAGCGATGCCGATGTCTATGGCGGCGCTCCCGATCCCGTGAATGACTTGTTGATCGATGTCGTCTCCGTCGTTCTCCATCGTCGTCCCGGTGTCTTCGCGAACGGTCCTTCTTCTCTCGTTTCGCCGCCTTGGGTTCCTCATCTTCTTCCTTGATCTTCTCTTCTAGCTTATCGTTGACGTCGGCCTCGTGCGCCTTCTTTCCCAGCGGCGTCAAATTCGCATTGTCGCGTACCGGGACAGGGAGACCCATGGCAGCCAGCATGGCGTCTTCTTCGGCCTCCTTGAGCTTGCGCTTCTCTTCTTTGATACGCGCTGCCTCGGCTGCCTTGGAATCGTCGTCGCCTTTAGCGTACCAGTTCAGATCGCGTCCTTGTTGCCAGCGGCCGACGGGGGCCATGAGCGAATGGCCCAGGTAGTTTTCGCGTTGTGCATCGTTCTTGACGTCTTCCCATTTGAAGTCGGCTCGACCGCCACTGATGATGATTAGCCAGCAAACGAACAAGTAAAAGCGTGATAATTACCGGCTTCCTTCTTTGCGCACAGTCTGTACGAGATCCATGATATCGTGATGTTGTTGTAAGTAGAGTCGAATCAAGACAAGTCGCGACTAGGTGAGAGTTGCGGGCAAGACGGAGGTCAGAGGCCCGTGCATCCAGCTCCATACAACTCACACCTCTAAGCCCTCTAACCATCGCACATTCGATTACTCCCCAGCCGCCAACATGCCACCACCGATTGCACCCCCCGACGAACAAGAGTTTGACCAGCCTCAGCTCATCGCCGGACTACTACATCCCGACCTCCACGCAGGAAACAACGTGTTCTGGTACTTTACCTCATCACCGTGGTTCGAGCCGGAATGTCTCAATATCAACGTGTGGCTCAACGTCCGCCAAAATGATCCCGCCACTGCGGAGCAAATTATGAATGATAGGAAACTATGGCAACAACGGCTCGACGATCAGCCAATAGGAACGCAGTATGTGCTTGCTGGTGAAGGCCAAGGCGACGGCCACCCATGGCTTCTACAGCGCCAGAACAAGGTCAGCGTCATAAAGGACGACAAGGAGCAAATAGAGACGTTTGTCGAGGGCAACTACTATACGCATGGCACCAAGATGCTCATGGCGCCAAGCTTGCTGGATATTGTCCAGAGTAGATTAGTAGGCTGCAAGGAATACGCAGAGAAAGAATGAGAGCTGACGATTCACATAGCTCACCGTGTCAACACGCATGCAACAAATGGCCGAGCTGTCAAAGAACATGACTCACTGGACGCCCGCAACCGGCTACTCGTACTTTCCTCCATCGTATGAAGCTGCAAAAGCTGCTACTACGGCAAGTCGCGTGGGCAGTCCAACGCTGGCTCCAACAGACCTAGATGGCGCGGTCCCGCAGTCACAAGGCGCAGGTGCAGCAACAGCAACAGCCCCACCACCATCAACAGAACCAACGGCATCAGCCACCGAATTCTCAGACATGCTTTTTATGCAGTCGCTAAACCTCACCAACGCATATGGAGACGAATACATGGACGAGAACCCGCTCAAGGGCGAGCCGGGCGCCTTTGTCTTTGAAGGTACAAAAACAGCAGTCAGCGCGAGAAATAAGGCGCAGGAGCAAGCTGCACAAACTACACAGCAGTTGCCACCGGCCGCCGCGCTAAAGATAGATACACAGTCCGCGAGTGCCGTGCCGTCTGCTGCACCTACTCCAAAGGCCGGGGCTACTCCGGGCGGCGCTCCTGGGACGCCGGGAAGCAAGGCCAGTGTTGGTCCTGCGCCGAAGAAGAAGAAGGATAGGAGGAAGAGTCAGGGTGGGCTTACAAGTCCGACTACGCCAAGTGTACCACAGTGAGAGTTGGAAAGGGGATGTGAGGTAGAGGTTTTTCAGTTTGATGAAGAGTGTGCTATTTTAGAGAATGTATTTAAATGATACCCCCTTTTTTTATTGTAATATATGCATAGCAGCACTACGCTTGTGCAAATTACATCCATGTCTATATTTTGTATTAACATGTGTTTTTATCCAGATATCTCATTCATAGATGGATTTCATGCCCTGCATCCCCTTTGCAGGTTTCTTCTCAATTCTGACCATATGAAAATCTTATCTGTGACGGATTGAATATTATTATTTTATTCGAGACAATTACAACTTTCCCCACCACTACCACCAAATACACACTCGTCTCTTTCCAAGGATGAAAACGAAGCGGATGACTTTGCGAGACCCCCCAAAAAAAGCGTCGTTTATCACAATTGTTCTAATATGGTGATAGACTAGTATTAGTTAGTTTTATGTTGTACCTTTTTGGTCAACAATAATGATGATGATGATGATGATGATAACAAGAATGAAATATTGCAAGCAAATCTTCAATATGAAAACTGTAAATGTGACTTTGACCTATTATTTTCCCTCTTTTTCCTACAACATCTTCTACCATTTTCTCAAGTCTACAAAGGGGGGAATTTATATTCTTTAGTTTGGAATACTCCCTTCTACTAACCATTGTAAATTCTAGTAATCTACGTAATCTACTATAGCTATCCCTCCCCTTCCCCACACCTTCCTCCCCCTAAAAAGAAAACTAAACTTGACTCTTCTCTCTTTCCTTTCCTTCCTTCTTTTTTTCTTCTTACTACGTTGTCTTCGCTGTCTTTACTATATTTCTTTTTTTGCTTGTTTAACTTTGTTTCTTTTTCCCTTCTTCTATTCTCAACCAACAAAGTAGATTTGCGAAACCAACTCGCCCAACCCAAGTTCAAACCCCATCAAGAATGACAACGCGCGTCACCAGCGTCATGGTGCATCTATGTTCTTCTTTCTCTACAAAACATCCATGGTTTACAGTAGTAGTAGTGCAAATGTGTTGAACTGCCGCCAAATATACACACACATACATACACACATGCATTCCATAGTAACCTAATCAACGTCACTCTTCACGTGTCATTCCCATGTCAACCTCTAATCAACAAACATACAGCAACACACATATGCTTGCATACAGGGGGATATAGATTAAAAGGTCTAAATAAATAATTATACAGCGTAATAAAAAAGGTTGAGAAAGGATTTTTTGTATATACACAGGGATAGCTATGGAAGAATGTGGGCTGGTCGTCACATGTTTTTTGTATAGGGAGGAAGCAGAAGACGTAAGAGCAATGAGTGGGTAAATCCCGGATTCTTCGCAATGTTGCTGCCGCCAAACCAGGCA
>Ga0265798_10008561_pt1 | contig 13014 bp, 9 predicted proteins | sample P3T30metagenome_FD_192430 | JGI IMG/M metagenome (GOLD analysis project Ga0265798, IMG submission 192430) | Plant litter microbial communities from East Loma Ridge, Irvine, California - P3 T30 | ecosystem: Environmental > Terrestrial > Plant litter > Unclassified | place: USA: California...
GCCGCCGCCACACGCTGATCGGCGCGATGATGATCCACAAGGGCGAAGCCGACGGCATGATCTGCGGCACCTACGGCACCACCCAGATGCACCTCGAATTCATCGACCAGGTGCTGGGCAAGCGCCCGGGCGCCAAGGTATATGCTGCCATGAACTTCGTCATCACGCCGGAGCGCCAGCTGGCGATGGTCGACACCCACGTCAACGAGAATCCAAACGCCGAGCAATTGGCCGAGATTACCGTGATGGCGGCCGAAGAGATGGAACGCTTCGGCATCGTGCCGCGCGCAGCGCTGCTGTCGCACTCGAACTTCGGCAGCGCCAATTCGGAATCGGCGCAAAAGATGCGCGCCGCGCTGACGCTGGTGCAGCAGAAGAAGCCCGACCTGGAAATCGACGGCGAGATGCATGGCGATACGGCGCTCGACGCCAAGCTGCGCGCCAAGATCATGCCGGAGTCGACCCTCAAGGGCGACGCCAACCTGCTCGTCATGCCGAACATCGACGCCGCGAACATTGCCTACAACCTGGTCAAGACGGCGGCCGGCAACGGCATCGCCATTGGCCCGGTGTTGCTGGGCTGCGCGCGTCCGGTGCATATCCTGACCCCGTCGGCCACCGTGCGCCGGATCGTCAACATGACCGCGCTGGCCGTGGTCGAAGCGGTGTCGCTGCGCTGATCGAGCGTTGATCGACGTCGTTGAAAGCGTGGATGGCGATGCCGTCCACGCGCCGCTGTTCACCTGCTTTGTCTCCGGCTGTCACCCTTTGTCACGCCACAAAGACACACGTAACAAACCGTAAGCAGGCAGTTTTCCGCGTCACTTTCACGTCATAATTGTTCGGGTAAGTGTTGTCTGAATTGCACGGAACTCCGGAGCGCGAGTCAGTCTGGCGACCTCCTCTGTTACAATCTCCGTTTGGCCGGGCGCGCTTTTTCTCACGCCGCGCCTGCAAGACCAACTTCAAATTATCCATAATATGCATAACAAACGAGCCCTCATCACCGGCATCACAGGCCAGGACGGCGCCTATCTGGCGCAGCTGCTTCTCGAAAAAGGCTACCACGTCACCGGCACCTATCGCCGGTCGAGCTCGGTCAATTTCTGGCGTATGGATGAGCTCGGCGTTACCGCGCACCCGAACCTGTCGCTGGTCGAATACGACCTGACCGACCTGGCCTCGAGCATTCGCCTGATCGAAACGGCGCAGCCGGGCGAGGTCTATAACCTGGCCGCGCAAAGTTTCGTGGGCGTGTCGTTCGACCAGCCTTTGACCACCGCATCGATCACCGGCCTGGGCGCCGTCCACCTGCTCGAAGCCATCCGCATGGTCAATCCGAAGATCCGCTTCTACCAGGCGTCGACCTCGGAAATGTTCGGCAAGGTGCAGGCGATCCCGCAAGTCGAAGACACCCCGTTCTACCCGCGCAGCCCGTACGGCGTGGCCAAGCTGTACGCGCACTGGATGACGATCAATTACCGTGAGTCGTATGACATCTTCGGTTCGTCGGGCATCCTGTTCAACCACGAGTCGCCACTGCGCGGCCGTGAGTTCGTCACGCGCAAGATCACCGATACCGTCGCCAAGATCAAGCTGGGCAAACAAGACGTGCTCGAGCTGGGCAATATGGATGCCAAGCGCGACTGGGGTTTTGCCAAGGAATATGTCGAAGGCATGTGGCGCATGCTGCAGGCCGACAAGCCTGACACCTATGTGCTGGCGACCAACCGCACCGAGACCGTGCGCGACTTCGTCACCATGGCCTTCAAGGCGGTCGATGTGACGCTCGACTGGAGCGGCAGCGGCGACAACGAAGTCGCCCACTGCACCGCCAGCGGCAAGCAACTGGTGCGCGTCTCGCCAAAGTTCTACCGTCCGGCCGAAGTCGAGCTGCTCATCGGCGATCCGGCCAAGGCCAGGCGTGAGCTGGGCTGGGAACCGAAGACCACGCTCGAAGAGCTGTGCCAGATGATGGTCGATGCCGACCTGCGTCGCAACGAACTGGGCTTCTCGTTCTGATATGACGCGCCTGGCCACGGACGATTTGACCGCACCGGCAGCGCTTGACCCGCTGCGTGAAGGCGAGGGGCGCCGCGCCCTGATCACGGGCCTGCGCGGCTTTACCGGCCACTACCTGGCGCAAGAACTCACGGCTGCCGGTTACCGTGTGTTCGGCACCGTGTTGCCGGGCGAAGAAGTCGGCCCGGACATGGTCGCGGTCGATCTGTGCGACCGCGATGCGGTGGCGGCCATGGTCGCCGAGGTGCGGCCCGATGTCGTCGCGCACCTGGCCGGCATTGCGTTTGTCGGCCACGCCAACGTCGACGCGATCTACCGCGTCAACGTGGTGGGCACGCGCAACCTGCTCGAGGCGCTGGCCTCTGGCGAGTCTCGTCCAACCAGCGTGCTGCTGGCCTCGTCGGCGAATATCTATGGTAATGCCAGCGTGCCTGTCATCGATGAAGACGTGCTGCCTTCGCCGGCCAACGATTATGCGGTGAGCAAGCTGGCCATGGAATACATGGCGCGCCTGTGGATGGACAAGTTGCCGATCACCATCGTGCGGCCGTTCAACTATACCGGCGTGGGCCAGGCAGATAATTTCTTGCTGCCGAAAATCGTCTCGCATTTCCGCCGCAACGAAGCGCGCATCGAATTGGGCAATCTCGCCATCGCGCGCGATTTCTCCGATGTGCGCATGGTCGCACGCGCCTATCGCCGCATCTTGGCGGCAGCGCCGGCCGGCGAAGCGTTCAATGTCTGCTCGGGCACGCCGCATTCGCTGTCGAACCTGATCGACATGATGGGCGAGATCGCCGGCTACCGCATCGACGTGCAGGTCAACCCTGCCTTCGTGCGTGCCAACGACGTACTGCAACTGACTGGCAGCAATCGCAAGCTGACTGCCGTGGTAGGCGACCTGGCGCCGACGCCGCTGTACGAGACCTTGCGCTGGATGTACCTGGCGTGAACGCTGCAGCGATCAATGTCGGACTCGGGACGACCATGATCGAACCGGGCCTGACGGGTGGACGCCTCGATGGTATCGGCGTCTACACCAATGCACTGCTGCGGCATCTGCCGGCCACCGGCTGCGCCGTCACGCCGTGGTCCTGGCCGCGTGCGCGCTCAGGGGCAGCCGGCATCAGTGTCGGCCAGCCTTTTCCCTACTCGTTTGAAACTGCCACGCTGCTCGATCTGGTCACGCCGGCCGCGCACCGCGTTCATATGCCGGTCGATGTGTTCCACGTGACCGACTACCGCGTGGTGCGCATGGATTGCCCGGTGGTGGCAAGCCTGCACGACGCGCTGCCGATCAAGCACCCCGAGTGGTGCAATCCGCGTCTGCGCGCGCTGAAAAACCGGCTGCAGGCGAAGGCCGCGCGCAAGGCCGACCATGTGATCGCGCTGTCGCACTTCGCCATTCCCGAACTGGTCGAATGCTTCGGCATCGACGAACGGCGCGTGACGGTGGTGCCATGCGGCGTCGAAGAAACCTGGCTGACGGCGCCCGCGCCCGAGGCCACGCGCGCCACGCTGGCCGCCTTCAAGCTGCAGCTGGGCTATTTTTTGTTTGTGGGCACGCTGCAGCCGCGCAAGAATGTCGAGCGCTTGCTGGACGCCTGGCTGCTGCTGCCGGCGACCGTGCGCGCCGAGCGCGCGCTGGTGATCGTCGGTGCGCCCGGCAGCCGCAGCGAAGGGTTGGTTGCGCGGCTGAATGCGGCGCGCGCGGCGGGCGAGAACCTGGTCTGGCTCGATCGCCTGACCGACCAGGAACAATTGCGCCACCTGTATGCCGGCGCCGGCGTGTTCGTCTTTCCATCGCTGTACGAAGGTTATGGCATTCCGGTGCTCGAAGCGTTTGCCTCGAACGTGCCGGTGGTGGCCTCCAACACGACCTCGCTGCCCGAAGTGGCGGGCGATGCCGCCTTGCTGGTGGACCCGTTGTCGGCGGGCGAACTGGCCGAGGCCATGCGCACGCTGGCACAAGACAGTGTTGCGCGCACGCGCTGTATCGCCTCTGGGCGTGCGCGTGCCGAACAACTGACATGGCAAAACACCGCACGCCTGACGGCAAACGTGTACCGAGCCGTACTTTCGCAGTAAGCTGAGTTGATTATGCGCGTCCTTCATTTTTACAAGACCTACCACCCGGATTCGGTCGGCGGCGTTGAACAGGTGATCCGCCAGATGGCCGTCGGCACCGGGCGCCTTGGCGTGACCAATACCGTGCTGTCGCTGTCGCGCCACCAGAATCTCGCGCCGTTCGAGTTCGAAGGCCATATGGTGCACCGCGTCCCGCTCAACGCCGAAATCGCGTCCAACGCCATCTCGGTCCAGTCGATCGGCGCGCTGGCGCGCCTGGCGCGCGAGGCCGACGTGGTGCACTACCACTTCCCGTGGCCGTTCATGGACTTGGCGCACTTCATGGCGCGCGTGAACAAGCCGACCGTGGTCACGTACCACTCCGACATCGTGCGCCAGCGCCACTTGTTGCGCCTGTACCAGCCGCTCAAGCACCGCTTCCTGCGCAGCGTCGACGCCATCGTCGCGACCTCGCCCAATTACCTGGGCTCGTCGACCGTGCTGGCGCGCTATCCGGGCAAGACCAGCGTCATCCCGTTCGGTCTCGATCGCACCACCTACCCGCAGCCCGACCCCGATCGCCTGGCGCACTGGCGCGAGCGGGTCGGTCCCAAGTTCTTCCTGTTCGTGGGCGTGCTGCGCTACTACAAGGGCCTGCACATCCTGCTCGAGGCGGCCGCCGGCACCGACTATCCGATCGTCATCGTCGGCGCCGGGCCGATCGAGCAAGAGCTCAAGGAACAAGCCGCGCGGCTGGGCCTGAAGAACGTGATGTTCGTCGGCGCGATTGACGAGCCCGACAAAGCTGCGCTGCTCACGCTGTGCTACGCCGTGTCGTTCCCGTCGCACCTGCGCTCGGAAGCATTCGGCATCTCGCTGCTCGAAGGTGCCATGTACGGCAAGCCAATGATCTCGAGCGAGATCGGCACCGGCACCACGTACATCAACGTCGATGGCGACACGGGCCTGGTGGTGCCGCCATCCGACGCGCTGGCACTGCGCGCCGCGATGCGCACGCTGTGGGACAACCCCGAACTGGCGCGCACGATGGGCCGGCGCGCCGAGGCCCGCTTCGAAGAGTTGTTCACATCCGAGCAGATGGCCGCCAACTACACGGCGCTGTACCACGACCTGGTAGCGCGCCGCGCAACAGGCTCCAGCGCCGCCGTGCTCGAGCAAACGGGCGTAGGATTGTCTCAGACGAAGGTCTGAGACGACGCATCTCAGACGAAGGTCTGAGACGACGCATCTCAGACGAAGGTCTGAGACGACGCATCACACCGCGATCGGCAGGCCGATCGCGTCGCCGAATAAATCCCAGCGCGTTCAATTTCTTGCTCAAAAGCTCTTGAAACATAATTAGGGTCAGAGTCGAATTCTTTGACAAGTTTGAGGAATTGCCCATTAAATCTACTCTGACCCTCATTATTTTTTGCCCGTTTGGCGGCAAAATTGAGTCGCTCAAGAAATTCGATAACTAGCGGAATCAGAAACGCCGAGCAACGCGAAAAAGCCGTCAAAAACAATTAGGGTCAGAGTCGAATTCTTTGACAACTTTGGGGAATTGCCCATTAAATCTACTCTGACCCTATTTATTTTTGGCGTTTGGAGGGCGAATTGGTTGGGGATTAAGCGGTCTCGGCCCAGCGCAGGCGGACTTCGCGGATGGCGGGCATCTGGTCGGCGAACAGGTCCACCAGGTGCGGGTCGAAGTGACGGCCTTTTTGTTCGCGCAGGAAGTTGACTGCTTCTTCTTCGGTCCACGCCTTCTTATACGGCCGCACCGAGGTCAGCGCGTCGAACACGTCGGCGATGGCCACGATGCGCCCCACCAGCGGGATCGCGTCGCCGGCCAGCCCGTTCGGGTAGCCGCTGCCATCGTATTTTTCGTGGTGCGTCAGCGCAATGCTGCGCGCCAGGGCCAGCATGCCGCTGTCGTGCTCGCCGATGATTTCGGCGCCGATCGTCACGTGACTCTGCATGATCTTCCATTCGTCGGCATCGAGCGGTCCCGGTTTTTGCAGGATGCGATCGGGGATGCCGATCTTGCCCACGTCGTGCATCGGCGCCGCGTGCAGCAGGTCGTCCGCTTCCAGGTCGTTCAGGCCGGCCGCGATGCCCAGGATGCGCGAAAAGTGGCTCATGCGGATCACGTGCAGGCCGGTCTCGTTGTCCTTGTACTCGGCCGCCAGGCCCAGGCGCTGGACGATTTCCAGGCGGCTCGCGCGCAGCGCTTCCATGCGCACCAGCGACAGGTGCGTGCGTACGCGCGCGCGCACCACCGGGGGGCTGACGGGCTTGGTGATGTAGTCGACCGCGCCGGCCTCGAATCCTTCCACTTCGTCGGCTGTCTCGGTCAGGGCGGTGACAAAAATCACCGGCACCGAGGCCGTGGCCGGATGGGCCTTGAGGGCCGCGCACACTTCGTAGCCCGACATCCCCGGCATCATCACGTCCAGCAGGATCAGGTCGGGCTGCTCCTGGCGCGCCAGTTCGAGCGCGCGGGCGCCGTCCTTGGCGAACAGCAGGCGGTAGTGGTCTTGCAGGATCTGGCGCAGCAGTTGCAGGTTGCTCGCTTCATCGTCGACGGCCAGGATCAGCGGTCGGGTAGTCGGTTGGTTCATGCAGTAGGATCGTTGGTGGTGTCGTCAGGCGCGTCGTCAGGTGACTCGCCCCCGAGAATGGCCATGACGGCCTCAAGGTGGCCGAGGGCGAGATCGAAGTCGAAATCGGCGATGGCCGACTGCACCTGGGCCACGCGCGTGGCCACCGGGTGCGCGGCCAGCGCCACGGCCAGGCTGGTCATGGCGCCGTCGTTCAGGGCGCCGCGGCGCAGCGCTTCGAGCAGCACGCCGCCGGCGCGCCGCGCGCGCGCCAGGTCGACCGTGGCGCCTGACGCGGCCTTCGCCGGCGTGGTCGCGACGTTGCCGATGGCGGCCAGCGCGTTCTCGAGGGCCTGCGCCGCCACGCCGAGGGCCTCGGCGGCGTGCCGCTCGTCGGTCGGCACCGCGTTGGTGGCCTGCTCCAGCGTGGCGAGGGCGTCGGACAAGCGTTCGAGGCCGACGTTAGCGGCGGCGCCGCGCACCTTGTGCGCCAGCATGCGCAGCTGCACGTGCTCGCCGCCGGCGGCGTGCAGGCGCATCGTGCCGTCGAGCTGCGCGTACTGGCGGCTGAAGTGTTCGAGGGCTTCGGTATAGGCGTCTTCGCGGTTGCTCCAGCGGTGCAGTCCGGCGCGCCGGTTGAGCACTTCGCGCGGGGCCGTCGAGGCGGCGGCGACACTCACCGGCACGCCGCCTTCCAGGCCGAGCACGCGCGCGATCTCGTGCGACAGGGCGAACCAGTCGACCGGCTTGCTGGCAAAACCGTCCATGCCGGCATCCACGCTGGCCTGGCGGTGCTCGGCCAGCACGCTGGCGGTCATCGCGATCACCGGCAGCCGCGCTTTGCCGTGAAGCGCTTCATGGTCGCGAATGGCGCGCGTCGCGTCCAGGCCGTCCATCACCGGCATCTGGAAGTCCATCAGCGCCACGTCGTACTCGCCGCTGTTGGCCAGTTCGACGATCGCGCCGCCGTCGCGCGCCGCCGTCATCGTGTGGCCGCGGCGCGTCATCAACAGCTGCATCAGTTCGAGGTTCTGCGGCACGTCGTCGGCCACCAGCACGCGCAGCGGCGGCAGCACGGCGGCGCTGCGCACGCGCGGCGCCTGGTTGCCAAAGCGCGCCAGCACCAGCGGCACGCGCACGTGGAAGGTCGTGCCCTTGCCAGGCTCGCTCTCGGCCCAGATCCGTCCGCCCATCAACTCGACGAGCTGCTTGCTGATCGTGGTGCCCAGACCCGTGCCGCCGAAGCGGCGCGTCATCGACGCGTCGGCCTGGGTGAACGGATCGAAGATCGCGGCCAGGCGGTCCGGCGCGATGCCGATGCCGGTGTCGATCACGGCGATGCACAGCTGGTCGACTTCGGCGCCCACGGTGAGCGTCACGCCGCCGGTGGCGGTGAACTTGATCGCGTTGTCGAGCAGGTTGGTGAGCACCTGGCGCATGCGCAGCTCGTCGCCGCGCAAGCCGGTCGGCAGCGCCGGGTCGTACTGGATATCCAGGTGCAGGCCCTTGGCGCGCGCATTGGCCGCCAGCGTCGACGACAGTTCATCGATCAGCGACAGCAGGTTGTAGTCGTTCTGTTCCAGCTCCACCGCGCCTTTTTCGAGCTTGGCCGTGTCGAGGATTTCATTCAACAGGCGCAGCAGGGCGCGCCCGGCGCTGCGCACGGTGTCCAGGTGGCGGCGCTGGTCGACATCGAGTTCGCCGTCGAGCAGCACGTCGGTAAAGCCCAGGATCGAGTTCATCGGGGTGCGGATCTCGTGGCTCATATTGGCCACGAAGGTTGCGCGCGCGGCCGCGGCCTGCTCGGCCTTCTCCTTGGCGCAGCGCAGCGCTTCTTCCATCTCGCGCCGTTCGCTGATGTCGAGGATGACGCCGTCGAGGTACTGGACGTCGCCCGCCTCGTCACGCACGCCGGTGCCGTTCTCCCACAACCAGCGCACGCTGCCGTCGGCATGCAGCAGCCGGTATTCGACCAAGTAGGGCCGGCCTTCGCGCAGCGCGGCGCCGATTTCCTTGTTCACCCGCGGGCGGTCTTCGGCATGGATCATGGCGCCGAACACGCGCCGCGGCGGCGCGCCCAGAAAGTCGGGCGCCGGATAGCCGGTGACGCGTTCGACCGCATCGCTGATGAAGACCATCGGCCAGTCTTCATTGAGTTCGCTGCGGTACGAGATGCCGGGAATATTGCCGATCAGGGAGCGGAACTGCTGCTCGCTGGCCTGCAGGGCGCTTTCCATCGCGCGCCGCTCGCTGATGTCGGTCACAAAACAGACAAACAGGTCTTGATCGTCCAGGCGTGCGTGCCCGATCGCGCCGCGCACCGGGACTTCGTGGCCATCCTTGTGCAGGCACCAGGTTTCGGTGCTGGTGTTGACGCCGTCGAGATTGCCGCGCGCGAGCACGGTCAGCACGTTGAAGTTGGCGGCGCGCCCGCGCTCGGTGAGCAGCAGGCCGATGCTGCGCCCCACGATCTCGTCGCGGCGCCAGCCGAAGATGCGCTCGGCCGACGTGTTGAATTCGGTGATGATGCCATCGCGCCCGACCGTGATCACGCCATCGACCGTGGTGGTGAGCAGGGCGCGCATCCAGGCTTCGCTGCGCGACAGGTCCACGAACATCTGGCGGTAGCGCAGCAGGCCGTTCACGCCCAATACGGCCACCGACAGCGCCACCGTGATGACCGTGATCGCCAGTGCCAGCGACCCGCTGTTGGAGCTGGCCGCGCCGCCCGGATCGAGTTTGCCCGAAAAGCGCGCGGCGGCCATGCCGGTGTAGTGCATGCCGGCGATCGCGCAGCCCATCACGCAGGCCGACAGCAACAGGCGGCGCGACTCGGGCACCGACTGGAAGCGCGACAGGCCATGGCGCACGCTCAGGGCCAGCGTCGACAGGATCACCGCGACCAGGATCGACACGCCGAAGGTGGCCGGATCGTAGTGCAGCGACAGGCTCATGCGCATGCCGTCCATGCCGGCGTAGTGCATGGCGCCGATGCCGGAACCCACCAGCACGCCGCCCACCAGCAAGTCGGACAGGCGCATCTCGGGGCGCGAGATCAGGCTCAGCGCCACCCACGACGCGCCGATGCTGGGCAGGGCCGACAGCAGCGTCGTCAGGTGATCGTAATGCACCGGCGTGCACAGGTCGAACGCCAGCATGCCAATGAAGTGCATCGACCAGACGCCGGCGCCCAGTGCCAGGCTGCCAGTGCCGAGAGCGATGGCGCGGTGGGCCGGATGGACGCTGGCGCGACCCGTGATTTGCAGCCCCATCCACGACGAAAAGATCGCCACCAGCAGCGATAACGCCACCAGGCTCGGGTCGTACATCCCATAAGTCAGCAGGGACGGGTCTTCAGGGACGGTGAATAAAGGCAGCATAATGAGGCTAGAATTGGCTTGCAGTAAAAAAAACTTCCACAGGGCATGACGGCCAAGTATCGCATTTTCCGAATTTGCTGTGTTGTTGCATGAGAGAATGGCGGACGATTTGTTGCACTTTGTAGCGTGCAAGCGACCATTACAGGATGTTCATTGCGTAAAAATCATGCCCACTGGTATGCTGGGAGCGCAACACGATCCTTTCCGTCGCTCGTGCGCGCCGCGCTGGTGGCGGTCATACCAAGAGAATCGCATGCATTTTTGGCAACTCTGCGTCGTTTTTATCAGCTTGTCGGGCAGCCTGTCGGCACCCACGTTGGCGGCGCCGTCCCCTGTGCCGCCGACTGCGCCTTACCTGTCGCTCACGACCGAAACCGCGGCGCCGTCGAGCATGCTCGAGAACGGGCGCGTGGTTGGCATCGCCACCGACAAGCTGCGCATCGTCCTCGAGCGCGCCGGCGTCACCTACGACATCGCGCTGCTGCCCTGGAAACGTGCTTACACCGCAGCGCTGCAACAGAGCAATGCCTGCGTCTATTCCACCACCCGCACACCCGAACGCGAAACCTTGTTCAAATGGATCGGGCCGACCGACGTCGGGCAGTGGGTGCTGATGGGGCGCGCCGATCGCACCTGGCGCATCGCCAGCCTGGACGATGCCCGTGACCTGCGCATCGGCACCTATCACGGCGACGCGCGCGACGGTTATCTGAAGAGCCGCGGGTTCGTCACCGACGCGGCGCCAAACGACATGCTCAATCCGCCCAAGCTGCTGCAGGGCCGCATCGACTTGTGGGCCGCCAGCTGGCGCGCCGGCAGCGATGTTCTGGCCAGGAACGGCTGGGACAAGCAGATCGTGCCGGTGTTCGTGTTCAACCGGATCGCCGTCTATCTGGCCTGCAACCCGGCGGTGCCCGATGCGTTGGTCAAGCGTCTCAATGCCGAGTTTGAAACGATCGAGCTCGATGGGACTGCGCGCGCCATCGAGCTGCGCTATGAACGACGCTAGTTCACGGTGACAGCCCCTTTCGTTTTGATTTATAGTGCATCCTGATTGACGCCAATCAAGCGAACTTGTCTTTCGCGACGTAGTTGGCGCACCTTTTTGCAAGTACACGATTTCAATAGGCAGCAATGGACACACTCGAGCAATTCGTCGAAAAATTCAAGAACGCCGTCGACTTCCAGACCGACGTCGACCTCACCGGCGAGACCAACCTCAAAACGCTGGCCGAATGGGATTCGCTGGCGGCACTGGGCGTCATCATCATGTTCGACATGGAATACGACAAGGCCATCACCGGCAAGGATCTGGTGGGTTGCCAACTGGTCAGCGACGTCTACCGCTTGATCGGGTAGACCATGGCCCAGGCGATCATCCGTAATGTGCGCTACGCCGGGATGGCGTCCTGCGTGCCCCGGCGCGTACTGTCCAACATCAAGGATTGCCCGCCGCAGATCCGCAGCGCGCGCGAACGCGTGGTGCGCAATATCGGCATCGAGACGCGCCGCATCTGCTCCGAGTGGCAGTACTTTTCGGACCTTGCCGTCGACGCCGCCGAGCGCCTGCTCGCCGAGCTCGCGTGGGAGCGCGACGAGATCGATGCGCTGATCGTCGTCACCCAGTCGCCCGACTACCTGCTTCCCGGCACCGCGGTCATCCTGCAGGACCGGCTCGGGCTCAAGACCGGCACGATCGCCTTCGACATCAACCTCGGTTGCTCGGCCTATCCGTTCGGCCTGCACGTGCTGGGCGCGATGATGGCCTCGGGCGGTATCCGCAAGGCCCTGCTGCTGGTCGGCGACAAGGCTGCATCGGTGCTCGAGCCGCTGTTCTCGGACGCCGGCACCGCGACCGCGCTCGAATACGATCCGGCGGCGCCGCCGATGTACTTTGACCTCAATACCGACGGCAGCGGCTACCAGGCAATCATGCTGCCGGCAGGCGGGCACCGCGAGCACTTCGGCATCCAGCATGCCGTGCCGTACAAGGACGAGGACGGCATCTGGCGCAGCCCGACCTCGCTCGTGCTCGACGGGCCTGCGGTGCTGAGCTTCTCGACCCAGCGCGTGCCGCCGGCGGTGCGTAACCTGCTCGAGTTTGCCCAGTGCCCGGTCGGGGACATCGATTACTTCGTGTTCCACCAGGCGAACAAGATGATCAACGAGACCATCCGCAAGAAGCTGGCGCTCGAGATCGAGAAAGTACCCTCGACGCTGCACGACTTCGGCAACACCAGCGGCGCCTCGATTCCGGTCACCATGACGGTGCGCCTGCGCGAGGCCCTGTTGGGCGGCAAGAAAAAAGTCCTGATGTCGGGCTTCGGCATCGGCCTGTCGTGGGGCAGTTGCATCATCGATATCGACAATGCGGTGTTCCCCGAACTGATCGAATCGTGACGCTGTCTCCCTTCAGCCTGGACGGCAAGCAGGTGCTCGTGGTTGGTGCGGGCGCCGGCATTGGCGCCGCCACGGCTCGCTTGTGCGCGCGCCTCGGTGCGCGCGTGACGTTGTGCGGGGCAGACGCCGCCACGTTGACGCAGGTGCGCGCCACGCTGGACGGCGCCGGCCATGCCGTGGTCGCCGGCAACTTGTTGGAGACGGGCGGGCGCCAGGCCCTCGTCGATGCGTTGCCGGTGTTCGACGGTTGCGTGTTCGCAGGCGGCAGCGCAGACGCGCTGCGCATCGACGCGCTCACGCAGCAGCATCTGGACGCGGTGTTCGGGGCCAATGTCCATGCCCCGCTTCTGCTGACCCAGGCCTTGCTGGCCGCGCACAAGATCGGCCACGGCGCGGCGCTGGTGTACGTGACGGGCGCCGTCCAGCACTGGGCGTTCGGCGGCGTGGCCGCGCAGGCTGCTGGCAACGCGGCGCTCAACGCCGCCGTGCGCGCCCTCGCGGTCGAGCATGCCGGGCAGGGCATCCGCGCCAACTGCGTGGCG